>Ga0228710_1000062_pt1 | contig 81431 bp, 32 predicted proteins | sample MedpolnodulmetaG_FD_177995 | JGI IMG/M metagenome (GOLD analysis project Ga0228710, IMG submission 177995) | Root nodule microbial communities from Medicago polymorpha collected in Santa Monica, California, United States - pink nodules | ecosystem: Host-associated > Plants > Roots > Nodule...
GACATTCATGCACAATAGGAAATGCAATCGAGAAATATTCTATTCGTTTTAAAATACTGAGTTATGTGTAAAAAAAAAAATATCCTTAAAGTAATTGATTCATTTCACTTTTTAATGTAATATTAATTACTTTTTTTCAATTATAACCTTGATTAATATTACTTTCACCACTCATAATTCAATATATCATGTTTTACATTTATGATAACAATGAATGTGCTACTATTTAACAAGAACACTTAAAACTATTTTTCTATCTCTTTCACTTATACTCTTTTTTTTAATGTGTTAAATAAACAAAAAAATCACATTATTTTAAAACGGAGGGAGTACAATACACTAATGAGGAAGCTTTAACAACAACAACTTATATCAACTCACTCATTTTCTACTCTATTAATAATGCAACTCTAAAAAACTCATATTGATTAAGTAATTTTACCTTACATATTAGTATTTTATACATATTTAATCAAAATTCACTCAAAACACCGTCACTTGCCAAAATAATCGTGATACCACCTTGTCAAACTTGTGATCATCTCCAATGGTGAAGTAGTGAAAAGCCATGTGCAAGTTTGTAGAACTTGAGTGAAATACCTTCCGCTATAGGTGCCCTGAGGATTCTACGCGCCTACGCCCTAACTCTTAACTACACCTTTTTTTTTTTTTGTTAAGCAGCATAACGACATCTTTTCATATTTTATAAAATGTACTTTTGGTTAGTATAAATTTAATGGAACCCGTATAAATTTTAACCAATAAAAAAGAGTATGATGGTATGTGTATTAGAAAGTGTGTAGTTAGTATTCCTTTTATATATGTATATGAAATGATATTTATACAACTATTTTCAACAACTTTTGTAATAATTTTCTCTTTAACTCACATATATTTTTACTTTCTCTTTATATTGTTTTAGTTTTTTTGTGTCAATACCTCATTTTCTTTATAAATTATGGTTGTTTTATAAGCCGTCATTGAAATAGTTGTTAATAACACAACTCTATATATAGACATTCTACAATAATATAGTAACCGGACCCCCTGTTGAAGTTCATGAAAGTGTCATGACTTCATGAATGACGACAAATGTCAACCAGCACTCATCATAATAATTCATGAATTTGGGAAGGAAGGGAGTATATCAGACTGAAGTGAAGTGAGTGATATTGCAATTTACAATTATTATGATGCTCAAATCAGAAAAGCATTTAATTAACAGTGTGAAATTCCTTACCCCTGGCCTCTTAATGTTCCATTTGGTGCTATATACGTCTAAACATGCTTTTCGGAATGTCTTTGTTTTTTAGTAAATGGGATTAGAATATAATATAATGGTTACTTTGAGATTGATTCACTGTAGAATCTAGTGTGTGAAATTATAATCATTCAGCCACTAGCGCCACAATCAGGTTTACAATTTTTTTTATTTTTTTTTAGGGATCAGGTTTACAATTATTATTATTTTTAAAGAAGGTTTACAAATTATTATTAGGGTTTGTCTAACACATGCAATTTTACACATCTTAAAGTAACCAAAAATATAAACTTATCGAAAAACAAAAATTATTTATTTAAAAATTATTCATTTAATTTAAAATGCACAAGTTCTAATGTAAATTTACTATTTTGATCTTCTTAACATATGTAAATTTGCACATGATAAAAAAACCTTATTGCTATTCCCTCCGTTCCAAATTACATGTAATTCTAAAAATTTCACATATATAAAAAAATGCAATTAATTTCTCTCAAAAAAAAATGCAATTAATTTTATATAAAAAAGGGTAAATATGAGTTATTTTACAAAAATATTATTGATTAATTGTATGGAAAATATAAAAAAAGTCCAACGGAATATAAAAATTTCACAAATATTTAGAAATGCAATTAATTTTTTTTACCCTTCTCATAATATCATTTTAAAATACCAACGAAACATTGATAATATTTGTCATTTTTCACTATTTATTTATTGTGTCTATATCCACCTTCAACCAACCAACTATTTTATTTATAATAAAAAAGTTTACTCAATGACACACATTTTATCAAACAATCAATACTCAAGAACTTGAGTCCGTATAATTTTTTAAAAATGTACATAACTTTAAAAAACACTCTATATGAGAAAGAGATAATATAATATTATCAAACTACATAATAATAAGGATAATAATAATTAATAATACAAGAGAGTATTTATATTTTCTTCACAGAACGGTAATTATATTTGAGATATTGTCAAAATTAATTGTAAACACCTCTCTCAATTAAAATTTGAACCTTAATTTATTATATTGTGGTAGTCTAATATCTTTTGTTAGACCTGTGGCGAAATAGTTGTATGTTTAGTCAACACTAATAATTGAAACTAAGATTAATGTCACAATCATTAAGTCGTTAGCACTTAGCAACAACAATTTATACTCTCTCTTTTTTTTTGTAGGAACAAGATTCCATTCCTTAATCATGTTGGGTTACTAATTAACAAGGCAAAATTCTGCTTATCATAAAAAGGGCAAAGTTCATCTCCCCCATTGCCCCAAGTCCCCAACGAACCTAAGAAAAAATGCTAATAATTATTGTGGTGCCCGTTCACCAAGTGCTTTTGGGTAATTAATGCATGTACACTGTTATTAGAAGACAATTGGGACCAAGGCAAATTAGTGCATGCATTTGGAAGGAGCATGCGTGCGTGATTGATCTTATCTTTTTATTATATGACAAATACATGTTTCTTTATGAGATGACATAAAAAAATAATAGTCCTATTTAGTAATTTTATAAATGTTTGTTTTACACAATAATCAATTTATAAATACTAGCTTATGGGGTGCATACGTATACTCTAGCAATATTTTGATTTTTTGCTTTGAATTCTAGCTTCAACTGCACCTGGTGGGTGGTGGTAAATGACCAAGTTCAAGTCACATATTCCTCATCATATGAACCGTATGGAAAATTATAGCCTTGGTATTATTGTTGGGAATCTATGCCAAACACAGGCATTGATGTATACTGCAGTTGACCGTGCACTCCAACCTAGCTAGCTAGCTAGCTAGTATATCCAAGAAAATAACCTAGCTAACACAACCAGCATTCGTCATTCGTTACAACTACCATAGAGAAAGACAAATAAATTATTAATCAACTAATTAGCTTTCTTGGAATCAATTTGGAGATTCCTAATTAAGAAAAAAAACAAGCGTGAGAATAGCATGGTAAGGCGAGAGAAATAAAAATGGGTGATGAGAGAGAGAAATCGTGAGATAAAGGATGAAAATTTATCAAAGGTACATGGATGAAAAAGTCTCACGGTCAAGTTTTTGCAACTCGAGAGTTTACCTCAACTCTTTGTTTAGGTAAACTTGACTCGAGAACTCGTACGAGTTTACCTAAATTAAAATTATATAAAATTTATTATATGCATGTCATATATAAGCTAATATAATATTGTAAATAGGTCAATAGTGCAAAATATCACTTAATTATAAAGGCAAATTATATCAAACTACCATTATAAAATGTTATGCTCAACTTAGCATCAAAATACAAAAATTAACGCATAAAATCATAAGTTTCATAACCATCCAAAAAAGCAAGTTTCACAAGTTCCTAAAGTTGTTAATAAAACTATCTAAAAAATAAACTAGTTAGTTTCTTCAAAAAGTCAACAAACACCACCATCGTAACCCTAACTGGCATCGAAATCTGAATTTCCACCGTCGGAATCACAACCCTAACTAGTATGTGCTCCGCTGTTCATGGTTTGAGAACTCAAAGAAAAAAGAAACGTTTCATTTCAGGAACAACATGTTACTGTAGAGGTAACTATTCAGTAAACGTTTCACTCTTTGGGCTTGTAGAAAAGGAATTGGGTTTTGAAAAAAATGGGTCCAAAAAAAAGGGCCTTTGTTATTTTAGATGTAAACTCGTAAAACTCGGTAAACTGGTCGAGTTTACACGAGTTTACCGAGTGTTAACTCGGTCAAACTCGTCAAATCTTCCGATTTTACCAGAAATCGAGTTTATCTCCAAGTTAACACGATTTTGGTACCTAAAAATGTAAACTCGGTAAACTCGGAGTGTTAACACTTGATTTGAGGAACATTACTCACAATGCCAAGTATTATATAAGAAGTAGGAGACTAAAGCTTGAGAGATAGCATGTTGGATTCAAATGTAGTGGTTTAGTCTTGCATCAACTATGAATGAGATAAATGTTGGATATATAAGACACATGACTCATACACTGTCATCAGGGACAAATCTCTTCAGAGACCCGCAGGTGCCACTGCACCCCCCATCTTTTATATAAATATCAAATTAGGCATAATATTATAGATAATATGTTCGTGTTCCAGCGGTTGTGCAGTCTCTAAACCAACTAAAGGTCGTGTTTTCGATCCTTAGCACCCTCTTGTTTATATTTTTTTTATATTTCTTAGCGAATTCTTCATATTTTATATAAAAAAAGGTCCTAGTGAGATTTGAATCGGTATCCCTCATGTAACATTCAAGCCATTGTACCACCAAACCAGTTTACAATATTGTATACATTTTGAAACTTATTAATATATATTCCCCAAATACTTGACACCTCTAAAAAATAAATTCAAAATCCGCCACTGACCGTCACGAAGACTTTCGATATAAGGATCTAACACCAATATCCAATATCCACTTATGCTCTCCTTGCAAGACAAATGTCAACTTTGACACCACTAATTAAGGGGTTTAGGGGAGTGTGTGGAAAAGCATGTCAAGGCCCATATAGGAGAGGGAGACAACATCTTCACCCATAACTTTATGTCACTAGGAGTATGAATCACATATCTCTTTTAAATCCAACATTGAATCTATTCTTAGTCGATGTGAGATTTAATCACTCTTACTTTAACCTAATGTTTAGTGCGTGTTTGGTTCAACAACGACGAAAATTGATTTTGGTTAAAAGTGAATCGAATGGAAATTGTTTTATGTTTGGATACAATCATGCAAAATTGATTATTATCAATTATGTTGGTTGGATTGAAATTGATTGGATATGTCTAATTACTAAAAAAATATGCTTTAATATTTGTGTATTAAAACTAAATTATGTTGTTTGGATTGAAATTGATTGTATATGTCTAATTACTAAAAAAATAGGCTTTAATATTTGCGAATTAAAACTAAGTTTAATTTCCATTTAAATAGTTATTTAAAAATACCAACTCAAAAATTATTTAAAAATATGTTGCATTATTCCTAAAAAAGAATGTTGCAATATTAAATTTATGATAACCAAGAATACTAAAACTTTTTATTTTTGTTACAATTACAACTCTAAAAATACATATATTACTAGATTCAGAGGTTGCAAAAGTTTTAACTATGCAGAAGAGTTTGAAATTTACGAAAGACGTGTCTTTTATGGATCTTATAGCAGAATCAGATGCTTCTACACTGTCCTCGTGAGCTTAGCTCAGTTGCTATATGGACAATGCATAAGATTGTATTAACTTTAATGTTTGTTTTTGTAGTTTAAATTTTCTGCATATTAGGTGTGAAGCCAACTATTATTTAGCTAAATACGCTCTTCATAATATATATTGCATATGTATCGAAGAAACTCCACCTTATATTTCTACAGTTTTAACATTTGATTTATTATCACACTTTCGTTAACAAAATTTTCTTTAGCGTCAAATTTTTTTCTATCATAAAGTTGACCGACTCTAAAATTATTATTTTTACTTTATTATAATAAAGGCATTTTACTTTAATATAATAAAATCACACCAATAATTAGTAGAGATAATTTAGTAAAATATAAAGTTATTTCACACATATATAGCGATGATTAATAACCAAATCAACTAATGAGTATAACAATTTAAGTGTTTATATTACTTAAAAAAAAATTTAAGTGTTTATATATTATTATTATTAGTTCTTTAATTATTTTTTATGATAATAAGTTTATGAGAGTTGAATTTCAAAGAATATCAATATAAACTTTTAAAAATGAACGTTTAGAAAGGTACTTACATATGATCTATCCATGCGAAAGTTAAATATACAAATTCAAAAATTTAGGTAAGTCAACTTCTTCACTCATTTATACTATTTTATAATTTATGTGAAATATTTAAATGTAACCGTTATTATGGGTAAGGAGTAAACCTCTCTTCAAGGTAGTTTTCGCACTGTCAAACACCTGGCAACAGTTATGTTCACTGTCACATATAGAACCCACAGAACCTTGACGGTTGGCCCTGAACTGTGAGCCACGTGGCCTGATTCCAAGATACATTGTAATGAAAATTCCAAAAATAATATTGGATCTCAGAATTTGGATGAGAAACAGCTCCCTCACACACACCAACTTACTGTCCAGTGTCCACTGTGGCACAAGACATTGCACCACTCTGCAGTGTCAAAACTAATCTTCCTTATCACCTTTATTTTATTCACCAATTATGAAGCAACAATATAATAACACTTTTCTCTTCTAGTCAAATAATTAACTATACCACAGACCAAAATGTGCTACTGTTTTTTATATTTATAATGAAAAAATCTCCTCATATAAGAACTTAGTATATGATAACTTGAGAAGTATTATAGCTGACACAAACCGACAAATCACAATGGCGGTTGTGGAGATTCTAATAAGTTGGTTTGATTCCTTTGAAAAAAAAATCAGTTGGTTTGATGAAACTAATAATCATATTATCCTAAACCTAAGCAACGTTGTTTATATTATTGAAAGAAGAGAGAGAATTGTATGAACATAAAATAAGGTCAAGTAGTGTTACTAATATTTGATTTAGGATATGAGACAGTTCAGAATTAGCTAAACAGTTGAGATTCTAAGGAGCCGACCAATTTGGGTTTGAGGAATTACAGCCCACAAATACAGAATGTAAATACATTATACATTACGATTCTTAATTTAATTAATGTCCTATGAAAGATTATAAAAATATACTTTATATCTTTCATTTTATGAGAGAATGAAATTTAATATAAGTAAGGAATAGGTAGTTTAGTTAAGCTTCCGTAAAAAAAAGTAGTTAATCTATTCATGAACTAATTTGAACTCGGATTACAATCATTGGAACATGTTGTGCAGCATATATGAGTAAAGAAGTCTCACATCATTTAAAAAGGTCAATGTTGAGCAATTTATAAGTGAAATGATCTATAAACTCATTACTTTAAAGTTTTTAATACAAATGAGGTATATGTCTTACTTTTGTGGTTGTTCTCACCAAATATGGATATAGAAAATAAAAATTCTAAAGTCCCATATTAGATGTCCCATATTGGAGATGGGGGTTTGGGGTTTAGGGACCTCCGTCAGGTTAACCTTGCTCTTTTGGGGAAGTAGCGGTGGCGCTATCTTTTAGGGGATGGTGGTCTGTGGCGTGATATCCTTACTGCCCGCTATGAGGTTTGTTACCCTTCCCCCCCATCTTGGAGGAAGGCCCTCCGGTCTTCGTTGTGTGTCCTTGTGGTGGTCCAATATTTCCCTTTTGGGTGGGGATAAGGAGGCGACCAGAGATTGGTTCTCTGATGGGGTGGCGAGGGTGGTTAGGGATGACCTCTCGACTCATTTTTGGCATGATCCGTGGTGTGGGCCGACTATTCTTAGAATTAGGTTTAGTCGGTTGTATCATCTCTCCCTTCAGGTGGATGAAAAAGTGGGGGAGTTAGGGCACTGGGAAGGGGGGGCTGGGTTTGGGATCTCTCCTGGAGAAGAACTCTTTTCGTTTGGGAATCTGAGCTCCTTGATGATCTCCTTGTGGTCGCGAATAGGCCTGCGAGGGTTGTGGGGGAGGATGGGTGGTCTTGGACCATCACTTCCGATGGTCGGTACTCCGTGAAGTCGGCCTATTCCAATCTTATCAAGGGTTTGCCGGCTGTAGGCATCCCTGAAGGGGTGGTTTTGTAGGCAGTCTCCTCAGGTTGGAAGTCTTGGGCTCCGTCGAAAGTGATTGTTTTCTCGTGGCAACTCCTCCTTAATAGGATCCCTTCTCGTAGCAATCTCATCAGGCGTGGTGTGCCGCTTCCTGCCGATGGGGTGGGGTGTTTTCTGTGGTGGTCCGTCTGAGTCCTCGGTGCATTTATTCCTTTTATGTCCTTCCTTCTTCCCGGTGTGGTATCAGGTATCTAGGTGGCTGGGCTGGGAGTTTGTTATGCCTCTGGGGCTAGCCCAACAGTTTCAGGCGTTTACGGAGTTAGGAGGGGGGCGAAAAGTTAGGTTAGGTTTGCATCTTGTTTGGAATGCTGTTATTTGGACCATTTGGGCGTCCCGAAACGACCTTATTTTTGCTGGTGGCTTACTCCGAGAGGAGCTAGTGGTGGACAGAGTTAAACTCTTAGCTTGGAAGTGGTTCCTGGCTAAGTGCCCTGCTAGTCCCTGTTCTCTCTATGAGTGGGAGGTGCAGCCCGTCCTGTGCTTGAGCCAGTAGGGTTTTGTGGTGGTAGTTTTCCTAGGGCTGCTTGTGGGGTTGGATGGGGTCGTATCTCCCCTTCCTTCCCGGTGTGGCTGTCGGGCTTTTCTTGTGTTTCTTTGTGCTTGCAGGTGTTTGTTGGGCTTGCTACAGCGGTTGCCTATCGGCTTTTTGGTGCTGCTTTTATTTGCTTTTGCTCTTTTAGGTGTTTTCTTGGGGGTGCCTGTCCTCGTCTGTGGGGTTTGAGGGTTTTCTTTGTGGTGGTTTGGTGGAGGGTCGCTTGTGACTCTTCTGGTGTATTTTGTTCTAACTTTTGTGTTAATCTTTTTATTTATTTATATATATCTATTTTGCCATTCAAAAAAAAAAAAGATGTCCCGTAGAATATATTGGTGATTGTAATTTGAAAAACACTAAGTCTCTCTTTCTGTTTGATAAATTTTCGACCCACTTCCTTTTTCTTTTTGTCCATTATGTAATTTTGTCCCTTTAATGAAATATTGTCTCTTTATGAAAACTAGGTCTCTTTGAAGAAAATACCATTTTAGAGTGGCTACAGTATAATTGTCCCTTCGATTTAAGTGCGATCTTGGTAGCATATTAGAGTAGTCCTAGTACCTTATTAAATTGGACATTGTACCATACTAGTGTAGTTTTTAAGATGTTTCCTTCTGTCATATATACCAAAAGAGTTATTGGGTATGATTATGTCGTTCCTGTCTACAACATGGATAAAAAGGCTACAAAAATACTCAATAAGAATGAACAAGATAAAATTCTTGATGAAATTCCCAAAAATTCAAAGTTGACTAACAAACATTTCAAGAATCAGAACCACAATATGAATAAGAATTCCAACTGCAACAAGAATGGGAACTCTCAAAAGGCCCATAATGAGATCATTAAACACAATCAATTAAGAAATGACAATAGTTCACAATTTATCTGCTACAATTGTGAGAAATCAGGTCATATGGCACACAAATGTAGAAACAAGTTAAGCGTTGCTCCACTGGCTAACTTGGCTAAAGAGAAATTCATTCCTATGATTACATAGATCAATCTTGTTGGTGGATCAAGTGGGCAGTGGATTGACAATGGTGTCTCGGGTCGTATCTTCTATGATCGTGCCATGTTCAAAACATACACCTCTGCTAAAGTTGTCGGCATAGGAGAGAAAGAAGTTGTTTCTCGAGGACGTGATGCATGCTCCAAAGATAAGAAGAAAAAAATATGGTTCACATTTATGTTGAATATTACTAGATTCACTCAAACTTTAGGGGGAGATTTGTACGCCATTACTAAAAATTATATTTTTGTTGGGAAATGATACACCATTGATGCGAATAAAATTTCTCAGCTCCATTACATGTTGGGTAATTTTAATATTTGGCATGCTAGACTTTGTCACGTGAACAAATGTATAATTTTAAACTTTAGCAACTTGAGTTTAACACCGAAGTTGTCTATAAATTATTTTGAACAATGTGATTTTTTTAGTCAAACTAAAATAACAAAAAGCTCACATAAATAAGTTCGAATTTCAACATATGATATATGTGAACTCGATGATAACCCCTTGATCAGAAACAGAAAAAATATTTATTTGATCTGCTTGACATGTTCGAATTTTTGTAAAACATAAATAAAAAATCAATTCAATAAGAAAATCTATCGATTTTGTCGAGACACACAAAATATGATTTCCACATATTTAACTAGTCCCTACAATATTCTTTATCAACAACAAAAAATTAGACTGTACTAATTTTTTTACAGGCCGATCAAATTTTGTTAAGAGTCATTTTTTTTATACACAAAATGACAATAATCACTACACTTTAATTTATTTTAAGATAAATAAACATTTTTATGATATTATTATTTTGAACCACCATTTAAGAAAAAATAATTCATTTCTTTATAATTTAAATGTCAATGATAATTAAATTTAAATATTTTGCTATTGATTTTATAATTTAGAGTATAAAATTAACTTTTAATTAACTATGTTTTATTGTTTCTAGTAATTTTTCACATATTTTAATTTTATTTTGGGTTGTTTCATATTTTATAATAGGGTTTAAAACTACATGTTAATGAAAATTTTGGGTTGTTTCATATTTTATAATAGGGTTTAAAACTACATGTTAATGAAATTGTGAATAAAAAATAGCGAAAAATATGTATTCAATTTTTTATTATATGAAAATAGACCCGTAATACTATTTTTTTCCGAAGTGTGTTAGATTATTATTATTTTTGCTAGATTATTAGAAATAAAAAAAATATATTGAGGGAGTAAAGTGTAGATTTTAACATAAGAGGGGAGGGAAGTGAAAAGTTTTCTAATATGTTTTGAATAAGAGGGGAGGGAAGTGTATACTTTAACATAAGAGGGAAGGAAAGTTTAATTCAAGCATCTTAGAGGGGAGAGGAGTGTAATTTACTCAAATTAAAATTAAAAAATGATAAAAGACAAATTGTTACCTAAAATTAAGTTAATGGACTTAAAGTGTAATTTTGTCATTAAAAAAACAATACACTAATTATATCTTTGTGACGCAGAACGAAAGCAAAGATTAATAAACGCTAAACCTAAAAGATAAACAGACAAGTTGCAAACGACAAACCTGTCAAATAAGGGTTTCCGAAATCCACCAGAATTAAGAAAAGTTCTCAATAATTTTATTGAATGAAAACCGCATCTTAGACTACAAAAGTTCTGTTTAAATACTAAGGGAAATAACAAACTCTAATGGGCCGAAAAATAACAAACTTAAACAAAACTGAAAAATAAATAATTTGCTGAAATAATAAAAATGCGGTTTTAGGTCTTAATATGACTTCGAATGGCTAAATTCACCCCTAGATCATGACAAAGTGATGGGTTATGCTCGTGAGCTCTTTGACTTTTCAAAAAGGTATAATTCGAGTCAATCCAACACCGAATGTCAAATCTACATTATTCCAAATGAACCTTTCTTACACGTCACTTCATCTTCGATACGTGTCACCAGTTTGCCTACGTCACTTTTATGAACCGATAATATTGTTAACTTGCTTACCCATGCGGAATCCAATCAAATTGTCATCTTGCACAATATTATTAATTTGTATTCTTGTCTCACTAGCTCTATATCTCTGAATAATAAAATGGTCTTATGATTGGTATTAAAAAATATATTGTAGGGACTAATTTCATTGTATATATTTTAAATTAACATTTTGTGGTGATATAAATTTTAGTTTTTGTCAAATGTTGAAGCTTCAAAGAAACACCAATTGCATGGCTATTGTGAAGACATAAAGAACATGTGCGTGTGTGTGAACACTACATAAAATATGTGTTGTCATAATCAAAATTCATAAAACTAATATTTTTTGTGGTCAAGAGGATTAACAAAAACAATTTGGCCAAGAAAAAGACATGGATTGAAGTGATATTTTGGAAAGGGTAAATTAAAAAAAGAGTCTCAATAAAAGACAAATCAGATCAGATTTTGGATTGTGTCCTTCAAGGAAGACCACCCACTAGAGGGATTTTGATACTCCTGAGATTTTAAGGGAAAATCTTGGGGATCCTTAATAATATCTCCAAATATGCATCACATCTTTTGTTATTAGATGAATTTAGGATTCTTGTTTTGCTATTTACATAACATATCTAAGTCAAGTACTACAACTTCTTTTTTATTTGACGGAAAGTCAAGTACTACTACTCGGTTTCCCCTTTTTCTGCATTTTATTTTCAGATTTCCCTTGAGAGCCCAAACAATATCTCTTTGTTGAATGTTCATTCAGCTTTCTTATACTACTCACGGCAAGACAATCCCACGTGTATATGCTTTTACAATCAATATATAGCTAATTTTTGTAACTAATTTTTTTCTTCATAAAACTTGTTTTTAGATGATGCCAAACTTACAAATATTTTGTATATGTATGGATAAATCACATAGTTTTGTATATGTATAGATAAATCACATAGTTAGTTATACGGTCTTTATCCAAGACATAAAAGATTTGCTTGTTCAAAGTACTTTTACGGTTTGTCACACTCTTAGAGAAGAGAACCAATGTGAATATTTCTTTGCAAAATTCGGAGCTTCTTCTGATGCTGACCTCGTTATTTATGAGTCGCCCCGTGCTGGTCTCACCGATCTTCTTATAAGCGATGTCGTTGGCACTTTCTTTCTTAGGCTTTGTTTGCGAGTTTGAATGGGAGGGTAATAGAAGGCTTTGAGGGGTGGAAAATATGAGGGAAAATGAAGAAATCTTTAAAAAAAATTTAAAAGAGTAGTTTTTTAGAGAATGATAAATTAATGCATATGATTACTATATTTTAAATTTTAAAAATAATCTAACACCATAAATTAAATTTGAAGAATTCATATAAACCCTCCAAAACTTCAAAAACCATTCTCCAATACAATTTTTTAGTTCCCCAAACCCCAAACAAAAAGGATTTAGTTTTATGAAGAAAAGTTAACCCCCAAAGCCCTTCCCTCCCATTTTCCTTTATTTCTTCCACCTGCTCATTCTTTTTTTACCAAGTCTTCCTCTGACTTCCCCTCCAAACTCATAAACAAAACCTTAGAGAATAGTTAGCTTGTTCTTTCCGTTTTCTTTTTTCTTTCCTGTTTGTTCATTTCTATTATCTTTGTAAACAAAAACAAAAAATCACATAGTTAGTTTTTTTTTTAACCAAAAAAATCATATAATTAGTTAAATCACTTTTTTTACACCAAAACCCAATATTTCTTCCGAAATTTTATCTTCGAAAAGACCAGTTTTGTACCAAGAAAAAGGTAACATGTGATCTCACTCAAAAATCTTACTTGCGAGATCTATTGTTTGCTAGTCCCGTATTATGCCGCGCTTCATCAACTCCAACCATTGTTTTTGGTCCATCTCGGACCACTACTCTCTCTATACATGTTTTTATTTTTTACACAACTACTCTATGTAGTAAAATAATATTATTGGTTAGTAAGAGAAGGGTTGAAATAGATTATACTCATATTTAACATGTGACAAATTCTTTACCAAGCCAATTATTTAAACCTGTATCTCTAAGTCTAACTAAAATAAAACAGAAAAACTAATTTATCAACTCCTACTTTGTCTCTTCTAAAATAATTTCAATTCCACTTCACAAGTAAACAAAGAACAACCGCCAAATAATTCACTTAACTACTATTTGATTGATTGAAACATTATATATTAAATAAAACCTCCAAAATGTAGGAAATAAATAAAATAAAATAATGCAAGCAGCATAATGAACCAAATTAAAATGCATGAATCTGAACCCTTATAAATACTAGACACTCCCACCCTCTTTTCTCATCCCACCTCACTCTACACTTGCCAAATTCAAGACACAACAACACCAAGAGTGTTGAATTACAAAGAGAGAGGGACAAAAACCAAAACCAAAATCAAAACAAAAAACCACTTTTAGAATTAAAACCAAACAATGCCTTCTTCATCTCCAACCTTGGTCTCAAAATGTAGCATAACTCCAGACCAAAAATCGAACATAGCAAACCTTAAACTCTCTGTTTCAGACCTACCTATGTTGTCTTGTCATTACATCCAAAAAGGTTGTCTCTTCACAAAACCTTCAAACATTCCTTTCCATATTCTAATCCCTCTCCTCAAAACCTCTCTCTCCCGCACTCTCTCCCTCTTTCCACCTCTCGCCGGTCGTTTAACCACCGACTCCGACGGTTATGTTTACCTGACTTGCAACGACGCCGGCGTTGATTTCATCACCGCAACTTCCACCTCACTTTACATCACTGACCTCTTATCAACCACCGATGTTCATGAATCATTCAAAGAATTTTTCACTTTTGATCGGAAAGTCAGTTACACCGGTCATTTCTCTCCGATCATGGCCGTTCAAGTAACTGAACTCGCTGACGGAATTTTCATCGGCATCGCCGTTAACCACGCCGTCACTGACGGTACTTCCTTCTGGAATTTCTTTAATACATTCGCTCAAATCAGCAGAGGAGCAAACAAATGTATAAGAAATTTTCCAAGCTTCCGGAGAGATTGTGTTTTAATCTCCGACGCTGTTCTCCGGTTACCGGCAGAAGGTCCTGCTGTGACATTCAACCCTAATGCTCCAATTCGAGAAAGAATCTTCAGCTTCAGCCGCGAAGCAATTCAGAAATTGAAAGCAAAAGCTAACAACAAACCATGTCCGGCAAAGTACAGCACTATTGAATTGATGCAGAAACACATGAATGATCCCTATAACAAAGAAAACGGAAAAGTAACGACGTTAATTGAGAACTGGTTTAAGAATAATAATGTTAAACCAGTTGCTGAAACAGAAACGGTTGAGATTTCATCGTTTCAATCTCTATGCGCGTTGTTATGGCGTGCAATCACGCGCGCAAGGAAATTTCATCCTTCAAAAACGACGACGTTTAGAATGGCGGTTAATTGTAGACACCGTATAGAACCGAAGCTAGAAGCGTTTTATTTTGGAAACGCGATTCAGAGTGTTCCAACTTATGCTTCTGCTGGTGATGTAATGTCTAGGGATATACGGTGGTGTGCGATGCAGCTGAATAAAAACGTGAAGGCACATGATAATGGTATGGTGAGGAGGTTTGTAGAGGATTGGGAGAATAATCCTAGGTGCTTTCCTTTGGGGAATAGTGATGGTGCTTCTATAACTATGGGTAGTTCTCCTAGGTTTCCGATGTATGACAATGATTTTGGTTGGGGGAAACCGTTGGTGGTTAGGAGTGGGAAAGCGAATAAATTCGACGGTAAGATTTCGGCCTTTCCGGGGCGAGATGGAAGTGGGACGGTTGATTTGGAGGTTGTTTTGGCGCCCGAAACTATGTCGGCTCTTGAGTTGGATACTGAGTTTATGACTTATGCGACGAGGCAGTTATAACACGTGTCGTGTTTTGGTGGGTACAACTTAACTACTGATGGTGTCATTGTGGTCTTGGTTGGTTCTAATGTGTGTTGAGTTCTTGAGACTGCGGGGTCTAATGTGACATATTGTCAATTAATTTTAGTGTTTTCATGTGCTTTTGATTTTAATTGAGTTGTTGTTGTTAATGTTTCAACTTGGCAGTTAATATCCTCTTTTTTGGATCATCTTTGTTTCAACTTGCAATATCACAATCTTTGTTTCAACTTGTGCAATTTGAAATGGCTTTTTTTCTTTTAGTTTTCTTCATTTCGATGGAAATAGATCTTTCTTATTGGGAATTCTCATAATTTTTCTCACCTGGAATCGTAATTAAAGGGAGAAAAACACGGTTAAAATTATAAAGGAAAATAAAATGGTGTGCTTTAATAGTGAGGTTGAAAACGGAGAAAAATCAAGTAAACGTAATCTCAAGAGGATCCAAATTCCATTTTGATGGATCACTTCACTCACTACAGTCAACTTGCAGGGAAGAATTTAAATTGCTTACTCTTTTGTCTGCATAATATCTGCCTGAGAGTGAAATGAAAAACATTTGGTGTCTTTTTAATATGGGTTGATGAGTGTTGATGGATGTAAGAGAGTCTAATTTATTTTAATTCATACAATGATATACAATTATTTGTTAAAAAATTTATTAGTATATTTCTAAGAGATGCAACATCAAATAGAGTAAATATTAACATAAATAAATTATAAATTTACCCAAAAAAAAAAATACATAACTAAATTATAATCAACTGATATAAATTATAAATGAGCAAATTATAAACGAGTAGGCATGGCAATAAGAAGGGGTGGGGACGAGTTTTACATTCTCCATCTCCATCTCCGACTCTCATATACTTACATGTTACCTTCCTTATATCCCCATAAAGATGATAAATTGAATCGCATCCTCGTCCGCGGCGGGTTTGGGTATCCTGTCTCATCCCCGTCATCACAGTTAATCTATTTTTTAATTAAAAAAATGAAGTTTTTTTAGCTTTGACAACAATGTTTTAATGCATTATCCAACAATACGTTCATTTTAACTTTTCCTTGACTGAGTGATTTGGTTACTCATTTAAATATCAATGACAAATTTTATAACATGGCAAAATATCAATGGGTGATAAAGTAATTTTCTACATTCGAGACGTGTTTGAGTATGAGTTCGAGGTGCGCACATATATCCATGTTATGTGTCTTGTTCTCGTGTTTTGAAATCAGAGTAAACCAAAATTCATATCCAAACCCAATCAAAACGGGGGAAAACTTTCTCACTGAGAGGTTGGTGTGGGTGGATAACTCTTATAAGTCGTGGTTAAACCTAACACAACCCCACAAAACTGGCTTATGAGATGGGGGTTGCCCCCACTTATAAACACATTGTCAGACCATCTTTTATCCAACGTGAGACTCATTAACACACCCCATCACGCCCATGACTAGACATATGGATCGTGAATACAAATGGTGGGTGACTCGATAATAAACACACTCTCTCACGCCCAGGACTGGACATCTGGAGCGTGAATATAAATGGTGGGTGGCTCAATAAGAGAAACATGATAGCATGTAGTCCAACAAATTTTGGAGAAGACTCTAATATTATCTTAGAAATCGCGGTTGACTCTAACACATCTCTAAAAAAACACCTTATAAAGGAGGGACTTTGCTCCCACTTATGAACACATTATGAGACTATCTCTTATCCAATGTGAGACTCATTATTAATAACTTTTGTTGCCATGCCTATAATCGAGTGAGATGTATTATTTTTTTTATGGGATACAAGTGATACGTATACGAGATACCTATTTAAGTTTTCAAATTAGGCTTCATTGTGGATTTACTCTTGCATATATTTCCTTTCTACTCTTTTGACGTTAACACTTGAGTCGGAAAAAAAAAGATGTTATTGTCCTTTCAAAGACTCGTGTTGAATTGTGTACTTTTCCATACACATTTTTTTTTTTGAGAGGCCATACACTTTTTATGGATGATATATAACAACCAAATTCAGATGTACAAAATTTCGGAACAGAGAACTAGTTGTTCCACTTGCCTCATATGATATTTATAATCATAGATAAATGTCACGTTTCAATTACAGATTGGATATCGTTGACTTTAACTTTTTGTCTTTTGTAGCCACATTCACCACAAAAATTTTGGTGAAGAAAAGTCCTGATTTTTTTTTCTTTCAAAAAAAAAAAGTCCTGATATATATATTTTTTTATTTTAAAAATGATCACTTTTGAAGAGAAAAATCCCCGTTAGTTGTGAAAACAAAATAAAAACATGATAATGCGAAAGAACGTATAAAATTATTTCAAATAATAGTCATCGTGAGCTTATCTCAGTTAATAGGGGCAATGCATAATATATCCAAGGTTTGAAGTTTAAATCCCGACCACCACCAAAAAAGAAATGATAAAAAATTAAATGTGTTGGTCTTGATTAAAAAATTAAAACAAGTTCGAAACAATATGCTTCTTCAAAAAATAAAAGTTCGCACCAGTATGTACATTTTTTACATTAAAAATTAGGGTTGAATATGTTCATGGTTTCTATAAATATACTAACTTTTCGTTTCAGTCCCTGTAAAATTTTCAATCACTACTTTTGGTCCTTATTTTTAAGTAATTTTTTGTCTTTTTTTAATGAAATGTGTAGAATATTGTAAAAATATCTCCCAAAAAATTACAATTTTTTTAACAAAACATAAATTAAATATGAATTTTTAACCGCAAAAAATATAAAAATTCATATTTAATTCATGTTTCGTTAAAAAATTCTATTTTTTTTAGAGAGATTATTATAATATTATACATTTTTATGCAAAATTTTATTCAAAAATATGAATTCTACATATGTGTTTACTTTAAAGGATGGATCAAAAATGAAGATGAAAAACTTTTGTGGACTAAAAGTTGAAGAAATTATTTAAAGGGACTAAAACAAGACATATTTATAGGGACTAAAATCATATTTAACCCAAAAAATTATTGAATAAACAAGTAGGGAGTATATGCTAGACTAAAAGAAAACAACTTTAGTTGAGAAGTTCTCAGTTACCCCAAAACAAGAAGGTACTAACCCCTGAGTACATTCCTTGACTATATAGTACCACAAAATGATATAACTTTCCTTTTACTATTGGTTTAACTAAGGGTATACTCACTCCTATCACATTTAAAAAAAAAATGGTAATATTCATTTTAGTTCTTGAATGGGTAGCGAGTAGTCACAATAGTCATTTAATGTATTAAAATTTTAAAATTGTCACGTAAGAGGATTAAGCCACCGAGAATGACAATCGAAAGCAAGAGTAGCATTTTTCGCTTTCAAATACCAGAATATTTGAAGCTTAATTTTTTTAAGTAGATGATTTAAAGAGTGCTCCTCGTGCTTGAGAATCCGACCATTTCTTTCGTTCGAGATCACCGAAACACATGAGAGTCATACAAGATGCATTGATGATTGGTGATTCCTTGTAGATCCTCCTAAATTACCAAATTGAAGCAAATGATCCAAAATGTAAACCGGATTCACCGTGATGAAGCCTAAACATTGCGAAACCAGAGACCAAATTGTTCCAAAAAAAGGACATCGCAGAAATAAATGGTCAACATCCTCATTTGCAAAAAAAAACAAAATGCCTTATTTCATTTTAATCCCTATATGTTTAGAGGTTAAACATTTTCCTATGCAACTTGTCTAACATCATCTGATATCTTTTTTTGTTGTCAAGTAGTGGCCAGAATTCACGCACGTGGATAATTCAGAGTTTAAACTTCGACCTTTGTAAATAATATCACTGATAGCTATTAGCTAAGCTACATTTACATAACCCCTTATGTCTTATTTATTTATGTGACATTAGTTGCTAGCAAAACATGTTTAATCTGTTGCTTGAAATCCCCAAACTGTTGACCAATATGGTTCATAAGTGGATCAATTATGATTGCCTTTACTAAAAACATCTTAAAACTGATCCAACCCTCTATTTCTTTATCACTCTCTGCTTAATCCGTCATCAAGCCAACTTTATATCTCCCAAGGCATGCCAATTACAATCTTGTTTAGGTTCAATTAATAAGTTGTGCATATTTAAAAATAGAGTTTAATTGCTTTAATATATCCCCCACATGTATATAATTGCATTCACTATCGATAAGATTATGTGAATAAAACGTTAGGTTAATTTGGAGGTATCCCATGAAATGTGCTAGCTATTCATGCAATGAACCAAGTGGGTTCATAGAATAGAGGTAATAATATGGGTTAATGGTCCACGCAGTGCACCATCTTTGATTGGCATCTGCGCAATATTCAGCTAATGCAACTCTCCATTTTGAATCACAAATTTAAACCCCAAACGTATCTGCAATTTGCAAACAATGGTCGTACCATAATAATTCTGGTCAATAGCAAGGCTAAGCTTCACCAACTTTAATCCAATAAGTCGCTCAATAACTTTATCTTTTATTAAAAGAACTTATGGACGGTGAGAATAATTGTCCTCATTATTGAAGGTATATGCTATAAAACAAAATTGAATCCACACCTTAGCTTATATGGATAAAAAAAATAGAAAAGGGGGATACTTTTTTAAGTATTATTTAATTTATTTTCTCAGAATAAAATTTAAATAATATATTGTCTTGAAATTTTGTATGTCAATACCATATTCATTTTATAATTGAAAAATGTTTATATTTTCCTTTTATTTTGACGCAATTTATATTCCTTCCTATCTACATCAAAATGGATTTTCCTACTTTAAATACGGGAACAGATTTTAAAGGATAAAACACAACAAAAAGTCGAATGAAAGGATTGATATTAAAAACCGAAGAACACTTGTATAGTATGATAAGATATCTCTTTCAGTTTAACTAGTGATCTTAGGTTCGAATTCAACTCTAGAAATGCAACAATATTAAATCTTTTGATGAGAGATTTGCTTCAAAAATAACCCTAAATCACAATCATTTATATGTTTGACTTTTATGTAATTATGATTAAAGTCAAAACAATTTTTATGATTAGGCGCTTATGATTTGTCGGTAATGTAAAAAATCTTTACATTGTGAGTATATATAAATTAAATCCTTTAAAGATATTTATTTGTAACAAAATATGAAGTTATTAAAAAAAAATTATAAATTTTAACTAGTGAAAATCCATTTTATTAAAGTTAGGGTACCCAGTTTCTAATAACAAAACTCAACAATGTGTATGTGCGATTGTAAAATATGCAAAACCATGAACTATTTTTGTATGGAGAACAGCCAAGAAATCCTTTACCACAATCTTAAGGCTTTCTTGTGTAAGAAGCATTTACTAGAATGTCGCGATCTTCAACATTTGACATAAAATGAAGAGATACATTGTTGCTTTCTTCCCGAATAAAAAGTGAATACACCTTGTTGTTGGAAGAGAAATGATATTTGTACAATCATTTTGGTACAACTTTTGCACAATTTTCTCTCTCATACTCATATTATGTTTTTATTCTCTCTTCATTTTTCGCTGACTATTATTTTTGACCATGAGAAAAGAGAACAACAAAGTTGTCTCAAAAGTTGTATCAAAATGGTTGTTAAAATATCACTACTCTTGTTGGAATTAAGAGGGTCCACAAGCAACACTGGTGTCTTAACCACAAAGAATTGATCATTCAAACTAGTTCAAAATTGAATGACCTTAACCATATTGCTACATTCAATCCAGCTGATCACGGATTACATTTGATCCACTGATGAATTCAAGCTTATTGTTGGCACTAAGTGCTCATTGCATTGATCGAATCTATTGTAGGTAATTGGATGCGTTGAGCTTATGAGATACGACAACGAAATTTGGTTCTTAACTAGTATGATCACATAGAAGACTAAATCAGAATCTTGTTGCAAAGATTGAATGCGAACGAGAACACGATGTGGAGGCATTGTGAAAAGTGTGATGAATATAGAACCAAGATCAGAGAAGGAAGACAATGACAAAGAATCAACCACAAAACGAGAGGAAGCGAAGAAAACTTGATACAAATGAAGCAGGGAAAATGCCAGAAAAATGAAGAATAAACACAATTTTCTTTAAAAAGAAAGGATGAAAGTGAATAAATGTACGAAGAAAAATGTGAATTCAAGCGGAAATCGGTCAGGAAGACTCACTGCAATCAAGGAATCGTGATGAACACGCATCACATCGTAAAACGACGATGAAAAGTCAAGGTGAAAATACAACGGAAAATGGTTATGGACCGTAACTAACTTCTCTCATGAAGAGAGAAGAAAGGAATTTGATATCATCTTATAAGTTGAATGAAGCCATATATACACACAATTGAGTTGAATGAAACCATATATAGCTTCACCACTTATTTTAACAAAATATAACGGTATACATGGATTACATTAACAATATTTGTACATAGTAATATCTATACATTTCATTTCTAACAACAAAAAAAAGTTAAACACATTTAACAAAAACAAAGTTGCTTGATAAAAAATACCTAAATAAAGGGTAATATTATTGGTTTGTTTCAAAAGAGAATTAAAGCGTCGTGTAATAATATTGTATAATATTACGGTTTTTTTTTTACTGAAGTTGAAATGATAGTAAGATTATTAATGTATTTTACTTAGTTTAATAGCAGGTATGAATATCCACGGATGCAAATACCATCAAATCCGCTTTCGTATCCATTAAATAATTGATAGATAAAATATCCATTTATTTTATCCATGAATATCCATTAAGATATTTGCCCCGTGCCCGTGGCGGATTTTATCCGTCGTTATTCACGGTGCAAATTTTTTTGCCATCCTAATTCTTGTGCCATTTGTGAAAGAATTCTGCTCTTCTACAACAAGTTTTGCTCGCTCCCAACTGAAAAGACCATAATGCCCCTGCGTGAGTTAAGTCACGCAGAATTAACACTAGCGTGAGTTAACTCACACAGAGATAATTTTGGAAATTTGGTTAGGAATGAGCAAAACATGTTGGAAGAAGAGTAGAATTCTTTGCGAAAGGGCCTGAGCTGATTACCGAAAAATACTAAGGCCTCCTCATAACTTAGAATATGGTTTTTGCTATTGAACCCCCATCAAATTCTCAAAATTTTAAGAAAATAACTGTCGGAAGTTAACTCCTGATTAACCTTTAAGAAAAACTAAAAAAAAAACTGTTGGGGATTACATTCCAATAGATTAAACAAATATGGGGCCAGAGAATAGCAATCACCTTAGAATTTAGAAACCAGCTGAGTGCAGTAACGCTTTTGATCATATAAATCAACTTCTTGAATTTGAAGAGTTTTTTATTTTATTTTATTGTTGAATATATTTAATTTTTTTTAAATGTAAGTTGATACATTAAAGATATTAAAAAGTTAATACTAAAAAAATGTATAATTTTTAGTTTTTCTAAGACCGTGATTTTGAATAAAAACAACCCCACGGAAAATAAAACAATAGTATATAATAGTTTTCAAATCATGGAAACGATTATGTTGCCCAATTACTAGTTAGGACGTCATTATCATATAATAGTTTTCAAATTCATAATTATATGTCATCTTGTATTACAACTACTATTATTAATAAAAACGAGTTGAGTTTGTTTCTGAAAAAAAAATTCTTGGAAACGATTATGCACATTTGGCAAGGGTTTTTGCTTCAAAGTGGATCGAGATTGAAGGTTGGAGTTAAAATGGTACAAGGGAGGACAACAATGGTGTGGTGTACCTGCTTGCATTTTGATAATCAAGTTAGTTCGTGATCGAGCATGAGAGGTTTCTATGATTGTATACATTACTGATGTGCAGTAGTCCTTTTGTAGGACGACTTTTGGAGTGATAGGGTGAAAACTCGTTGAGCAGAATCCACACATGATTCATAGATTAACGTTTGCTTTTCATCATACGATGATGATGAGATCATCAGGTTTGCTACGATACACCATTGGTGCGGCTTTGTAATGTGTTCCTTCGTTATTTAGTCCATTAATAGAGGACTGGGTTTTAACGTAGTTCGTTCGAACAATTCCATTGTTAAACGTTTACAATGTTTAACTTTCCGTGTTAAATATATGGAATTTTTTAATCAAAAATTATACCCATAAATGTTAAAAAAATATTGAAATGTGAGTTCCTTCTCGGTTGATCGATTTAGTATTTTTTATTTTTTTATACTAAGAATTGGATATCTTCTAGGTGTAATTGAAATTAATACCTCAAGATGAGTAAGATAGCAGCGAGCGACAAACATATGACTTATGGTTAAGCTAAAAGAATCAATTTAGTATTTAATAAATATGTTAAGGTTATATTATTTTTTGATAGGAAATATTTTCATACTACATGATCATATACAAATAAAATGTTTAAATTTAGGAATGACAAAATGGGTTGGATATGTTGGATTGGTCTGTTTAGTCCGTCTTTTTTGACAAGGGGGATTGAGATTTTGAATTTGTTACCTCTAGTTGACCGCTTTGCCTAACCCATAAAATAACAATGGAGGGTTGGCATGCCGGGTCAACAAAATTAAAAACTCTTTTATTTATAAGTGACCATTTATTTTACAATTTTCTTCTCCATAGAGTAGAGATAAAATCCTTCAATTTAATTACTTTAATTTAATGATAAATGATAAACTCATGGACTTTTTATTTAGTTGTTGTCTTAGATTATTATAGATTTTTAGATGATGAAGCATGAATATTTGAATGATAGATACCACATTATTAGTTCACATTTTTAATTACATATTTTGGTCTTAAATCTATCATATACTTCTTTAGTTTGGATCTTTCTTTTTTTCTTTTTTTACACTTTTTACATTTTTTTAAAGTTTTTAATTAGTAATTTATTTAAAACATACATTGATGGATCAATTTGCCAACCCGCCATAAAACGGGTTGAGATGAAATTTTCTAGTTAGTTTATCTCGTATCGTCCATTTTTAAACGGATTAAGGACGGAACAAAGCAAGACAAATTGACCTGTTTTTTCATCCTACTAAAACTATCAAGTTCATTGAGATTTTTTTAAACGGATTAACATATCGTTAGCTTAAGCTACATTATTAATCGATTTTATTTTATTTTTACAGTTCGAGATGTGTGATTTTACGGTTTGACTTAAATCAACCCTGTTTCTTGTATTTTAAGATTTCCCTATTAGTGCGTATCACACCACTTTCTGTTTCTTCTCCATTGAGTCTTCAACTTCAAGTTTTCACCTTCACAACCTCGAATCTTGTGACAAGCCAAAAATTTGACAATTTTATTTTCACTACTAGCATTGGGTTTAATCAAAATGAAGAAGCATCATTTCTTGAAGCATTCAATCGCTCTTATAACCATTCTGGTAACAGTTTGTTGCATTTTCATCATAACTGTAACATTTTTCAACCTTCCAGAGCCTCTAAACAAGACTAATAGGAAAATGGGGTTTGACTCAATTACCAGATCCAGAAAATTTTCCATTCAAGATTTTAACTTGGGAAAGTTTGGTGAAATGATGGTTGAAATGTTACCACAAGATCTTGCTTTCACAGTTTTTGTTCCTTCTGAAGAAGCTTTTAAACGTGATCTACGTTTGAGTGTGAATGAAAGTTTGAAACAAGACAAGTTTAATGATACATATGCAATTGTGAGTCGTGTGTTGGGTTTTTCTGTTGTACCTCGTACACTATGTTCTGTTGATTTAAGGTTTGGTGAGGTTTTGTCTTATGATTCTTTGTCTGGTTTTCCTTTGTTTATTTCTAAAGATGTTGATGGAATGGTTGTTGTTAATAGGATTAAGTCTGAAATAGTTGATGTTAGAAAAAGGAAGATTGTTGTTCATGTTTTGGATGGGGTTATTATGGATGCTGATTTTGAACAATCAGTTTTATCTGAGGAAACTGAAGAGGATTGAGTTTATTCAGATTTTGTTCTTTGATTTTGGTTTCATATCTTTTGGTATATAACTGAGTTTAGGATTAACATTTCAGACTTGTACATGCAAGAGTTTATGTATTGTCACCTTTTTCTTTAGATAGTAAAAGTAAGGTTTTAATTTTGTTCTTGCAGAAGATGTTGAAATATTGTTACTGATCTTAAAATTTTCAGCTCAAGTTACATCTATATGGTTGGTTAATATATAGAGAAATGATATTTTGATTACCATTTCAGGACAAGTTGTGTTATTTGAACAATCATTTGATTGACAACTTTTTGGACATCCATAATTTTATAAAGAAAAAGAGGTATTGACACCAAAACCAAAACAATAGAGAGAGAAACTAAAAACATGATGTGAATATGAGAGAGAAAGTTGTCACAAAAGTTGTCAAAAATAGTTGTACAAATATCATTTCCCTTGTTGTTTTGTATATCTTTGTTTGTCCAATTGTCAAAGATGGTTGTTCAAAATAAATAACATCAAATAACATACCTCTTATATACTGTTCCATTTCATATAGAGTGATGTGAATTAAAACCATGTTCACGGTTGTTAATCAAGAGCTGAGGAATTAAACACCCCAATGTTCATAGTTGTCATCAAGCAGATTACAATGACAATTTAACTTTTATATTAACCATCATAACTATAGTAACGAAGCCCTCTTTTTTATATAAATGAAGATTCATGTTGATGTGAATCACCAACTTGCACGTGATACGCATAGCTAATAAAGTGCAAAAGTTAATTTTTAAAACAAATCAACCTTCATCGTGATCATTGGCATTTTGCCGCATTGAGATCCCTTAATCTAAATTGTCACTTGCAAAACGCTAAATTTCAAAAAGCAGTAAACCTACATTACATGAACTCTCATGTTTGGTAGGCAAATATTACATGAAGTGGGAGTATAATCACCAGAATAAATATTATATGTGTAAAACCTCCCAAACTTCAAAATCAGTTTTATACCAGAATAATTTCAGTTACTTTACTACTCAAACATTAAATTTGTGTGGAATTGTGTACGAAGTCATGTTTAGAGCTATTGATTCAGCAGATGCAAGGGACCAACAAAACCAATCGGAATAAAAGATGAACTCAGATGTCATGATTAATTTGTTGCAATAGTAAAAATAGGTATTTCTGTTAAACGGCTGTGAGCGAAGCTGCCAGGTATAAAAACAAAACAAAAAAGGAGCAATAAAATTGAAACATATAATATAGAACCACGAACGGAAGCAAATATTACATGGATTTGTCGAGTTAAAAGATCCTTGTGCCATATTACAAGTATTTCATTAACCCATGCAGAAAAACTCATGAGTGACCGTAAAGCTGTCAGTTGGCTCCGTCCATGTATTGATCATTTTAAATAACGGTGCCCTTCGAACTCCAAGTATCACAACCCTCCCAAATCTCAACTTCCTGCTGTACTTGGTACAGGCACTGATTTTGAGTCTTCTTCCCTTTCATGTTCCTTGTTGAGCATCTGAAATGATAATTCAGATGTTAAGAAACATAAAATCACATTAATCATTTCAAATGTTTCACTTGACAAGCTTTTCTTATGTAACAAAGGCCTGGATACTAAACTTTGATTCAATAGAAAGCAATTTCAAACAATTCAACCCAAACAACTTAACTAAAGCTCAAGAAACAAAACATGGTAAAGCCCTAAGGAGGACTAAATTAATTTTTGCTCTGATGTTTCTAAAATAGTTACGTTAACAATATAATAACCCATAAATATAAAACCAAATCAGCAGACAACAATAACAAATACTAGCTGCATGATTTGGTAGTGTAATCTCACCTTGTTGTTAATCAAGTTGTGGAGTGCAATTACACTTCTGATGAGAGACGATAGGTATATTACCAGCATCTGATCATTAGTTTTCACTGCACAATGACGACAAGAACCAATCAATAATCCATAAAGGAAACTGCATAACACTATAACATTCATACTTAACATTAACTCAAATTCTTAACCTGCAAAAGCCTTGATCAAATCAGTGACATTCAGATTAGGCAGCAGGTTGAATACGTCCTAGCAAAATAAAACAGGAAATGGTGAAACACAATATTGGAGTAACCTGATAGAACCCAAAACAAGATGACATATAGAAATTGTATTAATTGAAAACAGGGAAAATGTATTAGAAGAGAATCTCTCCAATAACCCCAGAACAAAGCTCCTCAGAGAAATTTGGTATTCCCTCTTGCCCAAGCTTAAGCCGAAACTAACAAACAGACTAACTATCTCCTTTCCCTTCTCACACGCCTCGTTTACCCTCCCCACTCCACGTGTTTCCTCTCTCTCCCACTCTAACCAACTCGCTATCTCATCTCTCACTATCCACAGGACTTTTTACCATAAACCTACCAAAAAATACTAAGGGTGTGTTTGGATTGAGAGTTTAGGAGAAGAAGGGATGGGAGGGCTTACTTTTCTTTTTTAAAGTACGGACGATATAAAATATTTTTTAAAATAAAGTGTGATTGAAGTATTATATGATCATTTATCATCTTGTAATTTCAAATTTTTCAAAAACATTTTAGTGTCCATAATTTAAAAAAGAAAAGTAAACTCTCCCCTCCCTTCCCCTCCTAAACCCTACATCAAAACACACCCTAAAGAAAGCAAAAATCTGATCATTTCAGGTAACTCTTGATTTGTCAAGTTACTGATTTAAAATCCAGTTTTAAATTAAACTATGTGAAGTTGATAAGCAAAATATATATCAACCTAAATTCCTGGACCATTTGGTACCCACCAGAACATCAACAGTTTCATAGATTATGGAAACCAACCTGCAAATGGTACAGGATCTCATGGTTTAAGGGAAGCTTTCCATCAATGACAAGGTCGAGGTAACTTCTTATCTCTTTGAGTCTTGCATCCAAACCCTTCAAGGCTGTGAGTTTTGCACTTACCTGTATGACAAATGAGATTGTCAGCCTTTATCCTTGTGTCAAAAAAGATTCATCTAACATACTCATCGAAAAGTACAGCGTTAGAGGCGAGACAATAAAACCAACTCGAAAGGAATCAATGTATAACAAGAGTGAGCAAAAGGCACCTCTGTTGCAAGGGTGCTTATGGTTGTATCCTTCACATCTCTAAGCAAGTGTTCCACTCCTGCACAAGGGAAAGAAGAATATAAATTTATAGGATACATTGCTTAGACTATGAGAATCATTAAGTGTTATTATTAATAACTAATCACGGAAACTAGCTGATCGCCAAAAATCGTCATTGAGAAATAGCAGATAGTGTAGTGGGCAAATAGCGGAGGTAAAGGGGCTAACAATCTCAATAGTTCAAAAAACTAATAAAGCACGATGCATAGTTGCATACAGTGATGCAGAAAAATCAGAAACTGAAATTAGAAGTAAATTAAAACTCAATCTAAATAGTTCAAAATAACTAATAACTGATAGTTCTAATTAGTGATAAAAGATCCTAGTTATTGTCCTCTTCCCCGACATAATCATTATCCTCATTTTTAAATAGTGAGGCATATCCTTCAACTTTTAAATAGTAAGGCATATGTCTTGAAAGAGATTAAGTATTAAGTGAACAGGAGAATATGGAGATTGGAGAGCCAGAGGAAGTTTAGTGATGAGAGTTTACCTACGTCGTAGGGATAAGGAGTTATATAAGACCGACTCAGCATTATTTTATTTTTAATGTTATCATTAGAGACAAAAGCATAGAAAACAGAAACTTCCGCTATGCAAGCAATAACCGCTATTGCAGTGGTAGTGGAAATGCAATTGCGTATCGACTTTTGTCGCGGTTGCTCTAAATCCTGATATTTAATAGCGATATAGCGGTTCTGTGCTGGTTATTTAACAACACTATGGACAGGATTTAAAGAGATTCAGTATTAATTTAAAAACATAATCAAAATGAGTTGATAATGTAATGACCAAACCAAAAATATGTAGCGTATGAGAGGAGCTCCAGAAAGAACGGTGAGGTGGCAGGGAGAAACAAAATGAATTAGTTGTGTGTCATACATATAGGAAAGGAGTGGGGGAGCTAGTGGCCAGGAAGGGAACACAATTGTCTGTTAGGCCAGGGAAGCATATTCTCTGTGCGAAGCTTCGCTCTGTAGGTAGCCTGGGATTTACTCATGCTACTATTTTTATTAGATTCATCAATAATCATCACAAGTTTCATAATAGCTGCTCTTAAATTACTTTATTTGTCTAATATGATTTCTGAGTTGCACCATGAACATAATACACGCAAAAAAAGATGTAGCAGCTCCGTATTCCATTTCATGACATACCTATTTCCTCAACTTCATGAGCAGCAATTTCTGATTGCACATGCACAAAGACCTTTTGGCTCTTCTGAGTGGCATTCTACATTCAAAACAAACCATCCATAAGTTCCTATATCTAACAATTAAGTTTCACCTTTCCAGCAAACTATAATTCCTTCCACCACATAAAGCAAATTGATTGTCACAAGACACATAGAAATACAATTATAAGTACATATTTTCAAAGAGAGATAAAAGGTACTTTAGTCCCACCTCTTTAACCTCTTCAACAGCATAGTAAGCTTTTGTAGGAATTCCCAACTCTTTAGGTTCAACATCAATTATAACCAAAACAGGATTTGGAACATAGCTGCAACAATCCATAAAATGAGACAAACATGAATAATCAAAAAGAGGCATACAATGAACATATATAATTTTTCGTTCTATCCATGTTTACAACCAATTATTAACTCTTAGGTTATGAGAAAATGTCATGTGCAGGTTCTTATTTCTAACTTGAACATCTGTAACAATGCCACATCAGAGGCACCTTGGATTGGCAGAGAGATTGGCACTCAGTGTTGTCAATCGTGGAAGGTTAAAATTCCACTACACAACAGGGCTACAACCTGCCATTGACAACATTTCATACTAAATAGTGTATCGCAGAACAATAGCAGTTTGTCTAAATTCCGCTATGCTACAGAGGTATAACACTACCTGCTATTTAACAACACTGGGCCATTTTTTGCAAAAGCTACAGTTTGGAGCCTCTGCAAAATTACTGTGCATCTGAAATTTTGCTAAACCAACCACACATCCAAACTACACTCAATATAATTATACTACTTCTAGAGTCATAAACATAGCTATAAAAAGGAAAATATACTGTAGCATAAGCTCCTAATTGCACCAATAAACACATCATTGAAACACAACTATGTTGTTGATTTAGGGTTAAGAAACATACTCATTGAATAAAGCATGAATATCAAGATCATTTTCTCGCAGTTTCGGTCCAGTACTATACCACCCCACAACATGCTCCTTAGCTACAAAAAACAATCCAACAACAATCATTCACCATCTTTAATCACATCAAATTTCCCATCATAAAAAATATTCAAACATTTTAACCAACAATAATCTTTCATACCATTGATTCTCTTGAACATAGAGAACATTGATTCATGATAATTATGATCAAGAAACCAAATGCTAGGATCCTTATCATCTTCTTCAAACGGCACTGTTAAAAAAATACATAAGCAAAAAAAGTTATTAACACAATTGAGTTTGTTATTGTTATTATCTCTGCGGCACCGACGCTTATGATTAAAGGTGCATGCGACACTGACACTTGTAATTACATTGAATTATGAAATTTGAAATTGAAAACTGTACCAGCGTAGCTGTTGGTGATATCGACGGTGCCTTTGAAAGAGGAACCAAGAAGAACACCGACAACGCGTTTGCGAGTGTCTTTGGCGACTCTGTTGTAGTTATCGACTATGCTGAGTAAAACTAAAGGATGAACTACAACTTTTTCTATGGCTCTCCATGAAATTTGTTGCGTTTTTATCACATCCATTGTTGTTGTTGTTAGGAATTTTCAGTGGTTTAAACCCTAATTTTGTTATGTGTGAATCGATGAATGAATATAGAAGACAGAAAATTCCTCTTTCTTTGTTCTTCGTGATTCCGATCTCACCTAAACCCTTTCAACTGAAACAACTTCTCTTTTGGTTTTGGGCTGTATAACTGTCCCACGGTGTTTGTAGCCCAATTGATTGGCCCAAATTACATTGTCCCCTATGAATAGAAAATAAATCTTAAAAACATTTTATCGAGTTTATGGTGTTTGGATGGATAGAAGGAAATCATGCATGTGTGAACTTGATTGTGGTTTCATCACTCGTGGTTTAGGGGCCGATGCTTACAAGCAGCCCAAAAAGTTACGTCAAACAAAGGGGCCAAATATGAGAAAGCATGTTCTGACAATCAACATGTTTTGATACTTTTGGCTTCCTAGCACCAGAGGCTATTAACCATCTACATAGAGTTCAAAGGGTCATGCACAACAATGTCATGACTCTTAGTCCCATGAATGTTGTGTTAACGAGGATTGATTTTGCTATCCAAAAAGGCGTAGTGGCGCTTCTTGTTATCTGGTTGTCTTCTATTCATGTGTAATTAGTCATTGATATAAAAATATAATTAATACTAAAAAATGGTTTTTTTAATTATATATCATAAAAATACTAAAAACAATTCATATTTTTTAATTTGAGAAAGAAAAAGATAGATTCAAAGTAAAATCAGAGCAGGAGTTCTTAGACGAATATAAAAATCATCATTTACAACAATGTAAAGTATAAAATTCTTTTCCATCCAAAAACATCTCACTCTTTTCTCTCTTCCTGACTTAATCGTCAAAGTATTTGTTGTACCACCCACAAGCCCACAACATCTATCTTGAGAGAACAATTTTCAAGCTCAGCCAATTATTCTCGATCACTTCAAGTCATAACTAAGAATGAGAGTTATTTTGGAACAACTTTTTTTTTTATCAAATGTGATAGTCATAGAGGCCAATGAGGGAGTACTTTTGAAATAATATATGTTCAAGAGATTACGTTTTCTTTTCTCTTGCAAATGATTTGATAGCTTCCTTACACGTGAACCTGAGTGAAACTACTGATCTCCATAATTAATCCAAAGTAGTAGTACTTCTTTCACCAAAACAATTTTTTTTTTTCTTTCGTAACTCCTTTTGTGTGTGTATTCGGTTCAAGATATTCAAAGATTTGCAAATCTGAGGTATGACTAATTTGTAGTTTGTAGTATGCATTCCAAGGTGAGACATATATCTCATCAGAGGAAGGGAATTAGAATCCCGAGTTATCTTTAAATTCAATATCCAAGTACAATCCAACATAATATACTCAATGACATAATACCAAGTTGAAGAGGCATGCAATAATATCAAGGCAAAATTATACACCTAAAGGTTGAGTCTCTCTATGACAAAGTTCAACCGCAGAGACCACTCAAGTATGACACAATGACCACTCTATAGCTTTCGAAGGGACAACTCGAAGGGAATGTGGTTTGATGATCACTCTAAGAAAAACCAGAAGGGACAATGGTCTGTACACAAACACTTAAGTTGCTCATCATGCTTGGATTTTGGATAACACTCTTGGTTGCAGATCATATTGAAACCTGAACTTCAATTTCAGATCATTTTTCTTTACTTGCACACAAACACTAAGTTGTGTATAGACTTCTGAGGTCCAAGGAATATGTTGAATATAGACTTCTCCTCGAATGATTAATTACTTATTTGAAATACTTGAATCCCTTACAACTCAGTGCTCATACCAATTAATGTTGGTTGTTATGCATTCTGAATAAAGGTTATTACAGTGAATCTTTGTTAAAGAAGAACATAGCTTAGATCAGCCAAAAACACTGTGCAGGAAAGACTAGAGAAGATGAAAAATACATTTCCTTGGAGAATCCAATTTATATATTATAGTATCATGCATAGCATACTTTAAGAGATTTATCACATTTTTCTGTTCAAAGATACTTTGATATGATAAGCACTGTATAATTACAACTAATTTGATTTCAAAGAATTAACTTATTCATAGTCATTTACCCTTGCTAAGGGAAGAGATTCGTTAGTTTAGCTAACCAAGTTTATTATATCTTTTATGTCCCACATCGCTAGAAGTATATATGGGCGAGTGTTGAAGGGATTATAAATAAAGAGATATTTGCTACGTTGTAACATACTTACCTGGATGGGGTCAATGGATGATCAAGAAGGTTCATGGCCTAGATTGGTGACCTCCATTGCACTTTGGAGGGGTGCTAGTCTAAGGTGTTCTCAAGTAGAACAGCCTACATCATAATTTGTTGCTGTGGAGGCCTGCGTTCGCGCGGCCTCCTTCCAATTATAGTTAAATTATTTTTTCTTTTTGTTTTTGGGTAAAAATGAATTTGTTGTGAACTTTTTATCATTTTTTAGAGGTAATTTGTATTTAATAAAAGATGTAATGAAGATTACACAAATAAAATCTATGTGAAAATCATTTATTTAAATAAAAAAATAATAAAGGAGGATGCTATTGCACCAAAGATTAACACTAAAAAACGCATATGTTTTCCATATAATCATGATTATTAATGTTCAAATTCATAAAATTATACTAATTAATGATTGGTTATTAATTCTTTTTTTTCAAGTATCCTAGTGGGAAAAGCTCACACATTTTAAATGTGTGAGAAGTGGAGTGTCCAGGGTTCAAACAATATGTAATATCCTTACCAATTGAGTTAAGCTCACGGAGATTGATGTGATGCCAACAATGTAACTTTGGAGGTATAGTTGAAGGAAAGAGTATTAGTTTCACATTGAAAAAAAAAAAAACTTGTTTTCAAACATTTATTGTATGTTAAATTGTGATTTGTTTTCTCTAAAGTGAGTAATCTTGGAACACCATGTGGTTTTGTGAGTGAATTGAAAAGATTCTAGACAGGAGATGACACAACCAATATGCTCTCCTCACGCAATGTGTCATCTCTTGTTAGAATTTTTTCAATTCACGCACAAAACCACATAAGCATAATTGGTTAAACTAGGTCGGGACTGGGCCTAGCACACATAATCCTCACATAAACATTTTGCATGTATCAGCATGCATTTGGCACATGTCTGCGTGCACCCTTCAGTAGCCAACTATAGTCCACGATGTTCATTAAAGAGGTGAGATTGCAACGTTAATTAATAGTCAAATGATTTGAGTCATCGGTTTTGTAATCGATCTTGGCTCCTTGTCTGTTTAAAAACCTTGTCTCCCTCACTTCTACTCACAACAAAACTTTGCAACTTTTCTCTCTTTTTCCTCTTTCTGTCCGACACACTTTTGAGTCAAAGTCTCCCTATTTCATTATGTCTCATTGGAAAAATTGATTCCATAATATTGTTCCTTCGGTTGCCCTTCGAAAGTTAGTGATCTTATACCATATCTAGTGGTGTAAGTAACCATATTGAGGGTGTATTTCTAGAACAAATGATACACTTCGGTAGAACTCTAATACAATTCTAATTGAGTTATTATATCATGTGGTCATCGTGGTTGATATTGTGCTTGCACAATTTTACGACTCATCTCAATACATTCTTCGATGGCTGAAAATTTTGTTTGAAGTGATTTTAAATATTGTTCCAACAACTAACAAGTAAGTAAGTAACGTGAGAAAGTCAATAATATTATAAGGGTTAATATATGTTCACTCCTCTGTAATATATGCGAGTTCCGGTTTACTCCCTTTTAAAAAAAAATAGATCTCAACCTTGTAAGAAAAAGATTAGATCGAAGAAAGTTAAAATGGAAAAGAATTAAAAATGTCATGCCAACTCATGATTTTTATACAGTAATAAGTGACTCAGCGTGTTATATCAAATTATGAGTATAGTCATAAGCCTTGAGGGTATAAAATCAAAGAATCTTCATATTACAAGGTTGAAATAAAAAAAAAATCTAAAAGGAGTAAACCGAAACTTGCCTATATTACAGGGGAAGAATAGACATTAAACCATATTATAACTGTTCATAATTTGCTATGCATGTGAACATGCGTGTGAATGTAATAACAACTATTGATTTGTTTGTCAACCGTATTCTATAAAATGAACTACTCACTGTAGACTAGCATTTTTTAATTTGAGATAAATTAGGTAATTTCTTTTGTCTAAAATTTTAACTCTCTAGTTCTCAAGGAAAATAGGAATTTAGTAATTCAAACTATGACCTATTATCAACAGAGAAGTAAATTCTAGTAAAAGATTATTGTAACCAAGATTTGAACTCAAATATTTTCTACAAAGTTCATCTTGAATTGAATTGAGGATTATTATCTATTTGAGTCAACAAAACAAATTACAAGAATTATTTGAGTCTAATTATTTAGTTTCGATGGAGTAATTTTGAATTAATAGGTTAATGAGATTATTTCACATTTGCTTTTTTCTTGCACATGACTTGCTAGCTAGCTTCCTTTCACGTGAACCTGAGTTAAACTATTTATCTCCATAATTAATCCAAAGTACCACTTTCTCCGAAACAAAATTAGGATCCAATCGTGAATTACGATGAATGACATTCCCAAACTTGGATAGATACCTACGGTTTTTTTTGAATTACTATTGTTTTTCTTTTTAGGGAATTTCTATTTTTTTTTTTTTAAGGAGGGAAGTATAGTATTGTTATTGTGTGTGTATGTGGTTCAAGTCTTCAAGATATTCAAAGATTTGCAAACCCGAGGTATGACTAATTTGTCAATTGTAATCTCTAGTATGCACTCCAAGGTGAGACATATATCTCATTAGAGGACTGGAATTAGAATCCCAAGTCATCTCTATATTCAATATATATATCCAACAAATTACTATACTCAATGATAATACCAAGTTGAAGAGGCATGCAATAGAATATATAGGCAAAATTATAACATTTCAGTTAGAACTAAAATTAATCACTTGGTAAATATTAATTTTGAAGCTACATCCATGATACAGTCCTAAACATTTTTCATATTATGCTAAAAATCTAAGATCAAAGTAACAACAATTAATTTATGAAAAGATTGAGTCTCTATTACACAAAACTCAACCGTAAGTCCAATGGTGGGTGTTCCATTTGTTCTCCCATTGTACATGTGTATGCAAACATTGTATTTTCCCTGCATTCATTTGCATGCATACTCCACTTCTCTGATTCTGATTCACCAAATGAATTCAATGGAAAAAGCTCAAGAGTCTCAATCACTCTATCAGGCTCCGAGTACATCTCAGCAAACCCTGCAATATATGACATGTTACATCATTATCAGGGTCGGTCCAATGTATTATGAGGCCTAAAGCAAAATTTTATTAAGACCTTTTAAAATATTTTTTTTAACAGAATGAAAAAAATAGTATTAAAAATAAATAAGTTTTTTTTAATGAGATGAATCTTTATCTCTTAGATCTTGTGATTTATAAAATAGTATCAGAGCCAAGTTTCAAGCAAATTGATATGAAAGTAAATGAATAAATGAGATGCATCGGTGAATAGAGTAAGTGATTTTTGACTTACTTTGTGTTGAAGCATTCATAGAGTTGTCTCTATGAACTATGACATCCTTGTCATCATCAAAGGAAACCTTACGACGTTTTTGTCTTTCCCTAGCTTTGTGATTCTGAAACCAATAGAACACATTCTTGCTCTCTATCTTACCATAAAAACTGAGTTGATTGGATATTTTCTGAATTTGATCAGTGCTTGGAGTTCTGAGCCCTGCTCTGAAAAGTTCAGTCAGAAGTTTAACTTGTTCTGTTGTTGGATTCCAACGACCACACTTTGTGCCAGTGCTGCTGCTTCCACTTTTACCATGGAAACTACTTCCAGATGATTTCATGCAAAAGCCTGACATGCTCTCTTCCATATTTCAATTCTAGATGTTTTTACTCTGAACTCAATACTTTAGCTCTGAGTTTATCTGAACAATATCCCAATCCGTGTGCATATATATAATAGATTAATACACTAACAATCAAAAGGGTTTGCACAATGGAAGCATGCTTGTTTTGAAAATAGAAAAAAAATAGTTTAAGGGCTACTCCACTAAATTAGAGAGTGGTAGTTTAGATAATTAAATGGGTTGTGTTATCTAATGTGACAAAAAAAAAAGACAAGGGTCTGGTTAACGAGTGCCTTGAGAGTTTTAACTAGTGTCCTCATGGTATTGGTTAAGGATTCTACAAATAAAAATTTTGTTTTGAAAATATAAAATGTTACTTTTGACCAAATAATAATTACATAACTTTTTTATGAAATTTTGCTTGTTTTGGATACTTAATTAATGTCTTTGAGGCACTAGTTAGCATTCTCCAAAAACTAAATAGACACTTAATAAAGTCACAAAAAATGTAAATTTTATATGAAAGAGATTTTTTTTACACTTTTAAAAATTGTCTACACAAGTATTAATGCAATTTTATTGTAAATGCCCAATGACCAACTTATCCATTCGGTGCAATCCCACCGTGCACTTGCAGTACCTTATTTAACTCAAGAACAAGCTTTGTATGGACATAGTCCATCGAAATTGACACCATAAGAAATCGAATATGAGACCTTGAGAGGAGCATACTTCAAAGTGTCAATTCAATAACACTAAACCAATTCAAGTGGGTTACAAGTGTCACATGGACATATTTATTAGCATTTTTCTAACTAAATTGGTGATTTATTCATTTATTGTTCATCACTAATTTAGTCCTTAAACTATATAAATACGATAAATATAGTATATCCTTTAAAAAAATGATAAGTAATTTCTAACATAGATGAAATTTGTTTATTCAATCCCTAAAATATATGAAAATTCGTCTTTAATAAGTCTCTAACATCTTAACCACTTCCTCTCATTAACATCTTAACTACTTCCTCTCAACAACAAAAAAGTCTTAACTACTTATTATATTTATTTATATAGTTTGAGATTATTAAATTACAAAGAAAGTGATAATATTTACTCTAAATTGATTATTATTTTTTTGAACGTATGTCTTTTTTTCCTATGGGTCTCAAATATGATTGTCTTGTGTGCAAGGATATATAGTGAATCCTTGTGATTAGTTTTATGGTGACCATAATGATTATCAATTAACTCATTCTCTAAATTTGATTTTGGTGCAATTCACACAAAAGATAATTGAACAATAAATTTACAAATTATGTTGGGAAGAAAAAGTTAAAATCTTGAAATTAAGTTAAAATTCATACAAAAGCATATTTATTCATCAACCCTTTAATATGTCAAAATCATTTGTTTACCTTAAATTTTTTCTACTAGAGGTAATCATTTTTTAGAGATGTTAATTATTAAATATCTTCTAACTAGAGTTCAATTTTAATTGGCTACATTATATAAGACTAATCTCTTAAGTTAAACTTAATTCTTATTGGTCAAACGTATCAAAATCAATTATACTTAAACTTTGGCACACAAAAGAAGTAAAATCAAACATGTACTGAACATATAATATACATTCTGTCTGCTTTGAATTTAGGGAATGTGAGGCACTATAATATGTAGATTTGATCGGTTTCATTTAGACTGATGCTAATAAACAAGTAGAAAGATATTGGTATTTGTAAAAGGAGACATTGTTCAACGTTTTGGTCTTGGAACAGTGACCATATAAGTTTCACTAATTGAAATTAAACAGTATTTTGTGATTCTTTATTTATGTTATGTTTTTTTAATTCCTCGAGTTCATATTCTAAGACACAACACAATGTGTTTTTCAGTAAAGTGTGCACTTACTTCCATGATTGTACTATTCTACATATGTTGGTGTAATTTTCATTGTCTTATCTTTTATACTTAGTGCTTCGACAGCATACTTTCAGATTGATCCCATTCAATCAAGACGTGTGAGTTAAGACAAATTTTGCTTTTAAAATTAAGTGGTTGGTCCGCTAAACTTCATATACAAATGGTTCAAAGTTGTTATATATTGTAATGTAATATAAACTTCTTTAAAGTGAAGAAAAATAATATACTAATTTTTTATAATGTAGTTGAAATTATCGATTAAACTATTTCTGATTAAAAATGAAATTAAAAATATGAAGAACTTAGTGATTTAATATGTAAGTATATTTTATGGTAATATGCAAAAATAAATATAAAACTTAATTGTTACGTAATTAGGACTATTTTATTAAGTAATATGCACTTTTTTAGATGAAAAAACAAATCATGTATTGAATTTTGAGGAGTGGCAATGGCAGTGTCATGCAAGTCAAAGTAACATACTTTATGAACTTTGTTGGACGTCTAACAAAGATATTGAATTACTGTGATCTCAATAAAATCTGACAGAGATATTGAATTAGGTTGACTTAATATCATGGAAATATACTTTTTAATTAAGGCGTGGGAGTATAATTTAGGTCTAACAATTTATTTTTGAGCAAATTGAGAGATTTAGAATCTGGTCGCCAAAAATTGGATGATGGATAAACTAACTAATAATATACTCTATTAATTTGAATGAATATATATCGTTTTGTTTTTGTAAAAAATATAAATATATACACGAAGTTAAGTCCCCAAATTAAGAGATTTAAAATTTGATGTGGATGATGGACAAACTAGCTGATACCATACGAAGTTAAGATAGTAGTATCATACAAAGCTAATAGATGAATTGAAATTTTGGAGGTTTGATAAATTTTGTGAATGAATTAATTCATTTTTTTTTAAAGAGATTGATAAATATACATGATATAAAATCATATTTTTATTTAATATTTAAAATTTTCAGTTAAAGATGACTATAATAATAAAGGTAAGACAATGAAAATTACGTCCCATAAGTCCTACCTCAATTGGCTAAAATGCCGAAATTATTAGGTCGAACGTCATGATCAGGGTTCGAACCCCGATACCTCCATTTTGTGTGTGTGAGTTTATGATGACTTTGCCATCTCGTCTATCTAAAACAAAAAAGACAATGAAAATTACATTGACCAAAGCTATTTAAAGTAAGGTCTTGTTAACCATTGCCCTTAAGGAAGGCAAAAGTAGCATGTTTGCATTGGTTTCATCAACATTTTGACTTTTAAAAAGTTAAATTTATCGCTTTTCACCATTTTCCAATACTATATTTCTATTTTTATCCTCTTATCCAAGGCCCCAAGGGCAATGGTTAACATTCTCCTTTAAAGTATATCTGACTTTCTTCTTTTTTTGACAAAAAAAAGTATATGTGACTGTTAAAGAAATAATCTTTATCAAAAAAATTCTAGAAAATCCGAATTTGATTTTTATATTAAAGAATTTTGTAGTCAAATTTTACATACCTCCCCTCCAACACAACTCTAAATTACAATATCATCTCCTATTGAAAATCGAGGGTAAAAAGATCCTTATTAAACAAATGAGAAATGATATTTGTACAATCATTTTGTGACAAATTTTAGATAACTTTCTATCTTTTTCTCTCTCCAATGTTTTTAACCAATAAAAATAGAGAAAAATGAGGTTATCATAAAAGTTGTTAGCAAATTGTTCAAATATCATTGCTCTAAACAAATATACTTAAAATATATATTAGTCGGCTTTTGTCAAATGAAAACCTTAAGAAGGAGATGTTGTAACTGCCACAATGCGAAGCAAATTGCCTTTACTTAATAGTATACTTCATCTATCCCAAAACTTTGACCGGCATGCAATGTTCACATTATATACCATATGATATGATTCTCATGATGTAGCCCTTAATTTACTTAATTAGTAATGAAATTAAGTAATAATTTTAATCAGATTTTTAATTATATAATTAATTAATTGATGTTGGTTCAAAGATGAGTAGATGTCATTGATGTTTTATTTCAAAATAACAGTAACTTTAAATTGGACACCATCCTACATATTGATATCATTTTAATACCGCGAGCATAATATATATTATATTTTTTCCTCGTCTAAATAGTGTCTAAAGCATAATGAATCTCGATTGAAAATGAATCATAAATTGATAAGTATTTTATTGTTCTAAACTGGCCTAAGGTATAGTCCCTTCGAGTCTCACGGCCTACTATATGAGGCTCAACTCAAGGACCAGGCACCTAGTACACAATATGATTGTAATTTGTAACGCCTCTATAAATTTAAAACCCCCCAACGGCTAACGAATCAAGCGTGAAGGGCGCCGTTTGTAACAGCTCCGTCTTGTTTCCTTGATGGTTTCCACCCAAGGTTGTATAAATATCTCCCTCCCTAACGAAGCAAAGTACACACCTTTTTCACTCTAAAACTTTTCACTTTATTATTGACTTGAGCGTCAGAGTGCTTGCAACTACCTCCCCCACCCCCGCTTTTGATCCAATGAAACATTGGTCTACTTTAGCTAACATTCTCGATCGAACCATATCACATGTATCTCTCCTTTTGTATTTCAAGATTGCCGCTACGAGAATATTAACATTCAAGTATTTTGATTATCTTTGATAGATTAACATGCATGATGTATATCATAATAAGTCATCAAGTTTTAGCTCTACTCTCGACTGATTGAGATGCATGCTTCCGTGTTAATTTCAATTTCCACAATATTTTTAATGACAAATGTTAGTATATTAATTATTATGTTAGTTTTTCTTCTTACGATGACTTAAATCATGAAACTCAAACTACTTAACTCTTGGCTCAAATCAATTAAGTTACCCAACCCTAATTTCCACAATTAAGTTACTCCCAATATCTGATAATCACAAAAAGACAGACGACATTCTTTTGTGCATTATCTACAATTCCCAAAGATGTTCAACTATTTACTAATGTTATTTTGTCTCTTGAAACTTCGCATGGCACTAGGATTTGTTTTGTCTTGCCTGCTCTAACTCCTATGTCTTTTGGACAGAAGCCGTTGAGTTTACATGTTAAAAAACAAATAATAATTCTATCAAAATAATAATATTTATTTATTTTCTTGGTATGTATAAAAACCCTAAAGGGACAACTAAAAAGAAATGGAAGAAGTAATTTATATCATCAAACTTCAAATTTTTACAGCTCAATTATTCATCATTTCATTTTAAATATTTCTCTATTTGCAATAGACACTTAAGAATATCATTGATAAAACAATAATTAATATTGTATTGAACTTAAAAATGAAAACTTTTTTTTGGTACACAATGACAATTAACTAAGAACTAAATATTTCTACAAACGTGACAATAAAAAAGATTAGAGAGGGGGCAGTTGGTACGTAAAAATTCAATTAGTTTTAATAATATCATTCCTAAAATATATTTTAATTAACTCTTTTTTGAAAGATATTTTGGAGGATATAGTTATTGTTATTATATGGAACCAAAGTGAAAAAAAAAAGTTATTGTTATTATAGTTACAGTTACAAGATTAAATGAAATGTTTTATTTTTTACTTTTACACGAATAACTGTGAATTTATTATTGCCATTTAATTCAAAATCAGCGATAGCATGTTAGGTTAGGCAGCTATCCACAAAGCAGCTAAGAATCACTTCAACAAAAAAAAAAAAAAAAATTAAATTCTAATATAGAAAGATAGATTGAGTTTACCGGTTATTTAGATTACATAAGACTCAAGGGAGTATAAGTCTAAAGAGTTACATGTTGAGGATGACTAATTTACACAAAGCAATCAATGATATGATAATTGTTTGGTTAAGTAGTGCTAACAAAATTTCAAAGAAAAAAATAGTGCTAACAAAATTCAATCTAATATTTTTTGTTCAATACTCCCTCGTTTGATGGATAAAATTTATGCGGATTTCATTAGTTTATGTAAGACTCGTTTCTAAATGGTGGATAATTATTGTTTTTTTTTCTTTGTTTTTGGTTTTGTTGGGTTGGTTTAGTTATTGAAGCATCTCCAACAGCCTAACTTAGAAATAACAGAAATAAGGTGTAATGTGAATGATTTGAAGAGCAAAAGTAAGGGTTTTGACAAAAACACCTAGCCTTTATCTAGCTTTCTGTATCTTTTTGTAATTGTCCAAGTACCTAAGAAGTGCCAACTGTTTGATTCATTAAAAGAAGAAATTAAAACTAAGAAACTAGAAAAGGTGTTTTGGTGTGCATTGTTATAGGATAGTGATTAAGAAGTCCAATGCTAGAAATAGAATGAAAAAAACCACCCCTTCTCCTTGTCTTCCGTGTCTTTTACTACTTTCTTGTCTCCACCACTTTTGTCTCTACTTTTTTAAGAATACTACCTACTATGCGGAAGTTTAATTATAAAATATATATTGGCATGCACTTGGCTTAATGGTATTTGGTATCACATTACATATTGCATGCACCATTATATGTTCCTTAAATAATGAGAAATGAAAATGTGTTTATGTTAGCTAGTGTTAGATACAACAAACACAATACGATCCTTATATTATGGATGTGCTTTTTGAGTCATGATAAAAAGACAGAATAACAGACAGTGATTGTTTGATTTATATATGTGCATGCAGAATGCATTGCCATTAGCAACAGTCAAACATTCCGTCCACTTTTACGCTGTGATTGTTGCGATGCATTGGTGTCCTGGACTAGTGGGGAATCTAGCTAGCTATAGAAGTACTCTCCATTACTCTTTTTTCCATTTGTTCCTACATCAGATAATCACGTTCAATAAGAGTGGAGATACTCTTCATTTATAAAAATAAATAGATATTTTCATTATAAAAGAGATAAACACAAAAAATATATGGTGAGTTTTATCATTAAACGAGTCTCTTCATCATTAATTATTTTTAAGATTTTTTTATGTCTTTATCTCTCCAAATGGAAGAAAAAGAGAAGCATTTAAATAGAGAGGATCTTAACTCGTTCAATAAACTATCAGACATTAAATGTCCGAACTTGGGAATTAAAGTTTGAGTATTAATTTAATAGAAAAGTGTTTGGACACTCACTATCTTATTTAGTGAAATATATATAGGTCTCGTACTTTGAAAATGAATTCTACATAAAGTTGCAAGAACTAGTGAGTTTTCCACAATAAAAGAACAATGTTAGAGAGGATGTTAAAAAGAGAGTGTTGATAATATTTCTATAATTGAGTATGTGATGAGAAACTAACATCTTCCACTAAATGCAACCCTAATTAAAGACTAGTTGTCAGAACATATTTATTGCTATTGTTTTACTAATGTGTTGGACTCATCCCTCGATCTAGGTTCAAATGTGTATGTTCTTGTGAAACTAATTGAGTTGGTGTTCATGTGATCTTCGATTCTTTGAAGTTCCAAGTTTATTGCGATCTAGAGGTCTCGGGGCATCATATTTTGCCTCCTCTCCGACCCCAGATTCCTATTTGTCTCAGTCCATGTGGATGTACTCGGACTGTTATGCTCGAAAGAACTATTATGCCTATTGTTTTGTTCAGGAGGTTGTTGGTAAGCAAATCTTGATTTCATGTTGGTGGTTGATCCATTCGCAAGTTTTGAACCTTTATAACTCTTACATATGCTCACTCTACAAATTTATTGTAACGATTTTGCGCTCGTACGTGAGTTTGCTGGATTGCACCTGTGATGAGTATTTGTTTTCGTTAGGACTGATTATAGTTGATCCACCCGATTTGTATTATCACGGTTTATTCCCATTTAAGTTGTAACTAGGTCAGGTCTAATGATCTTCTTCTTTGTATCTCTTTCTTTTTATTTAATATATTTCTCTTTTGACTAATAAAAATGTGAACAATTATGTACATTTTATTGAAACAATAAAAATGTCAAAAAATGATTTTCATTATTTCCAAAAATACATCATTGATAACTAACATTTAATATAATTCATTTCAAGTTTTTCATTTTTTTTAAGTGGTCTAGTAACTAACATTTCACCTCTTTTTTTTTATCACTAGCATTTCACCTCTTAAAATGGATAAGTTGAGAATATCCGATTTAAAATCTGACTCATTCATATTATAATGCATTGTTCCTAGAAACTGATCAGTCAAACTCACATGCGAATTTCTATATGTTTTTATTTGCAACTTAAAACGAAAACATATTAAAAAAAACAAATGAAATTATAATTGCAGGGCAAACAAGACATTATATTTCTAAAGTTAAGTTCACAAGGGATAGTTTCGTGGGTTTATTACAAAACATAAAAGAATAATTAAGTGCGGTCGCTTGACCATGCTTCATTCAATATCTTTGCATGGATATCTTTGCATATAATTCCCACAAAACATTACACTACGCCCACGTTTCATTTTTAAGTGTCGTCGTTTGGCCATCTACACTATTAACATAATCTACTTGATGGTATTTTTAGTATTAATATATAAAGATAAATGTATTTTTATTAAATATATAAAGATAAATATTAGCACATAAAATATTGTTCAATTTCCCTTCAAAAGATGTTTAATTTGTCGTATTGAATATATCAATTTTTATAATTTTCGGTGATAGATATTTAAAAATATGAATATCAAGTATCAACTCTTTATAATTTTCAGTGATAGATATTTAAAAATATTAATTGTCAAAATTGTGCATTGACATGTGTGATGTAGTCAACAATAATAAAAAAAGGAACTCATGGAATAAGTTTTAAAAATAAAGTGATTATTCATGTATATAGAAACACACCAACATGTCTTTTTACAAATCATGTAAAGAGACTTGAACTATATTTCCAATTTCATGAAGAATTCCTTAATCATAACTTGTTCAGAAATTTGTTCTATAAAGTAGTATATAAAGACTCAAATGTTCATAAAATTGTTTTATGTGGGACTTCTAGTTAAAATAGAAAATGCTAACGAGTTCCCTTAGTTTTTATAAAAACTTCTGTATTGAATGTATTGAAAATTGAAGCATTTCACATTTTAAGTTATAATGTCTTAACTTGGAATCCTTAAAAAATGTCTAGGAGACACTCGCTAGCAAAATCCAAATAAATACTCCCTTAAGAAATGTGAAAAAGACAAAGATGGCTTATATACAGGGACGGAGGAGTCTCTACTTGGAAAATGTTTGGCTGGTACTGGTTTGTGATATTATAGCACCCATTTGACTCTTATGTTGGAACTTCATTCTTCGTTTGATACTCAATATCAAGGTGCTTATATTATAGAGATATCATCTCTTGTGATACAAATCTTAGTATTGGTGGATTATAATTAGATATAGTGAGATCTACTATAAAATAAAATAAAACTGGACGGATGAAATGCAAATTGGGTTTTCACCAAAACAAAAATGCAAATTGGGTATTCATGTTCGAAAAAAAATAGTAATGAGTACAAAGAGAACATATTTAAGCACTCAATCGAAAATTGTTAGGTTGGAGAGGCACTCGTATTGATCTTACTGGTGTTCTTGTGCCTGGTTTCATAGAGGTGTGCTACTAGTTTCTAAAGAAAAAGTCTGTCCCAGCTTCCTGCGTTCCATAATTCATACAAAAATTGGCGTGCACTCCCGCACTTCACACAAACAGGGTCCAAGAATTAGGACATCATATTTTCATAACAATAATAACACAGATTTCGTCCCATAAAGCAACAAGGACTTAAGTCGAGGTCAGACTCCAGTATCCCCTCTAAGCTCCCCTAAGGACCCCTCCTTCCTAATAGATCCTTGTTCATGTGTTGCATACTTCACAAAAGCACATGGAATGAGAATAAATTCATGGCGTTGCATAGCAAAAGATTGCGGACAAAAGGATTTCTCTAACCAAGTTTTACAAAGATATGACATATTACATTAGTGAAGTATGAACCACTAATAAAGAGACCTAGGCAATAAAATGATATTACCTACGCAATAAACTTGCATTATGCCAGTATTACAAAATACTGATATTCCATGTTTTGAGAAATATCACAAATGGCGAAATCCGTAAGCAAAATTGCATTTATTTATAACAGTCACAGAATCTGAGCAGCGGTGTTCAATTTTTCAGCCAGGCTGAGCTGTGTCCTTGCGATGCTAGATAAATATACCATGAGCAAGTGATCCTGAAAACCATGAAACACTCTAGTCAGGCCAAAAACCCTGAGAAAATGTGTTCTTCAACACAGAACATAGCAAGCTGTTCTTGCGGCCAAAAGAACTATTTTCATAATTGTTGAACAGAGTTATAGCCCCTACAATTTATTAAATTTATTCAATGATCGTAGTAGTCCACTACAACATAATCCCAAAATTAAAATTACCTGCAAGCTGTCATTCACAAGCTTATCAAATGCTAAGGAGGGGAGTTTGGGAAGGGAACCTACAACATCAGATATACATTTCCCAATTTTGTTGTCTGGGTCAACACGCCCTTCCACAACATCATCAACGTATTTGTAGGTGTCATCAACCAAGGCCAATAGATGCGTCATTGATGCTTCCATCCCTTCTAAATCAGATGGGATTTTGTCAACAGAAGTTGACTTCAGATTATCAACTGTAAAGGCCAGAAGTTAACACACAATCAATCTTTTAATCATTCATGTCAAAACACATTCTTGTTCCATTATAATTTATAAGCCATTTCAAAGCTACAAATTATACTGATACAACACTAATGGTAGCTTTCTTCCATGATAAAGTGATACATAAATAAATCAATAAATAAATAATAAACAACTTGACTATAGATATGTTATTTATATGCATTCTGTTGTACATGAATTAGACCACTCTCAACTAACAGAGAGGAAAGGCAGCTATGAAATCATCAAAATAAAACAAGGAAGAAGAAAAAAACGAGAGCATGAATACTCCCATCCCTCGAAACCCCTTTAAAAGAGACCGCGCGTCTTACTCTTAAAAACATCTGGAGGCCAAACACCTAATTGTATTCTAAAGCAACTTTTATCTGAAGAAATATCATAAAATATGTGGGACATATACTCCAACCAAATGCACCAAATTGTAGCAAACATTGCATATTGTCGTAAAAATGTGGGGACCTTCCAAAAGCAAATAAACGAATCATCAAAAACGGATCCAAGAACTTGAGACAAACCAAACATGTTACTCAGATTCATGATGATCTCAGCCATCCAAGTTTTACTTTTCATGTAAAAAAAATGAAAATTATAACAAAATGAGGAATGCTAGCTACACTCACTTTTTAACACACTCTCTAGCACTCACTCATTTATTGGATGAAATCAATGTATGCCCCACCATTTTGTGAGGCTTCAATTTTCAAAGTGTAGATCCACAATAATTTAAACCAATAAGAGAGTGAGTATTAGAGAGTGTTGCTACCATTACTCATAACAAAATATGACGAGCCTGATTGCAACTACACTTTGTGCAGTCAAAATATTCAAGCTGCAGGTGATCCAAGTCCCATTTCACAAGGAAAGGAAAATATCATACTAGTTTTCCCAAATACAAACGAGACACAAATCACTTTTTGGTCATGATCAAGGTACAAACTTTTGATAAAAAAGATAAAAACAATGACACTTGGCTATATTGTGAATGACATTGCCTCCGGTATCATTCTTTCTGTAAATGTCAACAATTCAATTTTTCACACAAATTTGAATATTCATTTTTAGCAGCAATTTCCATAAAAAACCACCAAGTGAAGAAATTCAAAAAGATGATGATGCAAAAGAGAGCCTAGATTTAGACCTTTAAGCAAAGTATATGGATATCAAGATTATATATGCAAGAGCTAAAACCAAGTCACTATGCCCTAATAACAATGACACTAGCTATATAGTGAATGCCATTACCTCTGGTATCATTCTTTCTGTAAATGTCAACAATTCAACTTCTCACAAAATTTAATATTCATTTTTAGCAGCAATTTCCATAAAAAAATCACTAAGTGAAGAAATACAAAAAGATGATGGTGCATTGGTGCAAAAGAGAGCCTGGATTTAGACCTTTAAGCAAAGTATATGGATATCAAGATTATATATGCAAGAGCTAAAACCAAGTCACTATGTCCTAATACTTCAATCAGGAAGGATTTCCTTTCAAACCTAACCTAGTACAATATCACACATCGACCTATTAAAGGAAAATAGTAGAAACAACTCTATACAGATGCATCCATGAATTGATGAAAACAAGCAGATCTTTGTTTTGCAAGTTTATAGAAGAAAAAGAATAGAGCTTTGATAAAAACATAAAACAGATAATTAATGAAGATAAAGTCCAATCAATACATACATCCAATGCGCTCAGCTTCAACCATACGAAGATCCAAAGGAATTTCTTGAAACTGTGCAGCAATTTGCTGATCTCCAAGTGATAAATTGTTTGAAACATATGCTTTTATGGTGCCCTCTCCATCTGCAAATCCTGTGTCAACAGTCAAATGTATTGGGTTGGATACTTCACGAGAATAAAATTCATGGATTAATGCACTGCCACCGGTTACTCCAAGACCAGTTGAATACCTGCATGAAGTAACCAAACTCATTCTCTCAGAACTTCTAAATTACAACTTAAATACCAAAGATTTTTTATAAAACAAGCTTCAAAGAACTGGAGTTACCATCCAACTATAACTTCCTTGGGATTCACTTTTTGGTGGGATAGTAACATATTATGGTGGTACTCAATATCCAAAGCAACCTATTAATAAAAGTAAATGAAAATGAGAACATAATTTTGTTCACCTTTTGTATTATAGACAACCGAAATATGTGATTAAGTCATTTAGTAGATTTTTAGAAGAAACAAATGGATCAACATTGAAAAAGTAAGGCTGTAAAACTCACAAATATAGAGTCGGCAACAAGTGCCAACCAACAAATATACAGTTTTTTTTCTTTCTTTCTTCTAGATGCTAAATATAAACAATATATATGTATTATTAATCCACATGCTACACCAAATATATGTATATCAATCCACATGCTACACCAAATTTTCATTTAAAATTAGAGTGTCTAAACTCTAAATTTAAACTTTGTGCATATTTGAATTGGTGGCTGAGTTTAGAAAAATCACAGGAGCTTCAAAGTGCAGCTTTGACCAAAATTGTAGTAATCTATCATAACTCCCCCAAACTCAGCATTTTCCTTATAGACAACGTATGTATATTAATCCACATGAAACACCAAAGTTTTCATTTTAAATTAGAGTTTCTAAACTCGAACTTTGTGCACATTTGAATTAGCAGCGAGTTTGGCAAAATAACAATAGCACCACAATTTTGTTGAAGCTCCAGAGTGTGGCTTTTGCAAAAATCGCATTAATCCACCGTAATTCCCCAAAACATAACATTTTCCTTAAGAAATATATACAGTTCCACCATCTGTTGGATTAATCACAGATTGTGGAAAATAGCAGTTTGTTCAAATTCCGCTAGCTATATCGCGTTATAGCCACCATTTGACAACAGTCTGTACCAATATCGCGGAACAATTACAATTTGTTCAAAATTCTGCTATGTTATAGCGCTATTGCACCGATTTAGCCGCTACTCAACAACATTGCTTCTTATAACTATAATTTGAAATGTTAATTTCTCCAGCTTAAGGTTCAAACAATAAATGTTATTGTACAATGAAAGTATGAAACATAGAAAAATTCTACAAAACAAATGTAATTTCAGAAAGGAATGCATGTGGAGAGAATAAAGGACCTGATCAACGGACTCATTGTGCGGAACGGCGTATGAATTACGGATATCGACGGTTCCGTCGGGGAGAACGGAGCCGAGGAGCGTTCCAATGACGCGCTCCGCTTGGTCAGGACGACGGACATAGCAATCACAGATGTTGAAGATAACGAGAGGATGAACCTTTCCAGATAAGGTTTGCGAAGAAGAGAATTGCAACACTGTGCGCTTACTCGCCGCCATGTTCGGTGCTTCGATTCAGAGGAGTGTGAGGAAGAAAGCGCGAGAATCGGTGGTGGCAAAGGAAGAATTCTAGGGTTTTGTGTGAGTCTAACATGACTGAAATTACTTTTTACACCCTAATTCACTTATTCACATAATTCATTAATTGGTTAAGTGATTCTACTAGTATATGTTTGGCAAGTGCCTAAATTATGATTATTACAAGAAAAGAAAACTTACGAAAATAAATGAATAAAAGGATGATTAGTTATTTTATCCTCTATCCTTAAAAATAAGTTATTTTATCCTCTATATATCTTCAAGTATTGTGATTAATGCAAAAGTGTAGTTTGGCCTTTTAATGAAAAATGGACATGCATTATTCGTAATTTGGTATACTCTCCCAAGTCCCAGCAATAAGGATTTAACTAAGCACATTTGTGTGAGTGTGTGGATTTATAACGACTTGTCATGTCGTCTATTTACCAAAAACTAAGCATATTTGTTCATCTCGAGTAGATTAAGTATATCATTGACTTTTGCAAACTTGTTCAACTTGAAAATCTTAGTGTGTGTAAAATAAATGCTAATTAAGTTTTTTACATGCAAATTAAGTTTAAAGTAGAAATGTTTTTAGGGTTAAAGAGAGAGAGGTTGCGCTTTTGTGTACCCACATTCTCCTATGCTTCGACACCACCAAGGCGATTGGCACCTCCTCCACTTGTTTGGAGCTATCACAAAGCAGCTTATAGTAAAATGACAACTAAAAATTTTAGGGTCTTGCTATCACAAGTTAAGAAATTCAAAATTATAAGTTTTATATATGTCTTTGGAGGCACAAGTTAGTATTTATCAAAAGTTTATGATGTAATTAAAAAAAAATTATGTTGCATATATTTTGAAAATATTTGGCTGGTACTGGTTAGTGATAGCACCTATTTGGCTCTTCTCTTGGAAGCCCATTCTTTGTTTGATACTCAATCTCAAGGTGTTTCATAAATCTTGTGGTGCAAATCTAGTATTGGCGGGTTATAACTAGAGAGGACATATTTAAGTACTCAATCGAAAATTGCTAGGTTGGAGATGCACTTGTGTTAATCTTACTGGTGTTCTTATGCTCAGTTTGTCTCGATCCAATTTTTCTACTAATATAAAATACAAAATATAACATATAAAATTTTGTTGGATTCGTCTCGATGAATATTTTCAAAATATCAAATTTTCATAATTTTTTCTAATAAATTATTAAAGATATTTAAGTTCAAAATTGTATATTGACATACGTGACAGAGTCAACGATTTATGTAATATGGGACGGAGGGAATAGTTTCTAAAGAAAAAGTTTGCCGAGATCTTCTAGACTACTGTTCCTAACAATAATTAGTACATTATATTTTTATAACAATAATAACAGATTTTCAAAAACAAATTAATAACATAGATTTTGTCCCATAAAGCAACAAGGACTTAAGTCGAGGTCAGACTCCAGGATCCCCCTCTAAGCTCCCCTCAACACAATATTTATATTTATGTGTTGCATAATTCAAAAAACACGGAAGGAGAATAACATCATAGGATTGCATAGTCAAAGATTGCGGACAAGGATTTCTATAACCACATTTTTCAAAGATATGGCATATTACATTAGTGAAGTATGAACCATTACAATGAGAAATATCACAATAAATTACCTACGCAATAGAAAGTGAATTATGTCAATATTACAAAAGTTACAAAATACTGATATTCCATGTTTTGAGAAATATCACAAAATGGTGAAATCCCTAATCAAAATTGCATTAACTCATGCCAAATCACAGAATCTGAGCAGCTGTGTCCAATTTTTCAGCCAGGCTGAGCTGTGTCCTAGTGATGGTAGATAAATATTGATGGGAAATTAACACATAAATATGGTAACACACCAATGTGCACCGGAAATAAGATTCCTCAAACTTGCAAGAATTTATGAGAAGCAACAACAAATAAATGGCAAACGTGAAAGCAAATAAAAGAAACAAGTGAACACCGATATTTTAAGGTGGAAAACCCCTCAATGTAATGGTAAAAACTATGGGTCGTGCAGACCAATGAAATAGCTCCACAATAATCAAATATGGGTACAAGAGTCTCAAAAGGTGATGCACAAACAGTGCCAACAACTAGCCAAACCAACAAAGCTTACAAACGAGAATAAGAAAGATGAAAAATACCCTAAAAATTTTGCTTCAGTGCAAGACAGACATCTCTCTGCTCAAACCACGTTTCGACAATCTGAACGGTGAAAAGGAAGACCTATTGTTGCAAACATGCTCTTCAAAAACCAACCCGATCCAACAAATTGTGTTTTACTAAGATAGACTTAAGAAAATCGGAGTTGACTTTCACTCTTCTTTTCTCTTTTTTGGTGGCTACTTTTCTCACAAAAACACTTTGTTCTCAACCCTGATATGAGTATGACATCTCTCCACTTATATAAGTGAGACATAATATGCTAACATGTATAGGCTTTTCTCCATGCAGCAAGTAGCCCAAAACCCAACAAATATGCCCTGAGCAAGTGATCCTCAAAACAATGAAACACTCTTGTCAGGCCAAAAACTATTGAGAAAATGCATTCTTAAACACAGAACATAGCAAGCTGTTCTTACGGCCAAGAGAACTATTTTCATAATTGTTGAACAGAATAAAAGCCCCTACAATCTATTAAATTTATTCAATGATCATAGTAGTCTACTACAACAAAACCCCAAAACTTCATCAACATATTTGTAGGTGTCATCAATCAAGGCCAATAAGATGTGTCATTGATGCTTCCATCCCTTCTAAATCAGATGGGATTTTGTCAACAGTAGTCAACTTCAGATTATCAACTGTAAATCCAAGAATTACATGAAGGGAAACTCAATGCCACAAACAAGTTATATACTGATACAACACTGATGGTACTTGGAGGCTTTCTTCCATTCCATGAAAAATGATACATAAATATAAATTAGTTAGTAAACAATATAGATATGATATTTAGATGCATTCTGTTCTGCATGAACTCAGCCACTCTCTCAACTAAGAGGCATTGCTTTGTAGACCCAAAGACACTTCTATAAAGGAAGAAAATTATTTATTTATTTATTTTTGAAAACTCGGTATCCGATCCAAGAATCGACTAATCCGAGGGGACCAATCCCACCGCCCACTTGCGGGGACCCCATTTAAAGTCAGAGCAAGCTCTGTATGGACTTAGCCCACCGAAATTGGCACCAGAGGGAATCGAACCTGAGACCTTTTGGAGGAGCAAACTCCAAGATCCCGAGCCAACCACTAGGCCAACCCCAAATGGGTTAAGGAAGAAAATTATTAACGCAGAGAACACGGATAATGCGGCTATGAAATCATCTTTAAAATAAAGAGAAATGATATGTGTAACATCAATTACTCAAAAAACACAGACATAAATATAGCAAAGCAACCCAATAGTTCAAAACCTCAAAACCTCTTTTAAAGAGACTCCATGTCATACTCTTAAGAAATAAACCTCCAGGTTGCATGGAGAAATAAATATTTATCTGAAGAAATATCCTAAAATATGTGGGAGTTATATTCAACCCAAATGCACCGAATTGCAGCAAACTCTGTATTGTCATAAAAAATTGGATACCTTCCAGAGGCAACTAAACAAGTCATCAAAAACTGGTCCAAAGACCTGGGACAGACCCAAACATGTTATTCGGGATCATCATGATGATCTCAGCCATCAAAGTTAACTTTTTTCCTATAAAAAATGGAAATATAACTAAAAATTTCAACTGAACTGCACCTTGGGCAGTACAAAAATTAAAACTGCAGATGATCCAAGTCTTATTACTCACATGAAAAAAAACCACCAGGTTTTCAAGGAATTGTCATTTGGTACAGGATAAGGCAAATACCATGCAGGTTTTCCAAAATACGCGGGACACAGTTTTGGTTATGGTCAAGCAGCAGACATTCTATGTGGCTACAAAAAAAGATAGAACAATTATACTTAGCAGCCATTTCCATTAAAAAAATACTACTTAGGGAAAGAAAGAGTTGTTTACGATGAAAATGAGAGTTCAGATCTAGAATATATTATGCCGAAATTGTTGTGGTTTAATCCTAACTTTCAACCTGTTGCCTAGTGTAAATGATCATTCTGATCAGGCATGGAATTCCATTTCCTGAATACATTTACAAATTCCAAATAGAGTGAAGATTGTAACTGGACCAAAACTGTCAGTGTTCCAATCAAGTTGGACATTTATTTCCTATTCAAGAGGACGTAGTTGGATCTTCACCCCCATCTCTTAGCCTCAGTCTATCTGAAATTGTTGTCATGGGTAGAAATGATGATGGTTATGAGGTTGATACACAAAGTCGGGTCGAGGATACGGTAATTGGATATAAAGTGAAGCCAGACTAATACCAATATTATAGAAACATTATTAGCAAACAATGAGATATTGCTAAGAATTGTTTGACAGGGTCAATGAAAGACCAGAATATATGGTTGGAGATAATCTGTAAAGTTATGTTTCTCTTGTTAACGGAATTCAAAATATAAACGTCAACGTGGAATGACTCGACCTAGTGCTAAATCTATTACTTCAAGCAAGAGTAACTGATGATAATTCTGATGAGATAAAGAAGGACAATGACAATGGTAGCAAGCAAATTGAAAGTTTTAATAGTAAATTGAGAGAATGTGAAGAAAAGGTAAAGGGATATTCCAATCAAATGAAAGAAGTATGTCATGAAGACACAATAAAGAATGAGTCTATATAGACTCGTTCTTTGGTGTGACAAAACTGTCTTTGTAAGCAGCCTTTCATCGCATACTTTTTTCATCTGATCAAACAATATCTTTACCTTTGTTTCACATTCTTTCAATTTACTTTCACATTCTTTCAGTTCCACATTAACTCTTACTTCAAGCAACTTGTTGTATATTGGCTTCAAATTGAGATTGCAGGAAAACCTAAAATCGTGTCACGATTTCAGGCACCGTGACACGATTGGATAGGCAGAGAGGTTGGTCTTTTGAGACGGAAAATCGTGACACGATTTTGGAAATCGTGACGCGATTAAACTACTTCCTCACTAAGTTTCACTTGAAAGGGATTAGTCACAACGGCTGTTCAGACAAAATCGTGCCGCGATTTTACAGAACCGTGACGCGATTTTGGACTGCAGTGACTAGTATTTAAGTGGGTTCTGCAACATTTTTTGAAGTAGAGCTGAAGCTAGAGGCCTAGGGTTCATAAAGGGAGGAACTTGAGGGTTGAGTATCTTTGTAAGGAGGGTCTCTAGGATTGGGATAAACATTGTAAACACCTTGGGTAGTGAGATTACACCATTGGAAGGATCTAAAGCTTCTTTTTGTGCATTCTCTAGTAAGATTCATATGAGAGTGGTGAGGGAAACAAAGGGTAGAGATTAGGGAAAAGGCTGATTTCTTGTAACCTCTTGTAACATCTTCTCATAGTGGATTGGAGAGCTGCTCTCTCCCCCAAAGTAGGTCATATTGGACCGAACTGGGTTACCATCTTGTGTGTGTTTGTTTACTTCCTTTTAAGCTTGCTTATCTTTGTGCTTGGCTAGTGTTTTGCGTCATTTTGTTTAGCTCTTGTGTGTGTTGTTGCTTGAAGACACTTAGACCTAGGATTACCACTATCTTTTGCTCCACACATCTTTGTTTTCATTGGTGTGATTCCGATCAAGGTTGATTTCACAACAGAAACTGTTACTGCAGTACTGCTTATTGGCTTAAGAGCTGTGAAGTCTGGATACGAGATACGATACTGCACCGATACGTTGATAAGGATAAATTTCAAAAATCAAGATACGATACGGCTAGGATACGTTAATAAAAAAATTATATAATTAAATATACAATATAATTATAACCATTTTTTTTAATATGCAAATATATTACCAAACAAAAAAATCAGCCATAGACTCGTAGCACATCAACATAAATATAAATAATATTAATGATTAAGAGAGTGATGATTAGTCAATTACAAACACAATATATCACAAAAAGAACACCAAGAGTGCTATATTATATTTATATCCAAAAGGAACATGGTTAGGGTTATTACTATATCGATCCAAAAAAGAAGCACTATATCCAAAAAAGAACACATCATTACTCAAAAGTTAAGTTGAGTTAAGTTATTTTGGTTAACATTAATCGAGAAATATCGGAGCAGGTATTGGTGCAGGATAATTATCAGATACTGTCATGATACGTATCGGGAAGTATCAGGCAGGTATCGGTGCATGATATACAGGGGATGCAGTACGTCATCCATTTTGAAGTATAGGAGCTTCACAGCTTAACTGTAATAGTTTGATTATTTAGGAAATAGTAGGATGTGTATATTAGATAAAACGATTGTATATGGCAATAACAGTAAAAGTTATTTTATTTAGGAAATAGTGGTAGGGTTTTTTTTACAAGAGGGAATAGTAGTAGTTGTTATTGAATATTTAATTAAAAGTGAAAAACCAAATGATTTTTTTTATTTATAGATATCTTTGTTTTTTTTTTGAAAAATAGATATTTATGTTGAGCTAATATAAAAGTAATAAAATTTTTAACGGAAATAATGGTTAGTTAACAAATTCAATTAAATTGACTAATAAATTAATTTTTGGTCCCTTTCAATATAGGGTTAATTAAGTTTTTGGTCCCTATAAATATCTCCAGTTTTATTTTTAGTCCCTATAAAAATAAATCACACTTTTTAGTCCTTACAAAATTTTCTGTTACAGCTTTTAGTCCCTGCTGTTAAATAACCACTAACGGTGCTGACGTGGCACTGACATGTCATTTTTTTTTAAACTTCAAAATGTATGAAATACCTATAATACCCTTACACGTCACTAATTATATATTTTTTTTAAAAAAACTTTAAATTGGGTTATTAAACATTTAAATTAAAATAATTAAATAAGAGATTTTGGAATTAAAATAACATAAGAATTAAAATAAGAGATTTGGGAATTAAAATAACATAAGAATAAGAATAAAACATAAAACATAAACCCTAAATATCCAGATTTGAAGATTTTTCTCGCAAAACAGAAAGAGAAGAGGACGAATACGACGAGGTTTCGTAAAATAGAAAGAGAAACGAAATCGAAACCCTAAATCGAAATCAAAATCTGAAAGCGGAATCGAAACGGCGATGGTGCGAAATCTGAAACGGCGATTTTGTCGAAGACGAAGAGGAACGAATACGAAGCAGAAAGAGAACGAAGAGGAAGCAGAACAGAAAAGCGGTACTGTGCGTGGAAGTGGTCTTGTGTTTTGGTGAGTGTTTCGAGTTATACACAATTTTATTGCATCTGTCATATTGTTTGTACTCACATGCTTTTAAGTTGTCGTTTAATGAGTCTTGGTAAGGTAATGTTAAGATTCCATACTTTAGAGTAAATGGCATGTGGGGTAGGTTTGGTCCGATCAAGTTGCAACTTTTTTGGAGTTATTCTTTGTTTTTTGCACATGTCTTGACATTATCAGCATAACATATACATATTGTGTGTATACATTGTGTATAGTACCTGTATTATGTATGTATGTTGTACGTATATTGTATGTATCTTCTCTGTATACATCAGTATGTATTGTGTATGTATTCACACAATTTTTTATTCATTTTTGGGTTAAATAAGTTTTTCGTCCTTATAAATATAGCGAATTTTGATTTTAGTCCCTAAAAAATTAAACTGAATGTTTTTATCCTCACAAATTTTTTTATTTTGTTTTTCGTCCTTAATGGCCATTTTATGTTCATATAAATGGAAAAATTATAACTCTTTTATGTTCAAATTGTATCCAGGTTATGTCCGTTTATTATATTCGACATTTATATATTCATACTATGTTCAAAAAATGTCAAAAACACGTTAAAATTATATCCATTAAGGACCAAAAACAAAATAAAATTTTTTGTGAGGATGAAAACATTCAGTTTAATTTTATAGGGACTAAAATCAAAATTCGTTATATTTATAGGGACGAAAAACTTATTTAACCCTTAAATTTAACACCCATAAATGTTTGTTATCCGATATATGCCCTGCATAAGAACGTATTTGTGCTTGAAGGTTTGATAAGTTATATGCTCTATTGATTATTATTTTAATTATTGTGAAGTTTCAGGGGATAAGATTTGCATTGTATGCTAGTTTGTAATTGTAGAGGTGTTGTACTATATCAATCATGTATTTAACCCAGTAGCTTTTGCAGTCCCGTGCAAATTTAGAAATGTCAAAGAAAACACGAGGACCTAATACTAGGTTTTTATACTTTTCCATCCCTATCATTTTTCAATGTATGACTTGGGTTTTTGTCAATACACCGCCTCACGTCCAACACTATTGGGTATGGTGCATAGATATTTAGGCTTCGATACAATTTTAGGTTTTTATTTTGAGTCGAATTCATCCTTACAAAACCAACTAGAAAGGTAAGGAGAGCCACTCTTTATAACTTTCCAATGGGTGCCTTGGATTTTATCTAATACCCAATGACTTGCAACGGTATTTCTTCTTCTTCTTGCATTTCGTGTGTTGAGTAACTATGCTGCTGCACTATGCCTTTTTTTTTTTTTATATCTTCTAGAGCATAAACGTCCATATTCCCTGCTTAGTGATGAAGTTTAAATTTGGTTTTTTTTAGCTCCGACGGATGGACACCTTACTTTATCTACTGGTTTATCCTCAACGGCCTTTGCTGACTACAAAATCAATTGAGCTGGTTAGTAATGTTTCCATTGTTTTATTTCTCGATGAGTCAAGGGATCTTATTAATCTATAGTCTATTAGGTTGGATACGATAAGCTTGGAGCAGGTCAGAATGCCACTGTAGCTGTAATGAGCTACAGTGGTTATGATATTGAGGATGCAATTGTCATGAACAAGTCATCTCTTGATCGAGGCTTTGGTCGTTGCATAGTTATGAAAAGGTATGCTATATTATTTGGTCACTTCACTTCTCTGGTTGCCACATATTTCATTAATATGTTTTTAAGGTAGCAATTTCAAGCTTGATGCTTTTGAATGTTTAGGCATATTGCTGTCAAACAAAAGTATCTGAATGGCACAAAAGATCAAATACTACGTCCAAATAGAGCTGGAGACACCTCGGGAAATATGCAGGTGATATGCCTTCAGTCTGCATAGTAATTAATTTTTAATTGTTGTTACATATTTATTGAATTTGAATTGAATATTTCTTATACCTTTTAAAAGGAATGTTTATATACAAGAAATGTCAGAAACTGTCTCCCAAAAAAAAAAACCGTCAGAAACCGTGTATATTGTTTCCTTATTTGCATTTGTTAGTATATTAGGAAATATCCCTCAATCATAGGGATTTGATTTTATAGGTGCTGTTATTGTATTGCATTTCCTAAATTAGCTTGCAAGTCATGTATATATGACTAATGTGTTATGATTAAATGAATGATAGTTCATTTTTGCCCTAATTATTGAGGAGAAACAATGTCGATATTCCCGAATTTTGTGATTAAATGGATTGGCCTAGGGTATATATGGTAACTATCGACTGGCATGTAATGTTGTTTGGGAACCACATTTATTTTTTAAAAAACCTAGTTTGCGACTTACAAGTGTAAAAGGAGATGGGACAACTATACTTGTGAACTACTCTCTCCGTCCCTATATCTAAGCCCCTTTTGTATTTTTCACATTTCTTAAGAAAAGTTGTTAGTGCAATTAATGTGTCTATTTTGTGTGTTAATAATACCAAATTGTCCTTTGTTTGTATGTGTATTAATTTTGACTTTTCATATTTCAAGACAAGTTAGTAGTATTAATTAGGGGTATGTTTAGGAAAAAAATAATAAATGCATCTAGTAATTTGAAAAGGGGTTTACATTTAGGGACAAAAATAAAGTTAAATGGGTGCTTAGATATAGGGACGGAGGGAGTAGTTTGATCCATTTTTTTTGAACTAAACCAAATAAACAGTTTGGTTATGTGAACTGTTTTGACAGTCCATTCATCCCTGAGATTAAATACATTGTCTAATCCCTAAATCAGTTTTCTTGCTTCATCTAGATACTTGATGATGACGGGATTGCTGCTCCTGGCGAAATTATTAGGCAAAATGACGTTTTTATCAACATGCGATCACCAGTTGATACGAAGAATAAATTATCTACAACTAACTTGCCTGATAGGTTCGTTTAACATTTTAATTTAACTGGATATGTCTGTGTTAAGGAGATTTTTCTTCCTAAATGTTTTCTTTCTATCCAGTGCATATCGGCCCACAGAACAAAAATTCAATAAATCTCTAGAAGGGGAAGTAGTGGATAAAGTAGTCCTTTACAATGATAAGGATAGCAATATGTGTATCAAAATTCTTACCCGTCACACTCGGAGGCCTGAGGTGAGTTTTGTTTAGGTTTATTGTGAGGCTGTATTTTAACTGTAGTATTTTTTTATTTGATGTAGCCAATTGATTTCTCTGGCTTTATTTGTTGCCTTAGCTTGGTGATAAATTCAGTAGCAGACATGGGCAGAAAGGTGTTTGTGGAACAATTGTCCAGCAGGAAGACTTTCCATTTTCTGAGAAAGGTATTTGTCCAGATCTGATTATGAATCCTCATGGGTTTCCAAGGTAATACATATTATTCTCACTAGTTATATTTTATATGTGGAAACATTACAGGAACCCCTCATTTTCGGTAAATAATTGAAATAATTTGTTTATGATTACTTCCGATGCTCCTTTGTTTTCTCAATTGCATCATTAGCATATTTGTCACATGTTCGACTATTTGTCATCTAAATTTATGGCTAGTTAACATGTAGTTACCTCTAGACTTACTCTCCCCTTGTCAGCCCCTGTTCTTAATGCACTGCTTGTATAAATGTTAGGCTGTGTGAAAAAAATTATGATTTTATGGAACTCTTGGAGCTTGAACGAATTCATATGGTTTGAGTCGTTCAGCAATAGGTGTTTTTTACTATTCATCTCTGAATTTTATGATTATTGCTATAAATATGCATATTATCCGCTCCTTTCTGATTGATGCTTTTGATTAAAAATTTATTCACATTTATCTGCTGTTTATTAATTTTTGAAAACATAATTAGTTAATTACGATTATATGGATCATATCCCTATCTTCACCTTAATGAATGGATGGAGTAGTAATGCACCAATGCTTGGTGGATGAGTTCATTTATATTCTCTTTAGTCAATAGTGGTAGTGGTGTATGCAATTGTGGCATAGTGACGGCCGGCGCGGAGTAAAACGCCATGGCAAAGTGGGTCTGTGTTATGGCACTGCGAGTGGTGGCAAAATAGCGCTGCACGTGGCGGCTAAATCGCAGAGAACACAAGTGTAAAAGCCAAAATTTCACTAGTTTGTTTATCGTTTTTTACTTCTGTGACTTTTGCTGCCGTGCGACTATGGTGCGCCTGGTGCTCAATCTGCCGCAACCTTCTCTCCCTTAGACTTCAATTGCTTTGGGGGTCGTTCGCTACGATACGCTCTCCGTCATAGATTATAATAAGCAGATGACATTGGCAGATGGTGGACTATGACTGTGAGATGAAAATCTACCATAAATAGTGTTGTCTCTAATTACGGTTTCATTTTCTAGGTTAGCATATTTTTAAACAGAAGTTGATGGTAGGGTCTATTTCCAAAACATTTTGATTTTGCAGGGACCTAAACGATTTTTCTAAAGGAACGAAACTAAAAATTGCATAAATGAATAAAAACTAAAAGGTTATCAACATCTGTGAAGAACACTATTCTTAATGGAAGATCACATTGACCTCCTTAGGACTGATCAAATGTCACCCGCATCACGTCTCGTTTCCACGAGATACTAACATCGCATCATTTTGGCACAGCCAAATTTTCGTTAGTAGAAGAGTAGTTAGTATATCTTTGTAATAGATAGATTAGTGTATTACAGCTATGAACAGCTGGCACTTGACGGCTATGTACAGATGTCAAGTGACTGACACATGCCAGTTTTGTATCAGGTTAACCTGCTATAGCATGTAACCTTCAGCTTCATATATAAAGCTGATTGTAACCGTTTCTATCAATCAATGAAAACAGAATTTCAGATTCAAAGTTAGTTACAAAATATTCTATGAATTCCCTGAGATTTTACAGTTAGAGAACAAAATAAAAAACCTTAACTTTATTGTTTGTCTTCTCCTTCTGTTTCCCCCAAAGAAACAAAGCGTATGGACCTTTGTTCTCGCTTGCTCGTCGTTCCTGAATGGACATGCTTTAGAAGCTTTTGGGTTATATAGAAGTAAAATGAAGCATGTAGAATATATGTCTACCATTAGGCACATCAATTCTAGTCTAGTGGTGATTACACCAGACAACAAGTCGCATCATATACCTATATGTAAAGTTTTGGATTCAAAAAAGGGTCGGCGAAGCGAAGTACCTTGGGTGTTGGCTGTTATTGGAAAGTAAGCCCAATCCTAGGAAAAAATTTATCACACAACTACGAAACCTGCAATTGATAAGGCTGTGTTGTTGCTGTTGTGTTGAACATGCATGCATATGATTAATATTTTAACCAAAACCTTATTCACCACATTTCACGGCTGCAGTCCCTCAATGATTATGGTGGTTGAACTGTCGGTCCTGATTATGTTGGAAATATTAATAGAGAGATACTAGGATCTTTGAAAAACTTTTGTTCGCAAATAACAAACAATATTTAATGTAGCGTTAGAAGCAATGGAAGGTAATGAAGTATTGGTATTAGTTTTAGGTAAACCAAGGTATCCCACTGCAGAAACTAATCTCTCGAGGTGATGAAGATTCATGTAAGTGATTGAATTCTCCTGGAAGATGTTTTTCTACATGCATTGTCGGAGATAGAACTCCTGAAGAAATGAAGCATCGGAAATTGGGGATCATAGGAAATAGTTGCAGTTCTTATAATTATTATATTGTATATATAAGATCCTCTTATTTGATGTATACATATGCAGTCTTTCATGTGCAAATAACTATTTTTTTCCCAACTCATTTTTCAAAGTGTAATATATAAGATGTAGATGAAATAGTTACAGTTGATTTTCCCTGTGTTTGGGCCCTAAATGGAGTGTGTGCTAAGTCGTAGAGTGTCAATGCTTAACTAGTCTTTTTGTACAATGTTACATGTTTCTTGATGGGAACTAATCTTTTTTATGGCATCAGTCGAATGACAGTTGGAAAGATGATAGAGCTTCTTGGAGGGAAAGCAGGGGTTTCATGTGGTAAATTTCATTATGGAAGTGCTTTTGGGGAAAGAAGTGGTCATGCTGACAAGGTTGAAACCATAAGGTATCATATTTCTCTCTGTTAACTTTTTTTTTATGGTTCGTCTATTTTAGGATTCTCATGGTTTTCTTGCTTTGGCAGTGAAACTCTCGTGAAACATGGCTTCAGCTACAGTGGGAAAGACTTCATTTATTCAGGTTCTTATTTCACTTGGAATTCTTGATTTTAGCTGTGGTTGAAAGTATTTATTTTCAATAGAGAAGATTATGTTGACAATATCATTGGATATATATATATATATTTTGGAGTGGTCATGGTTCCATCTAATATGGCAGAAGCTTTTCATTAGGATTCGTAGAATTCTCAGTTCTAGTTGTGGTTCTATCTAATATAATATGGCAGAAGCTTTTCATTAATATTCGTAGGAGTGTCAGTAGGCATAGCATTGATCAAGGTTGTCTTCTCTTGAATTTCCATTGAACGCTTACTTTAGGAAATTACAGGAATGCATCACCTCTGTCCCCCAAAGCAATCCAATCTTTTCTAGATGTTTTGTTTCAAAATGTTAATAATTTTATTTTACTTGAGCAATCCCTTGGCGATGTATACAGCTAAGTTATATGTAAACCGAGCGGTCCTCATCACTCCTTATCTTACCAAACTATTGAATCGAAGTGCTAAATCAACCCTGCTATAAGCCTTACGGGATTGCTTGAGTCATATAGAGATTTGTAAAGATGAAAACTTGTCTTGAAAAGTTATCTTTTGAGCAACAAATCTAGGAGGTTGCTCCATATAAAATCTTGCCTGAGACAAGTTTTTCATCCTTGCAATAAAGTTTTTCTCCTTTGAGCACATACGAACGATTGAAGAAAACAGAAAGGAAACAATAGTTTCTTCTACCCTACGTAACTCTTTTCAATGCCTCTGATAACAAACAATAGTCCCGCCCTTACTGCATGGTGTACTAAGACTAGTTAGTTGCAATGCTTGTCAGTATATGTTGGTGGTTACTGGGTTAGTAAGCATTCTGCTGCCATTATTGTCAACCAAACAAAATGGGTAGTTTTTATCACAAGCATCAGTTCGTAAACAAACAACGAGCTTGTAAGGTGAGGATTGCCTCCTCTTTATAAACTCTTCTCAAGAGTCTTATCTATCCGACGTGGGACTTGGGTTTTTTCCCAATACACCCCCCTCACGCCCAGCACTCTTTGGGCTTGGTGCGTGAATAGATTTAGGTGGCCCTTGAATTCGACAAGCTCTGATACCATGTTGAAATTTGGGGCCTAACTCATCCTTACATAACCGGCTTTTAAGGTGAGGATTGCCTCCTCTTTATAAACTCTTCTCAAGAGTCTTATCTATCCAATGTGGGACTTGGGTTTTTTCCCAATATCCTCAGATCAATGAAAAAAATACTTGATCATTCACATGCATTTTTGAGTTCTCTCTTCGTCTCTCTACTGGTAACCCGGCATTACTGATTAATTAGTGAGATAGGACAAATTACCATTAGCAGGATTCACAGTGGAGGCTGGTATACGTTACAGGCTTACAGCTTATTCATCAACAGTACATCAAAATTTGTAACATAGCCTTGGTCAAAAACTGCATTTAGGATAGCCACGGGCTGCCACAAAGAGTAGATGATTATGGGATGGACTGATCTACAGATTTTTGAGATAGATTGTCCATAACAGCAAAATACACACATTCACCAGGGATTCCCAAGAGAGTGTGTGAACAACTTAAAGAAAATATGATGACATAATTACTGGAGAAACATAGATTTTAGAAAAACTTGACATCAAGAATAGTGACGGGACAAGTCTTTTATGATTGTTCTACTTCTTTACCATGTTAAAATTATATCAGGTTTATCCCTTTATGTAGAGGGAGGAAAAGGAATACTGGATACACATAATGATAAATTTATACTTTGATGTGAATGATGTATTTTGGGTCTTCTTACAAAACATTGAGCACTAAACCTTATTTAAACAAATACTAGAATCCTAATACTCATCAAATAAGGAAACAAACCAGGGGCCTTTGTTTGGTGCTCTGCTTAGTGTTGATTTTAACCAAATCCACGACTTTTGACAGCTTCATGAAACACAATTGCATTGATGAGATTTGCATGCTTTGTCATGGAGCTATTCTGAATAGTGTTGAATTGTCATTCTCTTATTTTCCATTGACGATTAAATATTTGAGTTATACTCCAGCAGTATGGTATTCCATTTTCTGTTTATCAATCTAAGAGGTGCTGTGGTTCATCTTTTAAATTTTAGGTATTACGGGTTGTCCATTACAAGCATATATTTTTATGGGGCCAATATACTACCAGAAATTAAAACATATGGTGAGTTTGAAATCTTTTTATTAAGAATGAACTTAATTTTATGTTTCTTGATCATTCTAAAAATGTTTAGAGTCCTTTTACACTCAAAGTAATCAAGAAACATAAAATTTACTTAATTCTTAATAATTATTCGAAAACATTTCTTTTTATTTTATTAATATCCGATGACATTGTTATACTGCTTAGGGAAAGTTATTCTCCATCTTAGAGGCAACTTACCTCGTATTCATATCAATAAATTCACAAGCAAAAGCTCTGGTAATGTTCAGGTGCTCGATAAGATGCATGCTCGCGGTAATGGCCCTAAAGCCCTGATGACTAGACAGCCTACAGAAGGGAAAGCTAGAAATGGAGGTGTTCAATTTATGCTTTTCACGTGTTTCTGAATTTATTACATATTGATAAAAAATGATTGCTGCTATTTTGTTGATTTCACATTTAAATTATGTTTAAGGTAGTTCTATTGTAGCTAGCAATTATTAAGTGACTTGTTCCAAGTGGTTTGCAAGCCCTTAGTTTTTACGAATTGTCTCAGCGTATTTATTGTTATTTGTAAAAGGGGATGTTATGGTCTCCTGGATTTTATTTTATCTTATTTAGATCTTCCTTTATTATGTGTTTATCTTATTCCCTTCTTATCATTCCTTGATTCAAGGAAGAGACTTAAATATAAGTCTTCTATTTAAACAGATTTAAGACTGTTGAATAAATATACAAACAAAACTACTTTTATCCATCCGCCGGCATATATTTTCAAATAGGTTTCTGTTTAACTCTTAAATTTCCTCCTTCTTAATTAGTTAGTCTATGAAGTTGGTATTATCGCCCATGCTCTGTGGACCTGAAAAATAAGAAGTCTAGTTTCATACAGCAAGCCAACCTATTGTCCGTCAGAGTTTGCACATCAACTCTAGCCTCAGAGGTCGCCAATTGGTTGTCCTGTGAATCGTTGTCTCTATCTGTCCATTCATGTGCTTTTGTGTGAACCAGTAGCGAAAATTTCACCTGTGGATATAAGCAGTACGCCACCTTCCCCATCACCTCTCAACTTGCCACTGATTCTAGCTTGTGAATTGACACCTCTGTTTTTTCCACGAAATAGTCACTTGAATCATTCACTTCCAAAATTACCTATATCTAGTTACCTGTGTAGTCTTCCATGGCTACTTTGTTAGATTTGTAAAAGACCTTTGGATCATATTCCATGAATCAGGTTGTAATATCATTTGTCTTTACAATTCCATCAGTTGAGAAATGTCTCTAATTACATGCAGGGCCGTCTTAAACAATTTAGAGACCCCGTTATAATTTAAGATATTGGCCCCAATAAAAAAAATACAAAAAATTGATGGTCTAAAAAAAATTGGGGTACAAAAAACAAAGGGTTTGGATTGGGTTAAATGTTGAAAATAAATAAATTTTTAGCCCAAAAGACAAGCCCTATAAGGGAAAATATGTATAAAAAATAAAAAGACTAAATTTATTATTAAAAAGGACCCTGCCGGGCTTTGAACCCAGGTCAAGGAAACTACAAATCAAGGAGAAAACCGCTGGACCATCGCACTTCTTTTGTAATTTCCCCATTACTGAACGTATATAACTCATTTTTTTATGGCCTTGTATATAAAAAAAATATTTTGGGCCCAAAAAAAATTGAGGCCCTGTATCATAGCCCAGCCTTGAAGGGCTATGGGCCGGCCCTAATTACGTACCTGCTGTAACATGTCCCTCACATAGCATTTTACTGGTCACTTTGGTGGGAATGATCAAATAAGTGGAATGCGTTGAGATCTCCATTAATAAAGATTGATTGTGTATTGAGTTTAACATCACTTCTTTCCTTATATTTTTAGGTCTACGAGTTGGAGAAATGGAACGTGATTGTTTAATTGCATACGGTGCTAGTATGCTGATTTTTGAGCGACTCATGTTATCCAGTGATTCTTATGAAGTTCAGGTAAAAACTAAAAATCTAGTCTTTTCAATTTAATACATCATATGTCTGTAGCAACAGTGGCTTTTTGCACATATTTCTGTTTATTTTATAGAACGTGACAGTTAGACTTAGAATTGTTTGCAATATTAGAGTGGTAATAGAGTAATAGTATAGTATAGGTAGCCAAACATGGCACTAGTTGCATAACTGACTTTGCTGAGTCAGCACAGTCCCTAGCTGAGTGTAAATACTCATTCTCTTCTATCTTGTAACTACTTGTTGATTCTATCACTACAAACAGAAAATGGAATCTACTTCCCCTCTCAATCTCTATAAGTGGAAGACATTTTTTTAGAAAATTCGGTTCCAAATATTTATTTTGCAGAAAAGAATGGGTAGAAACTGTTGAGTGTTATTTAATAGTTAATGCACTCTTTAAATACAAGAATCACAATTAATGTCAGATTCAGTGGATTGATCATCCCTCGGTTCATACTCATGGTTGTGTTGGAAAATCGATTCATCTACCCTTTGCGTATGGTTCTTTTCACATAGTAGTCAGTCTCTTCCAAGTTCAGTCACCTTTGAACCTTTTTGCTTACTTGCAAGAATCATTATGTTGTGGCATGTGCACATTTTCTAAGGATATATTTTCAAAAGAATCTTCATTTGAACTTCTCTCGTAAAGATGGTTGTCAGGAATAGAAGGTTGGTTTTCAAGAAAGTGACTACTGACATCCATAGTTACAAACTACCATTATGATTTTGGGCGTCAAAGTTCTTATATTATATCCAATAACAGCAACACATTTGATGACACGAGGTTCAAGTTTTTCAAGTTGTTTAGGCTCTTGAACACTTTAAAAATCATGAATTTCAAGTTGTAAAACTCTAGTTGGCATGCGGTTGGGGGTGGGGGTTGGGTAGCTTAATTGGTTTGAGTTAAGGGATAAGGAATTGGATGTCTTGGGTTCAGACGAATGAGTAAATACTAATCTAATAACTAACTACTAAATTTGTCATTCAAAAAAATAAAATAAATTTGGCATGCCGTTAATTAACTGTGCAGTAGTGAAAACCACATCACCCCATAATTAATTGTTAGGCTTTGATTTTGAGAAAGCTCGTGTATTACATGTATTACAATTGAAAATTCATTTAATTTTGGTTTTGTGAATAATGAAAAAACTTAAATTTTATAGTGGCTGATGTTAGTTTCCCTTTTTGCACAGGTCTGTGGAGCGTGTGGGTTGTTAGGATATTACAACCATAAGTTGAAAGCTGCTACTTGTTCATCTTGTAAGAATGGAAAGCAGATTTCTAACGTGAAGGTGCCATATGCATGCAAACTATTGATTCAGGTAATGTAGTGGAAATTATAATATCTTAGATATTAATCACTATAGTAGGAATGTCTTATTTTTCATGCTGATAGAATCAATTGCTACCAATGTTAAAATTGCAAAACCAAACCGTCTTTAACTTTTTCAAACATATCTTTTATCTTTATTTCATTTCAAATTAGTCTTTTATCTTAAAAATTGTTTACATTTTAAACCAACTTTCATTCTTACTGCACTTTTGTTACAAATGTGTACATGATAGTTGAATGATAACAAGGTCACAATCTTCGATAATAATTAAAAAAGATCATGTTAATTTTGACGGATTAGATATTATGACTGTCACTGTGACGAATTGACGTTGTAATTTACCTTTTTTAAATGGCCAAATAAGACTTTTGCTAACATACATAGATGAAAAATGAACTTTGGTCAACATTGATGGTGTTTTTAAACACAAAATACTAACTTGATATGTTAAAAGGATAAAAGACATGTTTCAATTATGATGTAGTTTTGTCCATTAAAAACTATTTTAGAATAGTTATATGAGGAGTTATTTTACTTATACAGTGAGGAATTTATTATTATTGTGTCATGTGGATGTTGATGAATTTGATCTCTATTTCAAAAATTCAGGAACTCCAATCAATGAATATTGTTCCACGTTTAAAACTAGAAGATGACAAAGTTTAAGAGATGATGCAATTATGAGTGCATGCAGCTTTCGAGTGAATACAAAGCAGATGGTTTTTTAGTCTCTTCGGTAGAACCTCTTCAAGCATTTTGTTTCTTTTACCATAGAAACAATGTTGTAGGGTTATTAGTTGATGATACACTTGAAAAAAGATTGGTTATTTTGACTTATATGGTTTCATTTTTATGTTGATATTGAATTTCAGTAATGGTGAAATGATTTACTCAAGAAGCTAATGGTGCTTTTATTGAGTGGTAAAAACATTGCGAAGGTTAAAGTGATACAAATGGGGAGATAATTAATTCTTTTTTTTACTGATGATAGTTAAATAGTGTTAACAGGATGGGATACCAAATGGAGAGATAAGTGGATTCATCGTTGTTTTCTTGTAAGCTTTATTTGAGGTTAACATTTTTTTAAGGCTATTACTTTTTTCACCCTGTGTGTTTCTTGTGCATCCTATTTTTTTCAGAATCAGCTCAGATACATAAGATGCAATAAGAATCTTTCATTTCAGCCGTTGCGAATTTTGCTTTTTAAAACAACAAAAAAAGTAAAAAATGATAAAACCTATCAAATAAAATCAAAAAATATAAAAATAGCACCAAATAAAACCAAAAAATAAAACTAATGCAAATTTTGTGAGAATTTCTTAGAATTTTAGGATGGTTAGTATGGCTCTTAAACTATCCATATAACAAATAGGCTCGCGAAGGCCAAAATCCGGAATACCAAGTAATCAAAATTTGGAATATCAAGTAATAAAAAAAATAAAAACTTAAGGCCAAAATCAGGAACAACAAGCAATCAAAATTTTCCAGTATTCTTGGTTGTGTTAAAAATCTGTAATGCATTTTTTTGGGCTGAAAATTGTCAATTGGAAGCTAGGTTTTTTTTTTTACCATTAGAATATATGTTTCGATAAATTGAGGGGCTTTTGAACAAAAATGAGAATCATGTAGAGCAGCTTCATATAGAAGAAATTGATGTTTAACAAGTATGTTGTTGAGGATTAATCTGGTCAATCATACAGTTATAAACTACACAAGGGCTCTATGGTTTGAAGAGGGAAGGAAGCACTTACATATAGGACAAAACACTAGATCCAACTTGGATTCAAGAGGAGGAATTATGAACTGACTATAAAAATTTTAACATGATAGTAGACTCTAAACAAATTGGAAATGCAAGATGTACTGATGTTGTTAAGATGACTAGTCTTGGGCGTTATGAACTACTTCCTTGACAGTTAGAAACTTGAAGAACACTCTGGATATTGAAGCTTAATAGACAGTGTCCGGCACATTAAAGTAACCACTGTTGACATGTTGTTTAATCAATTTGCTTTTAATATTAACAAGTCCTCCAACATTGACCACGTTAAAGTCACAGAAACGAGCTGAAAAGGTAGAACAAATATTCACATTTGGTACTTAAAGACGAGATGAGTTTATATATGTATTTGCTGATGATTGCAAATACATATGCTGGTAAGTAGCAGTTTATATATGTATTTGCAATCATCAGCAAATAAATAGGCATTTCATTTAGGTGGCAGCAATATTTCTTCAATTTAAAACAATTATCAGCAATAGCTTTTTTTTTTCTTGAAAGAATTATCAGCAATAGTTGATTCAACCATTATTACCTTTACAGATGCAAAGTTGAAATTACCAAATACGTTATCTGGGAAGGGTACTCCTTGCAGTAGAGACTTTAAAATGAAAATTAAATTGAATTACGGAAAATATCGCAGAGTCTATTAATGACGAATCATCCAGGCAATAAAATTAAGGGAACAAAATTGGTTAAGTTGATCTAAATGATGCTACAGTTTGGGTAGGAAATAAATAAAAATCCCAAGTCCAACAAAAGCATTTACAGTTTGCGACCAAAATGTATGTACATCCACGGCAACAACCACCTGCATTAATCTTATCTTAATCTTCTCCTGCATTAACCTTACCTTAATCTTAATCTTCTACAGTCTGGATCTCACCCATCATGATCCGGTTGCTCACAACATTAAATCCCAAAACTAAAGGGCTAACCTTTTTCCCCTTTTTGCCTTTCTTCTTTCCACTTGCTTTGGAGGATCCTTCAGTGTTGTCCACATCCTGAATATCTGCATTAACTGATGCCTTCGCAGCAGAGCCAAGCCCGTTAACTTTCTTACCATGCCTACTCTGGAAAGCTATGTCCAACACATCTGATGGCAACATATCCTTGTAATTGAGGAATTTATCAATGAATTGATGGTCAGGGTCAAATGATCCAAGGTTTTCTATAAGAAGCATCTCAGCTTCTGATCTGGATTGCTTCAAGCAAAATTCAAGGAAACTTGTATCTGCCATTCCACCAAAAAGAGTTGAAGACGTTTAATTGTGCATCAAGAATAGCATGCTCTAAACCATAAACAACAGCTGGCAGGATTTTGCAAATGATAATAATAAACAAGCATACATCTTATACTCAACCTAAACCATGGCATCATATTGAACATTGCAAACAAGTATCATATATCATATAAGCCCGTAAATATTTAAATTGTTGAATTTTAAAATTAATGTGGCTCAACACTTGAAAATAGGGAATAGCAGCCAAAAACTGAAATGGTACACGTACCTTTTGTCCCAATAAGCCTAACACACTCATTCTCACACCAATCTCTGAAGCCCGTGGCCTCTGAAAATTTAAACAAACTATGGATCAGTATTTTAGAGAATCATCAATTGATCCAGTTAAGTAGATCAGACAAAGGAACTCGATTAAATGGAACTAAGAAAGTGGAAGCAATGTATTTTAATTTTACCAGATTGCTTAGTCATAGCATCTTTTTTCAGTTTCAGAGCTGATTGAGAAGAGGCAGGTGATGATGATATAGGTCGCTCAGTTGGCTTGCCACTTGCTGATTTCTGTCTGGTTAATAATCCCGGTGAATTACCTTTCAACGGTACATTTTTTGATACCCAACTTCCCTGGCTAGCCAGCTGAGGGAAATCTGACCTGTTTACAAATACAACACACAAATCAATCAGGGCGCATTAACTATTTCCATCAAAATGAACAATGATTAGCCATCTAGAGTGAGTGGTTAATATAGTGAGAAAATCAATGGTTGATATAGTATCAACCAATGATTTGTTTATCGAAGATTGATATTACTCACTTTACTTTCTAAAGTAAAGTGCTCACTTAAGAGGAGCCCCGTCCCTCGGTTTGGGTATTCTATTTTATTTATCCAAGTCTAGTAATGAAAAGCATGCCAATCTCCAATCCCCCAAAAAGGCAAGAGGATGGGGTAAAAGGAACGGACCAATCCACAACAACAAATTTTGGGAACACAAGATACACAATGTTTTTTAAGTAACAAAAGTATATATGTATTTTGCTAGCATACGATAGATTATCAAGTATATTTTAGCCAGTAAATCATGTTCTTTATTCTTACCTGTTGCATGTGATACAGAGCAAAATTTAATTGCATGTATGCTATACATACATGTGTAACAAATACAACAAAACCAACAATTTCAAGTATGGGAAATGCTCATAGCAGTCTACTTTTCATTGTTCTCTTTTATTGGATGTATAACCTTGGGCACTGCAGTTATCGTGCAGCATACAGAAAACTACTAAATAATAATTAAAAAATATTTGGATGGGCAGTTTGCTTCTGAAAAGTTGGTAGACAACATTCAGGTTTTGGTGGAAAATAGTGTAAGAAATAATAAAAACCAAGCATGCATAATTGATAAAAACATGAGACAGAAGTCATACTGCTTAGTTTCTTGCTTAGATTGTTCAATTGGACCCCAGAACAAGTCATCATCCCCTTTATATTTTGATTGTTTAGAAGCATGCGAGTTTATCGGAAGTGGAGAAGCGGCTTTCGATGGAGAGGAAGCTGAAACTGACTGTGAAGAAGCACTGCTCCAATTAGCCTGAGCAGGCTGTGATTTCTGAGGCGTAGGCACTGGGATCGCAGGCACAGCAGACATTTTTTTCCCCTGCTCTTTAAGAATGTCCCTTAAAGAAGTTGGTTTAGGAACCCTACCAGAATCAGTAGACCATGCTGGAGAAGGAGATGTGATAGGTTGCTCTCGCTCTCCTTTCCAAACAACAAAGTCCCCCAGAGAGGGTCCTGCAGGGATTGAAGGCAACACTTCTTTTTCCTGCTGTGCAGAACGGGAACTTTTACCTTTTTCAATAGGACTTGAAGATATAGGTACTTCAGCAGACACAACGGGGACAGGGGCTTTAGCTCCTGAACTCTTTGATTTTGCTGACTTCTTGCGGCTTCTTTTAGTTTCTTTTGCCTCAATGAAGTTACTATCATCTATTGATTCTGAATGCACAGCAATATCATGCAAAGGCAATGTGCTATCTGGAACCTCCACATACGTTTCAATAGACTTCTTCAAAACTTCTTCAGCTAACAGATCATGCAGCGGACTTTTCTTGTTCTTCGGATGCTGAGAAGTTTGAGAATTAAAAGTAGACTCTGTATTGTCTCCTCCGTGACTTTCACTAGACACCTTAACAGAGTCTGGATACGACACAACCCCAGCCCAGGGGGTTGCCAAACTCATAGAATTGACAGAAGCAGCAACATCAGATACAGTTGTTTCAGTCTGTGCCCTTCTCTGTTCTTCCTGTTGAATTTCTAATAAAGATTTTGCCTTGACACTAGGTGCAGGTTTCCAAGCTCGTCCAGCAGGAACTTCAACATTGTGTGTAGAAACAAAACCAATTGCCTTAGTAACACCGGCGGCCTGGCCACTGACATCATGATGATCAGCTGTCTCTAGGACAGCATTTTCTTCAATTTGACTTACCTTACTTCTTGTTTTTTGCAGATATGTTTCATGTGGTCCGTCGTTGTTTGTTTCCCCCAACTCATTAAAATTTGGTGGTACTTCAACTTCTGACTGCTTTGATGGCTGCAAAGTTGTATTTTTTGGCAATGCCTTTGTTTGGTCAGAAGACTGTTTGTTAGATTTTTGCTTCTTAGATTTCTTCTCAGTAGCCTTTTTGGGTTCATGTGTTTCAACATGCACAGCACTGGAGTTGTCTATTCCAGCCAGCTGCTCTTGATGTGAAATATCAGATTTGATCTTCACATATGAACCACGACGACTAGCTGGAGGCAACTCAATCTCACTAGATTCGGCTGAAGATTTATCAACAGCAGGTGCATCACACTGTAAATGTACAGAAGGCATAGAAATTGTCGGTATGGCAACACCATCGGGTTTTAAGGCGCTGTCTGGCACCTGCTCCAATGACTGAGCAGTATAGTCAAAAACAGAATCGTGAACAATGCGGGGTTCCTCTTTGGATTTGTTCAGATCATGCAAAATTGAACTCTCAACATGAGGAGCTGGAGTTTCCTTTCCAAGACTTTCATTAATTTGCTCAGCAAGAGTAGTAGGAGCCCAGTTATTTTGGGGAGTTGTATCCCCAAATAACTGGTGAGGCAGACGCATGGGAGATGCTTTACTGTTAACTGCATAATTTGAATCTTGGCTGACTTTAAGATGCAAATTCATAGAGTCGGTACTAAGTTCATTGTGCACACTAGGAATTGCTGTCTGAGAGCTCAAAGGAAAAATCTCTTGCGGGGGTTGAAGTTGAGAAGGATCCACACGCAAATTTCCCATTGGTAATGAACTTTGCAACTGTCCATAAGATGAATTGCCAAAGAGCTGGTTAGACTGTTGGTCCTGCAACATTTTTGAAAGCAGTTGTTGCTGTTGTTGCCGCAAGAGCAGCTGCTGCTCTTCCTGCTTCTGCTGCTGCTTCAGCAACAGGAGTTTATCTAACAGGGGCAGCTGCGGTGCTGAAGCAGCTGCTTGAGAGTGCAACTGCAACAAGTATTGTTGTTGCAACAAATTCATTATTTGTGGATCTTGCGACAAACCAGAAGAAAGTAGCTTCTCTGCTGTCAAAGAACTAGATGGGTTATCCGCAGCTTGGGCCAGTAAATTGCTTAAAGACAACTGATTTTGTGGGGTCGGCCTTTGTTGCTGAATTCCAAATGGCATTTGAGGGAAATTCTGATCATGAAGTGGGTCAATTTTATTCTGAAGGAGATCCAATCCACCTTGTAAGGGATTATTAGGCCATCCAGCAGTGCCATTATTTATGCCAGCAGATGTCCTGTCAGATAATCCTTGGATTATTGACAACAATTCAGAATTTTGGGACTGAGGTTGACGTGAATTGTCACTCACTGAAGACAAGAGCTTTGAATGCAGTGACACATCTGGGACATCTGATTTTGGAGCAAGGGATGCTACATCCTGCCCTGGCCAATAAGGATATGAATTGGGTAAAGACATCTGGCGTTCAAGTTCCATCCTCTTAGCAAGCAAGTAGATGTTGTTTCCACTATCTACTCCAGATGGGCCCAGATTACCTGAATTATTTCCAGTAAACCCTTGAAAACCTGAATACCATATAACATAAATGTTGTCAAACCTCGTTCACTCAACCCATAATACAGTGTGTGTAGAAAAAAAAGACGAGAGAAAAATGTTATCATCATATGGAAATAATTTGAAATCTACATAATCAAAAGAAATGAAAAAATAATTAAGAATAACAGGTAAGAACCTTCTGATAATGCCAGGTTGTTAAGTGTAGGGCTGTTCCTGTTACCGGACATGAGTGACTCCAGATACCTATTTTCAACTCCGGCATCAGAACCCTGCCGATGTCTAGAATCACTTTTCAACATCTCAACCTCATTCAAGCCAGTAATGGCATTTCCAAATGCAGTAGAATTTTGGCGGCCAGTTAGATCTGCCAATTCAGTCGGTTGTGGTGCAGAAAATCCTGGTGGTGGTCGGGCTTTAGCTCGTAAATGTGGCATGACATCACCAAGAGAAAACCATGGAGAGTCAACTGCTGAATTTTCCAAACGAACAGGTAAATCAATACCAAAATATCCAGCCTCAAACCATCCTATAATATCAATTCCTTTAAATGGACCTTGGATTAGACCCTTAGGATCTTTATACAAAAGGGATAAATCCTCTGGAGCTGTTGGAGGAACTCTTCTGGTTCCAAGTTCACTTTCCAAAACACCAGATAGTTGCCTCTTAACAATGGGATCTTCACTAGTGTGCCACTTACCAACTTCTTTGGAGTCAGATACAAAACCCAACTTGCTTTCCCATTGACTGTGAGGATCTTTTGGCTGGTGTGAGCTCACATCTGATTTCTTTAGTCTAACATCACTGGGTACATCTCTGCTATTGTGCACGAGAGAGCTTGTATGATCAACTGCTGGCATGACTCGCCGTGCAGCACCAGGATGAACAGAACTATTTCCTTCAAAGGATGAATCTCTATTGCTTGTCAACTCATCAGCAACTTTGTAAGAATCTCCATCTTCACCTCTATCTGTGCATAAAAGTTTTTAGAAAACTCGCAATATGTGCAGGAAAAGGAAATTATATACTTATGAGATGCCAAAAACAAATTATACCACATAAGCAAGGCAAGTTTTATTTGATTTACACACATGGATGAGGAAGGAAAGAATTGATATCAATGTTTGTGGCAATGTAAACAAACTTGACAGACATGTTTATCTTTAAAATTGAGATTTTCTCGGTTTGCGCTATATTATGAAATAAATGACACCTTAAAATTAAGATAGAGACATAACTGCGACTGTTGATGATATCAAATATACCCTAATTTCAAGGTTTTATTATCACCAGTCCTGCCTTAAATTTTAAGCTTTTGGAGGATATCTTTGATGCTTGTATATTTTTAAATTAGTTAGGGAGCTATAACTGACTGCTAACTTTTGAGCAATTCAGATAAACAATTTAACAGCATAATGAATGACGGATTATAGCAGCAGTGAAAAATCCACAGAATAAATATGGTGTTGCGGCCTATGGCAGATGTGTGGTGGATATAGCAGAAATTGCAGATGCAGCCTACGGAAGAGATGGCACACAATCCGCCATGTCATAAAGCAACGGCGTTACATGGCAACAATTCAACAACGCTGAAACGTAAAAAAACACAGCCATAATCTCTGAAATTATCCCCAGAGCAAACCAAAACAATTCATTTCAGACAGTGTTGTTAAATAGCGGCTGTGGCGGCGCGATAGCCGCGGTAACATAGCAGAATTTGAACAAATCCCTATTATTTTGTGATACGTTATTTGGTAGAAAGAGCTGTCAAGTAGGGGCTAAAATGGCACATAGCATAGCAGAAAGTAATTCAGCGCCGGAAACTGTCTATAACTACACATCCAACGTGTACCTTGGAGAGGAGTGATTCCAGGCTTCATTCGTCTAGTATGAGAGAAATCTGTTGATCCCCTGCCTTCTTTGCTCACTTGAGGCGCACCACTACTAATTATTTCTCCTTTGTCAATACCATTTAAGACAGACTGTTCAAACAGAAAACCACTATATTAAACCACAAGAAAAAATAATGGCATCCAGTATAATATAAATAAACAAAGTGACTACGTACCAGTTCCTCAGAACTTGGTGTCAGAATAGCAAGAGGCTCCAATGGTTCATCCTGTGTAAGATTCGGAACCTGCACAAAATCATCAAGTTTTCTATTTCTATTCATATTAGTCACTCTGTACACATCAAGCATTTTTGTCCTGTTATATCTGAAGGGGTAAGGTTCTTCATGTCCACTTTCAACTTTGTCCAATGCAGTTCCAGTATATGTGTTATTAAAAGAGCTACCACCACGGCCGTGTCCAGGACTGAAAACTGGTGGGGGTGTATTCTCCCCACGACCACGACCATAGGAAAATGTAGAGGCTTGTTTGTTTGGCGTTGTGCTTTGGGAATGACCAGACTCTACCCTTCCACGTGCATAGCTAGGTCTCCATGGTCGAATGTGATCTCCTTCCTTCTCATCCTTCCCATGCGACAAACCTTTATCCAGATGTAAATCACCATCTTTTCCTGAGTCACTCCATTTTTCACGAAGACCTTCTGGCTCCTTATCATTAGGACCCCAGCGTGTGTTCCACTTGCTCTCACGCCGCTGATCAGTGTTAGCTTCTCGGTTTCCCGAATCATTCCATCTCTGACTATCAGATGTAACACGGCGTGCTTCTCCAAAGTTCTTTGGAGCAGGATTTTCACCCCACCGGTCTCCCTTGCGAGAATCACCTAGGTCTTTGTCCCCGTCCCTCCAACGATCCTTACGTACAGAGGACTTAGTGTCTCTCTCAGTGTCTCTCTCTTCATCCCGCCAACGATCACGACGTCCACTTTCCGAGTCAAACATTGATGGCCTGAAAACATCCTTTCTCTTCTGTGCATCCTCTCCGTCACCAGGTGTCTTAACAGTCTCTGAGCGACTGCCATGTGATGGATTTGAGATCCCATGGTTTTCCTGTATCATAAGAGACAGATAAGGAAAAGGAGAAGCAAAAAACTTAAAACCAATTATAAATTATTGTTTAGAATGCTATGGCTGCACCCAGATCTTATTTACAGAAAAACATTCCAGAAAATTATAGACAAACAAAAACAAGCATCCAGAAGTAGTCAATACAAACCATAGGTCCTGTTCCAGATTTACTCTCCCCTGGCTTTGACAGAAGCCATTGTGGTGAAAGTGGAATCGGATTGTCAGAGCCTTGGACATCTGTACAAAAGGAAGACAAGTTTTAGTTAATGAAAGATTGACAGAAGCTAACAACTGTTTCAGTGAGAGAGAAAAAAAAAATAGATATGAAGCATATTTCAGTGAGAGAAAAAAAAAATGCATATGAAGCATGTAAAACCTAATAATATAGCCTTTGACCGTTACAAAAAAACAAAAAACAAAAACTTTCAGCATTTGACATATCATAACCAATTAAATGCCCTCTGTTCTGTTCTAATAGACACCCCTAAACACAGTACCATACCATGAAAACAGAAAGAAAAAACTAATTTTTTTTAAAAGATGAACCTTCATAGAAAGGAAAAAATAACAAATTTTAGGCATTGATAGCTTCTAGTAGTATGAAGCTGAAATCAACCAGTTGAATAGGATCAAGACAATGGATGTTGATTACGCGGCGTACAGCATTAACACTAACAACTTGGAAAATGTCCCAATGCCTAATAACAATCAAGGCATACACAAACAGGAGTTGACATCTACAAAAAGAAGCACAAAACATCCAAGTACTTATCGCTACATTTTACAATAGTTTTCTAATTTCATACTTTGAACTTCAAAATCAATATATTTGAAAAATCACAACTATTAAAGTAGTTTCTTCTATTTGTTAACCTGAATTCTGAAAATACAACATAAACAATTGAGCTAAAAAGACTGAGAATATCAAATATTTTTATCATTATTTTCCTAAACAAACAAGGTTATAACTCAAAATACCAAATATTTTTCAATTTCAATCCTAAGAACCAAGATACAATCTGAAGTTCCAAGCAGTGAAATCCATCAGGTATCTTCAAATATAATATTTTTATTCATTATTTTGGCAAATAAACACGATAAAAACTCAAAAAAATCAAATATTTTCCAATTTCAATCCCAAGAAACTCACATCCCCAAAAATACAATCCAAAGTTCTGAGCAATGAAATCTATTAACCTCAACAAAAAAAAAATCCAAAAACAGTGACGTTCACTTCATTGTAAAGGCGTAAACTTGCAGAGCTCAAACGTATAAGAAATGCAGCAAATACGAAAATAAATTCAAAAAAAAAAAAATAAAAAACCCTTAAAAAAATA
>Ga0228710_1000065_pt1 | contig 80549 bp, 53 predicted proteins | sample MedpolnodulmetaG_FD_177995 | JGI IMG/M metagenome (GOLD analysis project Ga0228710, IMG submission 177995) | Root nodule microbial communities from Medicago polymorpha collected in Santa Monica, California, United States - pink nodules | ecosystem: Host-associated > Plants > Roots > Nodule...
AAAAAAAATCTAACATACAAATATTTCAACAAAAAAATGAATAAAATAAATAAAAAAAGAGGTTAGTTTTTAAAAATGAAAACTTTCCTACAGAAGACAATGATAAAAAAAAAAAAAAAAAAAAAAATTAATTTATTAAAAAAAAAAAAAATAAAAAAAAAAAAAAAAAAAAAAAAAAAAAAAAAAAAGTTATTTTTTAAAAAAAAAAAATTTCTTAAAAAAAAAAAAAAAAAAAAAAAAAAAAAAAAAAAACTATCATTTATTAAAAAAAATTCACCTTGAATCCATAACTAAAACCCACCTAAAAAAGCCACTGAATCAGTTTCATGAAAACATAAAGAAAAGATTTTGTTTTATAAAAAGACAAAGGAAAAAAATTGGTAATGCTAATGTAGAAAGAAAAAAAACTATACCTCAATGATTATGAGTAGAAGTGTGTGTTGAAGGGTCTTCAATGTGAGGTTTAGAAAAGTGGAGTGTTTTTGCAGTGTTGTGTTGTGAAGAGTAACATAGAGAAGTGGGGTTTTTGGTTTTACCCTTTGGTGGATGGATACAGAAATGACACAGCTGGAAGAGAGGAAGAGAGAGATTTCAGAGAGAGAATAAAAAAGCTCAAGAGTCGAGAGAGAAAGAGAGAGAATAAAAGCAGGAGAGGGGAGAGAGAGTAATTGGAAATGACGAAAAAAGACACTGAAGAAAGCTGTCCGAATCCGAACTACTTGTGTTGGCTTACATTTCTATTTTTTATTGGGAATATAAGTGTCATTATACACTTGTTAACATTTCTCTAAAATACGCGCATTGTTCGATGAGAATTGTGAATTAACTTTGAGTATCATATTATTCATAGATTATCAATTAGGAATCCTCCATTCAATTCATGTGTTGTCAAAGTATCGGTAAAACAATGTGTTTCATTTCACGGTATGAGTGACAATTTTGATTTCTCAACCCTTCTTCATGAAGTTATTAATCTTTTGAATAAGATTTGCTCATAGACTCCACCTCTACCTCGATTAGATAAGCAACTAACCACAACTTGAGAATCAATACGAACCTCAACAACTTTATAGCCATGCATCTAAGCTAAACGTAATTCTTCCTACATTTCTCATAATTTTGTTAGATATGTTGAGTAATTACCCAAATATTTGTTAAGAGGAATGGACTAAGAATGTCTACTCCCCGCCATGTCAGCAGCTAGAGAGAATTACGTGTATTGAGCTCACTTGGTGGAGCTATATTCGTATCATTGTGAGCTGACATTTGTCGTATTTTTTGACATACATGTTCACGTCTTGCTGCATGGTGGGCCAACGGGATCCTGCTCGTAGTATATTCTTTGCCAAATATCTTCGTCTTAGGTGATCTTCATTGATACCTTCGTATGTTTCTCGAGGTAATAAAGTATCTATTTTCATAAAGCAGTACATCCTTGAAATTCTCAAAATATTTAGACAACAAACTCAACAAGAGTAAAGGTTTATCCAAATAATCAAGTTTCACTTGAATATTCCAAAATAGCGAATGATTTTTGTTGAAATTTTAGGTCTAACTCATCCTTGCAAAACCAACGTGTAAGGTGGATTGTCTCCTCTATATAAACTCTTATCAAGAGTCTTATCTATCCGATGTGAGACTTAGGTTTTCCCCAATACACCCCCTCACACCCAGCACTCTTTGGGCTTGGTCTGTGAATCGGTAGGTGGCCCTTGAAATCGACAAGCTCTGATACCATGTTAAAATGTGAGGCCTAACTCAACCTTACAAAACCAACATCTAAGGTGAGGATTGTCTTCTCTATATAAACTTTTATCAAGAGTCTTATCTATCTGATGTGGGACTTAGGTTTTTCCTAATACTAAATTTATCACTGTTGTGTCCTTCTAAATTTATCACTCTTCTCTTCTTCTCTCACGTATGCCTCCAATCCATCACCAATAACGAAAATATATATACACGTCAGACCATTAAACTTCATAATCGATTAGCACTTTGTCTTGCCCTTCTAAATTTATCACTCTTCTCTTCTTCTCTCACGTATGCCTCCAATCCATCACCAAACTCTCATCCTACTTCCTTCTATCAATCTAGTTGACTATTTCCACTTCTTCTATGTCGCTGAAATATCAAAGGGAGAAGGAGGGGAACTAGTTTTTCATCAGTCCATCTATTTCCACACCCAAAAATTCTCCTCCCTTTTAGCACAAAAATAGTATAAATTCATCAAGCATTTAGTTAGGGTTTATGGTGAACATGGATGGACAGAAGTTTACTTGGATTCTTACAACCCCTGTTAAGTTCAGTGTTTCAAAACCAGTCGTCTTTTACAATTTCCATGATTCTCACGCACGCTGGAGGAGAACTTCCCAGAATGACCTTGCCAAAAAGCTTGAGAAGCATTCATCAGAAAATAACATGTCATTAGGAGAAGATATGCAAGCCGAATACATGTTCAAAAAGAAAGCATAACGGGGCAGAGCCAAAAGAAATCCCAAGTGTCAAAAGGCAATATAAGCAAAGATCAGAATTGAACAAGTCTTCCATTCCTACAAACGTTTTCAGAGACTTGCCTGGAAAAATATCTGCCAACAATTGTATTAATTCCGTAAATTTTGATACACGAGCAAGAGATGAAAGCTCTGCCAACAGAGAAAATGCAACTGCAACTGTGCATATGTGAAAGAAACTAGTGCAGTAATGAGTAACATTCAAGATTCAACAATACAGTTACAAATGATTAGTTGCAAGAGAGTTCATTCTGGAACTAGTGAACATCCATATAGAAGAAGAACGAATCTGATTGGGGCACATTATAATGTATATAATGTATCTGCTTCACACCCATCAAAGTTTGCGATTCAGTTTCCCAAAGTCCCTGCACACAGAGAAAGTGGCAACGTGTTAGAGGAAAGCCTTTCCTATCATCATTGCACTTGGATGAATGATGAAATTGGGGCACCCTACAATGGACTGGCCTCATACCCGTCAATGTTTCAGATTCAGTTTCCAAAAATCCCAAATAAAAGGAGAACAAAAAATCGGAAAAGTTCGAGCACTCATATTACATCTTTTGTGATTACCAAAAATGGAGCACCCCTATTATTAGCTCCTGAAGATGATCTAGTGCATCCGTGTGCATCAAAAACACAAGCTCCAAGTACATGACTTCAAAAAAAACAATCCTACTAGGGAGAAGCAGAACTCTTGGAACAAAAATAAAAGAAAGGTCATTGCACCTGTTGAGGATGGAAACATGAGTAACAGTCAAGTTTCAATGCTAAAGTTACAACTGATTGGCTGCGAGAGGTTTCATTCTAGAACCACTGAACGTGCACAAATTGTGTTAGACCAAAATTATTTTGCAAAGCAACATGACTTTCCCGACCAGCAAACAGTTAAAGATGCAGAAAGTCCACAAACATGCAATGACGTCTTAGTTGGAGGTATGCATGTATCATGTGGAAGAAATAAACAAAATAGAAAGAGAAATGTTCTTTCTAGTATAGAGCATCCCAACACATATGAAATGCAATGGTGCCATAATTCTGCGTTGGGAAATCATCACCAAAAGTTAGATACAATACGTGGAAAAGTACTTGGAAAAATACAGAAAAAAATCATAATGTGGAAGGACGAGCAGAGGAATTTAGACAGCTAAACATGAACACATAAGAGAGAAGCATTGTTGTATATGAGAAAAATGCACTTGTTCTGTTTCAGGGCTCATCTGATCCCGTCAAAAAACAACGTGCTAAAGTTGACCTTGATGAGGAGACTAATAGAGTATGGAAGCTTTTACTTTCAGATTTAAATCATGATGGGGTTGATGGAACAAATGAAGACAAGGCCAAATGGTGGGAAGAAGAACGTAAGTTGTTACGTGGACGAGCGGAATCATTTATTGCACGAATGCATCCCATACAACGATACATATAATTTTCTAGATGGAAATGATCAATTGTGGATTCAGTGGTAGGTTTTTCTCACTCAAAATGTCTCGGACCATCTTTACAGCTCAGTTTCATGTCCCTTGCTGCTAAATTTCCCAAAAAGTCAGGCAGCACATGCAAAACATACGATGGAGAAGGCACATGCCAGATAGTCAACAAAAAAAACAATTGCATATAGTGGATCCAGAAGAGAACATAAAATGTGATGTAAGCCTATCTAATCAATCTGGTTCCAATCAGACCAAAATAAAAGCTAAAGCTGGAAAGGAACAATTTGACTAGGATCGTTTACGAATAAATGCACAAGCTAAAGCTGGGAAACTATAAAAGACAAAAAACACCATGGATTCTATAGATTGGTATGATGTGAGATGTGTAGATTGCAAAAAAAATGTTAGTGTAATCAAAGAACAGGGCATGAACAACAAGCTTGCCAACCGTATTCAGAATTTTCTGATTAAACTGGTTGATGATCATGGGAGCATTAAACTCGAGTGGCTGAGAAACGTACCTCCTGACCAAGCAAAAGAATATTTCTTGAGCGTAGAAAGAGTGGGATTGAAAAGTGCAGAGTGTGTGCGGCTTTTAACACTGCACCAGCCTGCCTTCCCAGTTGACGCAAACATGGGACATGTAGCGGTACGCTTAGGATGGGTGCCTCTCCAGCCACTACTTGAGTCACTAGAATTGCATCTCCTTGAATTGTACCCGTTGGTAAATTCCATACAAAAGTATCTTTGGGCTCGACTGTGCATACTAGATCAAAAAAAAAATTATTGCAATTGCAATTTATTACAGATATGAGCTACATTATCATATGATTACGTTTGGAAAGGTCTTTTGTACCAAAAAAAAAACAAACTGTAACGCATGCCCAATGAGAGCGTATTGTCGGAACTTTGCAACTGCAAGGCTTAAGCTGCCTGGACCAGAGCAAAGTTCCAACAATACATCTGGAAATAGTGTGACAGATGAGATCCCACTTGGAGTCATCAGTCAGTTGCACTTGCTTTGTCCTGAGAACACAAACCAAGTGGAATAAATTCACCAAACAGAAGTGAGTGGAGTTAATATATGTAAAGCTATCATCGAAGAGTCGACAACTCCACCTCCACATCCATCCACGCACGCACGCGTGACTAAGTGATGTTGTGGATGCCTTCTACCATGACCCGTGTGAAATTCAATGCATTAAACTTAACACACAGGAGTCCACTTTGAGTTTATGAAACCGACTTGTAAGGTGAGGATTGTCTCCTCTATATAAACTCTTATCAAGAGTCTTATCTATCTGATATGGGACTTAGGTTTTTCCCAATACTACATTTATCACTTTGTCGTGCCCTTCTAAATTTATCACTCTTCTCTTCTTCTCTCACGTATGCCTCCAATCCATCACCAGTAGTGAAAAGATATATACATGTCAGATAAGTAAACTTCAGAATCGATTAACATTTTGTCGTGCCCTTCTAAATTAATCACTTTTCTCTTCTTCTCTCACGTATGCCTCCAATCCATCACCAAACTATCATCCTACTTCCTTCCATCACTCTATTTGACTATTGAACCTTCCATTTCTTCTTCTTTGTCGCTGAGATATAAAAGGGAGAAGGAGGGGAACTAGTTTTTCATCAGTCCATTGATTTCCACACCCAAAAACTCTCCTCCCTTTTAGCACAATTAAAATTAGTATACATTCATCAAGCATTTAGTTAGGGTTTATGGTGAACACGGATGGAAAGAAGTTTACTTGGATTCCTACAATCCATGTTAAGTCTATTGTTTCAAAATCGATCGTCTTATACAATTTCCCTGATTCTCACGTATGCGGAAGAGAACTTCCAAAAATGACCTAGCCAAAAAGTTTGAGAATCATGCATCCGACAATAACATGTCATTAGGAGAAGATATGAAAGCCACAAATACATGTTCAAAAAGAAAGCTTAATGGGGCAAAGCCAGAAGAAAGCCTAAGTGCCAAAAGGCAATATATGCAAATGTCAGAATTGAACAAGTCTTCCATTCCTACAAAAGTTTCCAGAGACTTGCCTGGAAAAATATCTGCTAACAATTGTATTAATTCCGTAAATTTTGACACACGAGCAAGAGATGAAAGTTCTGCCAACAGAGAAAATGCAACTGCAACTGTGCATATGTGCAAAGAAACTAGTGTTGTAATGAGTAACATTCAAGATTCAACAATACAGTTACAAATGATTAGTTGCAAGAGAGTTCATTCCGGAACCAGTGAACATGCAGATAGAAGAAGAACGAATCTGATTGGGGCACACTATAATGTATATAAGGTATCTGCTTCACACCCAACAAAGTTTGCGATTCAGTTTCCAAAAGTCCCTACACACAGAGAAAGTGGCAACGTGTTAGAGGAAAGTCTTTCCTATCATCAATGCACTTGGATGAATCATGAAATTGGGGCACCCTACAATGGACTGGCCTCATACCTGTCAAAGTTTCAGATCAGTTTCCAAAAATCTCAAAGAAAAGGAGAACATAAAATCGAAAAAGTTCGTGCATTCATATATCATCTTTTGTGATTACCAAAAATGGAGCACCCCTATTATTAGCTCCTGAAGATGAACCAGTGCATACGTGTGCATAAAACACACAAGCTCCAAGTACATGTCTTCCAAAAAACAATCCTACTAGGGAGAAGCAGAATTCCTGGAACAAAAATAAAAGAAAGGTCATTGCATCTGTTGAGGATGGAAACATGAGTAACAGTTAAGTTTCAATGGTAAAGTTACAAATAATTGGTTGCGAGATTTTTCATTCTAGAACCACTGAACGTGCAGAAATTATGTTGGACCAAAATTATTTTGCAAAGCAACATGACTTTCCCGACCGGCAAACAGTTAAAGATGCAGAAAGTCCACAAACATGCAATGACGTCTTAGTTGGAGGTATGCATGTATCATGTGGAAGAAATAAACGAAATAGAAAGAGAGAAGCACATATGAGATGCAATGGTGCCATAATTCTGCGTTTGGAAATCATCACCAAAAGTTAGATATAGTACATGGAAAAATACGGAAAAAATCATAATGTGGAAGGACCAGCATAGGAATTTAGACAGTTAAACATGAACACTGAAGAGAGAAGCACTGTTGTATATGAGCAAAATGCACTTGTTCTGTTTCAGGGCTCATCTGATCCCGTAAAAAAACAGCGTGCTAAAGTTGACCTTGATGAGTAAATTAATAGAGTATGGAAGCTTTTATTTTCTAGATGGAAAGGATCAGTTGTTGTGGATTCAGTGGTAGGGGTTTTTCTCACTCAAAATGTCTCGGACCATCTTTTTAGCTTATCCTTCATGTCCCTTGCTGCTCAATTTCCCAAAAAGTCAGGCAACACATGCAAAGGATGGAGAAGGCACAAGCCTGCCAGTCAACAAAAAAACAAGTGCATATAGTGGATCCATAAGAGAACATAAAATGTGATGTAAACATATCTAATCAATCTAGTTCCAACCAGAGAAAAAGAAAAGCTAAAGCTGGAAAGGAACAATTTGACTAGGATAATTTACGAATAAATGCATAAGCTAAAGCTGGGAAAAGAGAAAAGACAAAAAACACCATAGATTCTGTAGACTGGGATGATGTGAGATGTGTAGATTGAAAAAAAAATTGCTGATGCAATCAAAGAACGAGGCATGAACAGCAAGCTTGCCAACCGTATTCAGAATTTCCTGATTAGACTGGTTGACGATCATGGAAGCATTGACCTCGAGTGGCTGAGAGGCGTACCTCCTAACCAAGCAAAAAATATTTGCTGAGCGTGGAACGACTGGGATTGAAAAGTGCAGAGTGTGTGCGGCATTTAACACTGCACCAGCTTGGCTTCCCGGTTGACACAACCATTGGATGTATAGCGGTACGCTTGGGATGGGTGCCTCTCCAGCCACTACCTGAGTTACTATAGTTGCATCTCCTTGAATTGTATCTGTTAGTAAATTCCATACAAAAGCATCTTTGGGCTCAACTGTGCATACTTAATCAAAAATAATAACATTGCAATTGCAATTTATTACAGATATGAGCAGCATTACCATATGATTACATTTGGAAAGGTCTTCTCTACCAAAAAAATAAAATAAAATTGTAAAGCATGCCCAATGAGAGCGTATTGTCGGCACTTTGCAAGTGCAAGGCTTATGCTTCCTGGACCATAGCAAAGTTCCAACGGTGCATCTGGAAATAGTGTGACCGATGAGATCCCACCTGTAGTCATGAGTCAATTGCACTTGCTTTGTCTTGAGAACACAATATTCGATATTAGGGTTTAGACTGTTTATGAGATGCCTTGAGAATGATCCCAAGAGGGGTATTTTTAGCCCTTCGTGGGCTTGTTCTTTCGTGACTTAAGCCCCAAGAAAGATGGGCCTTAAGTCTTTTTACTAGGCTCTAGATGCTTCTAGAAGCTAGTTGAGGCGGCGCCTCTAGTAGGCACGCCTAGGCCTTGTGAGCCCTTATGGAGGGCGCCTTAGCCTTTCTATACGGCATTCGAGCCTTTAGGAATATATTGACGATTCACAGCCCCCCAAGCACGAGTATTGGGAGAAGACGAAGTGATGATATGGCTAAATAGTGGTTCATGTTTACGGTCGGCGCTCCTGGGGTGTGCGCTCTAGGGCACATAGGCCCTTCCATAGGGTACCGGGGCCCTTTTGGAGGGACCCTGGTTCTTAGAAGTGTACTTAGCGGGCCACAGCCCCCCAAGCACGAGTCTTAGGAGAAGACGAAGTGATGATATGGAGTGACTAGGTCGTGAGGCTTTTTTCGCGTGATGTGGTCGCTTCATATCTTTTGTGAAGCTATTCAATAAGTGTGATTACAACTATTCTAGTTCTTCTCCTATTAAATGAACTACGTCGTCTTCTTAAATATTCAACTATATCATTCTATTTCCTCTCGTGTTAAAGTGAGCTATTTCTTCTACCTATATTTATTATTTTCTTCTGTTTTCTTCTCTCTCGTATTAAGTTGTGACTTAACTCATCTAGTTAAATTGGAAACTAACTCGCCTATTATCTTATTTTTTTTGCTCCTCATACACTCACTCGCCCACCAGAATAAATGCAAAATATTGTTGCTGAAACAATAGGTTAGCGAAGAATAATAACCAGTTAGTTGATTGTCCACATATTCTGTATATGCATCACAATAATTATGATGAAAATTGAATTCTTATAACAAGTTGACTTTCATAAAATCCACATGCTCGTCTTCAAAATTGATGTTGTTTCGCCAAGGCAATAATTTATATCAAGTTATTATAGCAAAGTTTATTCACGAGCAAGAATAATACATCCAAGAGTGTTTCACTACCTCATTCGGAATCTTTAAAACGACCTTGTAGCAAACTTTGTTAACGAGCAACACTATAACTTGTGAACTTCATTGTGAGGCTTGCGCTGATATTCGCCTCATCTATCTCGGTCTTCATCTTCCTATTGTTTATCTGATGTATGCACTTCCCTATCTGACACGACATCACGATCTCTTCAACCAACAATCTTTAGGCGATCAGTCGATAAGAGCGCCTTTGCTATCTTCCTCGGTGGCGCCGGCGAAGTAGAGATGCCATGAAGTGGAGGCAGAAAAATCGATTAGGTGTGGCCAGGTTAGTTTTACCGATTCCCACAGACGGCGCCAACTGTACTTGCAGTGAGTACAATATTCGATATTAGGCTTTAGACTGTTTATGAGATGCCTTGAGAATGATCCCAAAAGGGGTATTTATGGCCCTTCGTGGGCTTGTTCTTTCATGACTTAAGCCCCAAGCAAGATGGACCTTAAGTCTTTTTACTAAGCTCTAGATACTTCTAGAAGCTAGTTGAGGTGGTGCCTTTGGAGGGCGCGCCTAGGCCTTGTGAGCCCTTATGGAGGGCGCCTTAGCCTTTCTATAAGGCATTCGATCCCTAAGGAATATATTGACGGTCCAACCATATTTGCCTTCTTTGTCGGGGTTCAAGTGATTGGCCCCAATTCATCATCCTTCAAAGCATCAACACATTTTAGTTGAATCAAAATTGCTTCCATGTTCACTTTCCACTATTTGAAATTGTTGTTTCCAAAAAAACTTCTCAATATCTCATCTAGTATCCATGGTGCCCACTCTAAAGATTTGTTACTTCTTGGTGATGATGCCATTTGGCGAAGATTTAAAAAGAAAGTGGACCAAATAAAAATGGCAACCAGCAAATAATTAGTCAAACTAACAATAAATTCAAGCAAAACAAATCTAGAACTTATGTGTAGATTAAATCCAAACACAACAATTCACTTATGTTTGAGGGAAAGAGCAACTCTTCAATTCAATATCAACGAGTCTTTACAATAGATACAAAAGAATTATAAGAAATCAGTTTCAAGCTCAAGAAGAGTCAATCCAATTTTTTTACCATTTCTCTTTATCTTAAAAAAGTTACAAAAGTGATCAAGAATTCAATTGATCACCAAGCGTAATTCCAAATTTCTCTCATTTCCTCTCTTAAACCTCTAATGATTTCTCACTCAAGAAGTCATTAGAATTTTTTAGAATTATTTCTCTCATGATTCCTAACCATCGGCGGTGTTTAGAATATTTTTCAAACCATATAACCTCACCGAAAGACACAACACTCAAACCCTAGCAAAAGCCTTTGTATTTCCTCCTTTTGGTATCACTTACTTATGTTGCATGTTTATGCTTATATTTTATAGGGAAAAACACATGTGATTCCAAAAAGATACCTTAATAAAATGTGTCTTATAGCAAAACCCATATATATATATATATAAATGGTGTTTAAATATATGTACTAAATGGTTAAATATTTTTTTAGTCCCTATAAATATACCAATTTTTTGTTTTAATCCTCTAAAAAATTTCGTCCACTTTTAGTCTTTGAAAAAAATTTCATTTTCACTTTTGGTCCCTCCTTATAAGTAAACTCATGTAGAATTCATATTTTTGAATAAAATTTAGCAGAAAAGTTTATAATATTATAATAACCTCTTCAAAAAAAAAACAAAATATGAATTAAATATGAATTCTTATATTTTTTTGTGGTTAAAAATTTATATTTAATTCATGTTTTGTTAAAACATTCTAATTTTTTTTGGAAGAAGTTTTTACAATATACTGCATATTTCTGCACAATTTCATTAAAAAATACACGAGTTGACTTAAAAATATAGACTATATTCTTAAAGAAGGTGTTCGGTGAGCAGAATACCGAAAAAGAAAAGGTTGTAAAATAAGCATTATTTAGTTCTATACATTAAAAGATTTCTATTCTATTGTGCATATGCTTAATTAGTTAAGGGTTGTTGAATTAATAATTCAATCGAACTTCCAGACAAGAGTGCAATACGAGTACAACTATTTTTATTTTATTTTTGCTAGTAAAGGTACAACTTTTCTTAATAGATACGTGTGTGCACAGCTTAGTAATGCAAGTTTGTAACTTATAATGTTAGGGGGATTAAGATGTTGAAAGGTATTTGACGTTTGTAAAAAAAGAAAAAAGATATGTGTGTGCAGGTCTATTATTAGAATGCAAAAACAGGTGAAGATTAATTATAACCATTAATTCACACTAAAAAATTCTAGTACCAGTGAAGCCTCGTGTCTCCTTCAGTTTAGTTTTGGATACAAGAATGTGGACTATACCACCAATTATAAAAACAAGATTTTTATTTCTTTCTTCCCTACAAATAAACCACAACCAAGATAACTATTTGATACGGTCCACCACCTACATAATGATTAGAATATTGATATTTGAACATTAAAATTTGGACAACTTATATGACAACTTTTAAAGCCACATTAAATTAATTCTTCTATATTTTTTTTCTATAGTTTATTTAATTATGATTTCTAAACATATATAGGTCAATCAATTAACTATAGTTTTTGAAAGTAATTATTTTCATATTCATTTCTATAAAATCCAAAAGTATATATGATTCCTGCGTCCTATTGCTGTCCAACGTCAGGAACGAAGATAAATGCACGTTTCATGCTTCTTTTGTTGACGTCTTCATGGACCATGGTTGCTTTCATACAAGAAATGCATGTTCCATGCACTTAACGTACAGTTCGCATGTGAACATTATTATAATTTATAATATAATCTGAAAAGTATGACAAAAAACACATACTATATTTTTATAAACTATCCAGTATTATGAACTTATGATTTTTAAATTATGTTTTTATGATCTAAAACTTAAAGGGAAAATAATTCAGTACTGTATTTTTTGAAAAGGTACTGTATGATTTATAAATTAGTAGTACTTTTTTCTAGATATAATAACTTCAAAATAGTGTGCGGTTTTGTTTGGTTATGGACAGTGGATTCCACTTGTGTACCATTGAGGTACCAATGGTATATACCATTGACCAATTAGAGTGTGCCACCTATCAATGTTACTTTATAAATGCTTTATTTGATATATTTTTTTAAAGGATGTGCCATGTGGCACATTCTAATTGGACAATGGTATATACCATTATGCTTTATAGATGTTTTTCTTTGAATTTAGTTGTATAAACAAGAGTACAGTAATATGCAAGGTTATGATTTAAACCTCGGATTCTCCACTTCTCATACTTAAGATGTGTGAGTCTAACCGTTAAACTATTTGACAAAAAAAAGTCATTATTTTAATCTAATTTATTCTTTGTGAGTATTTAGGTATAAAGTCATAATCAATTATTCCACTATCATCTCTAAAATAAATCAATTACTTCAAAAAAAAAATCTCGAAAATAAATCAATGTCCAAAACATTTTTTTTGAAAAATCAACTCAAGAAAAACATAATCATACATCTTAGCATTCTCTTTTACTACACTAACACTTTTCAATATTTTTAACAATCTAACGCTTTCCGAAGGACGCAATCAAATTTCCCTCCACTCCATCATATAAGTTAGAAATTAAACCAAACAGAATAGGATTCTCAACCATTGTGTAGATGAAGTTTGTAATGAATGGAGTGCTTCTTCCATTCAAAAGAAAAAAATAAAATAAAAAAAGGAAGAGTGCTTCACTATTGGCATGTTTGTTTTTAAAGTGAAGATATATTAAACGTACATCAAAATTGATCCTACAATTTGTAGCTTTCATGAACTGCAGTGGAAATTACTTTCGAACGCAAGAATTAAACATTAGACTGCAGTTCCAAATATATGATGTATCACATGCCAAACCAATACGGCGTAATGGTGAGGCAACCGTGGAATGAAACAGGGCTTGCTAAACAATGAACGCTAGTTCTCAGTCTAAACACAATCAGTATTAGATACAACTTCAAAAATAGGTTGACAGTATAGAAAATAACAAGTAAATCACAAAGCAAAAACAAAAACTGACAATCCAAATGTTTTCTTCTCCATCTCACAAAAATGGTTCCCAAAAATTGTCTACCTTCCCACATATCTAAATCCATCTCGCGTTTTTTTTTATTTAAAAAAAGGCGCTTTCTTGTAGTCTGTCTCTTCTCTTTCTCTTTCTTGTCTGTCTTTCAATTCAAGATGGGTGCAGGAGGGACTTCGAGAGTGATTCCAGCTTGGATTTGACCCCACCCAATAAGACGCCAATGCTTCTCAACACGTCGACTGAGTGCAATCTTCTCACCCTTGCTAGTGCACACAGGAGACATAAGTTGCAATTTTGCCAAGTCATTCTTCACAGCAGTTACTTTCGCACCAGTTGACATTGATCCTATGTTCAACATTAGTATTTCTCCTTTAGCCAGCTTAGCTACCTTTCCCTGTCTCTCAGATCCTTTTGTTCGGACACCAAGAAGCCGTCGAAGCAAGAAAAAGTTTACCTGGAAGACCAAATGCAAAACTCATGTAAATAAAAGATTTTCTGAGCATGGAAGGGAAGCTGAGTGAATGTAAAGGATTTGACTATTCTAAAGTGAGGAAAGAATAAAGTAAACTATGGTTGTTATGGATGTATGCAATGTTTGCAGTATGCAAGTTGGATAGTATAATCGCACGAGTCTACGATCCTCTGTTTCTTTCTTGTGCGAGATCATTGGTTTCTTGCTTGTGAGTTCCTCTATTTCGTGTGGTGTACTTCTGTTAATAGGTTCAAACAGTGGCCCCCATCCTAATTTATGATTATGAACTTAGTTTAATGCTGTGATTTAGAGGTTATTTTATTCCCTCCCAATCTTGCGTAGACTCACGATTTTTAAAACATTGGATGTATAATATTATAATACCAACCTGAGATTTAATGGCTGATAAATCTTACTTCGGAACAGACTAAATTTTGACTACCACCTAATCTCGCCAGATTGGCAAGTAAAAGTGAATAAATGAAGATATGTGTAAGTAAGCTCTTTATCACCAAAAGTCCTATGAATAGCGAAACTTCGCGAAACCAAGCAAATTAATGGCAGGCAGGCATGCATGCATAAAATTATAAATCATTAGGCATAGCCACATACCTCAAGCTCAACGAAAACCTCGGGCAGTGACCCAACCTCTCCAAGAACATGCCCTACCAACCTGTCAGCACGCGTCAAAGTGGGATCCATTGTTGTTCCTACACCAATTAGGCCTCCAGGCACAGCAAATTGAAGCTCATTTTGTTCAGCATACAATGAAACTATTCTAGAGTATATAGGTGTGCATCTCATATTTCCACCCTCATCTTTAACAACTATTCCAGGTCGAACTTCAATGAATTGGTTGACCTTCAAAACACCCTGCAAAGAAGTTGTCATATGTGTTTCAGAAGAACATGTCATGTCAATATGTCTGATCCAAGACTCGGCCCAGAATAACTGGATCCATGGCCTCTCAGTCACTTGAAAATTCATCGTAACAAACTCAAACTGCTTTTAGATAAAAACATGGTATTGAGTTCATCCCATCGTTCTGGTATGGAAATAGAATGGAGTTTTTCAAGGTATTTTTGGAAATTTGCAAGAACAAAATCCAAAAACAAAAAAGTTGCAATGTTTCTCATATGTTGGGTGTTCATGTTTCAGAGTGCTTGCCCTCGGCATTATTTTCAAAGCATTTGAAAATCTAGCATAGATTAAGCATTTAAAAGACACTTACTAAAATAAAAACATTTTTAAAATTACTCATTGTATACATGTTAAGACATAATAATTCCATAATTTATATTTATAAGGAAAACAAACATCTGCATGTGCTGCAGACAAAGTCGGATATGTGCAAATTAAGAAAAATATTTGGAATATTCACCAAATGACTTACCCTCAGAATGCTTCCACCAGCTACACCTCCTTTTATTTCATCAACCTCAAAACCCGGTTTATTGACATCAAAGGACCGAATTACTATCATATTAGGCGGAAAAACAAAGTTCCTTTCAGGGATTGGGATCTTTTTCACAATATATTCGCACACAGCATCAATATTATACTTCAATTGGGCAGAAATAGGTACCACTGGTGCACCATCAGCAACCGTTCCCTGGTAAGCCAACAAGTAGGGCAAGAGTATTGTATTAGTTAGCAAAAAGTTATTCTCTTGCACAGCAGAAACCTCTTCGCAGAAAACTTACTTCTATAAAGTTCTGAATTGCTTCATGCTGATTGATAGCTACATTCTCTTGAATTAGGTCGACCTTGTTCTGAAGGATTATGATGTGCTGAAGACGCATAATTTCCACAGCAGCTAAATGCTCGGAGGTTTGTGGTTGTGGACAGCTTTCATTAGCAGCTATGAGTAGCAAAGCTCCATCCATGATAGCTGCTCCATTAAGCATTGTAGCCATGAGAATATCATGACCCTATGCAATTGAAAAAGTAAAGATAAATATCACATAGATGTATAAGCATTAAGCAGTGTCGTTAAATGGTGACCATAGCCATAGAGGTATCATGGTATGGCATGTCAGCTCGTACATGGTCTAAGATATGGAAACTAGTCTTGAAGAGAGTCTAAGATACTCTAAGACCGTAAAACTTGTCCTATGAGATAATCTTAGTCAGATATAGTAGATAATATAATAGGACATGTTCATATCTTCTCACATACCTATATATGTATGTTCATACAGACATACATACACACACTACAATATACATCTCTTCATGGGATTAAAAGAATTGGGAGATAATGTAATGCTAGGAAGAGAATAAAATTTGGATGGACAAAAAATGTAAAATCAAATGTGCACATTTATGAAAGTAATCCTACATTAAATTTAAAATCTTAGGAAGTTATCCATAAAACAGCCTTAAACAACAAATGAAAGTTTGGAATTTTACCGGGCAATCGACAAAAGAAACATGTCTCAGCAATTTCATCTTGCAGTTTTCAAACCCTGCCACATCACACATAGGATTATCTTCTTTTCCACTTCCATAAGCCCTGCAGCAAAAAAAATAATAATATGAACACATTACCAATAGTTGAAATAACCTGATAATATAACATTAATCAGAAAATAAATACCCACTTGTAGCTCATAGGCCTTGGACATCGTTCATCTTCACACTTATATATTTTTGCATTTGCATAGCCGAGCTTGATTGTAATGTTACGCTCCAACTCATTTTTGAAACGCACAGTCTGCACGACATTCATGGGAAACCACAGAGGTCAACACCATAAATATAAAAAAGCTCAAGGGAAATGCACAAAGAATATAATGTGGTACTATGGTGTTAATATGTAAATCTTTTTTTCAAAACTGAAGATGCAAAAACAGAGGTAGCAAATTCAATTGATCTAAATGTTAGAAGATAACCACTTTTTTATGGATTCCATAAACCAATCAAATGAACCTAGCTATAAACCCTATCTATGACAAAATCAAACCCAAATATTGAAATTAACAAAACTTTATAAATCTATGGTAATTCAGACTTCAGAAGCTTCATAACTCCCATGTTGTTTGGATTAAATAAAATATAGCATTTTGAGTACGTCAATGAGTAAATACTTCCTTTCTACTTGAAACAAATCACCTACATCTAATGGATCAATCACAAAGAATAATTCCAAAATACCATGTGCCAAGAATGACATATATACAAGATAAACACAGCAATCCTCACCCCTACACACAAAACAAATACAGAGAAAAAAATTAGACAAAGGAATACCTGAACACCCGATATTGCTTTCACAACTGTTGATTTGCCATGTGCCACATGACCAATAGTACCTGCCAGGATTTAATTTTTTATTCATCAATCATCTAACAATAACAGTCATCAATGGAAAAGAAGGTTACATATTTATTTAACAAGAAATTTGTTCATGTTCTAGTATTACTGTAACAAATTCAATGAGTGATGTGATTGAACCCAAAAAGGGAGAATATATTACCAATATTAATGGTAGCCTGACGAGATATGACTTCAGGAGAAAGTGGATGCAATTTTGTCACATCCAATTTACTCAAGTCTTGTTCCATCAAACCCTTCCGCGACATTTTGGCTGCTTCCAATGGAAATTTTAATTGAGTGATGGAATGAATTTATGAGCTGACACTGTTTAATGCTAAATTACCTGCATGTATTTATCACATGACAAGAAATCGGCATCAAAGTCAACATTTGCCTTTCCATTGACTCTGTTCATGAATATACGACACAACCTAATTCTTTTACATTCTATCCTACTATGAGCAATTATAAAGTAAAGGATGTATAATTAATCCAGCAGTGCAGTTCATTATTTTACAAAGGAAAGCGAAATATTTCCATAATGTCCAAAAATAGACATTGATTATCACTATTTCGTCTGCATCTTTCCCTATTATTTTCTTAACTAAAGATTTTTTTACAAATACCGCTTCAAACATGTGACACTTATAAGTTACGATTAGATTCATCAACTTTCCTTTGGTAGCAAAACCCTATAACTTTGTGCAGTGATTAAGGCACAGGTACTCAAGTTTCTATAGACAGTTTTTGCACAGGAATCAAGAGACCGTTGCTTGTTGATAGTAAAGATGAATTGACTAATTAAAATTAGAGTCTTTCAAAGTTGAGGGGAATCGATGTGTTTCTACATTTTCAAATTTTCAATTTCCAACAACAATTTATTTTGAAGAGGAATTTCCAACAACAATTAACGTACTGAGCAGCAACAAAAGGTGATAACTACTTGTAACTTTTGATAAAATCAATGTGTCCAGTAACGTCTAACAAAGAGGTAGTCAACTCGATAAATTAAAATAATCGTTAATTTTTTAATGTAATTCATAAACGCAATACTAGTCGACTATTTCTCATATAACACGGAGAAAAACAACAAAAGAGAGAGGAAGAAGAAAAGAAGATTGCTTCACAATTACACCTTTGGTGGAAAAGTACAAGCTATTTTTCATAACATCCATAAGTATCATTCAAAATATATCCATAATTTTCCATGTTGAAAATATCCTTGTTCTTTAATCTCCCTATCAGTTGGGTATTTAACTTCGTCCTTGCACATGTTCCAACAGCCTTCTCAAAAAATAATTGATAACTCTCTTAACAGTTAACACAATTATTCTCCACATCCCATCTATTCAGATTATTTTCTAGAGGAAGAGGGCAAAATAACCTCTTGTTCATATGACAGAACGTGTCAGAGGGAAGGACAGAGTGAAAGGAGAGGAAAGGAAATTGGGAAATGGTGGGAGGAACCAGGGATATCTTTTTTTCTTGTCTACATCTGTTCTGTAGAGAGAGTGAGTAAGAGTTTTACTTTTTCTGTATAAGCCTACCACCACTACTATTATTGATATCACAATGATGTCAGTAGCAGAACATCAGTGATAATATTAGTATTCAGCTGCTTTATCACTATTTTGTATTCTTAATCTCACCCATTCCAACTCCTATCGTCACACACAAAAGAAGTAGGTTAATGAAATTGGTCTTGATCCGTAGATTATGAAGTGTGCACACTAGGGGTAAAAAATACATATAATCAATGCAAACTGTTTTATAATAATCTTTTGACCAAATGAGTGAATGACTTAGATACTAGTTACACCATTTTCCCATTCATCCACCATACCTATATACTCGCACAATAGGTCCGATTTTTTCATAAAACTAATGCTACGTAGATAATTTCCTTGCACCCACAAACCTAGTGGCTTATGGATACCAAGTCACGGGAGTACAACATCTTATTACTAACAACGAGAAACATGGGTAATGAGAATTTCCATATTTTGCAAGTTTAAGCGCCCTAGGAAAAAAGTTTAAGGAAAAAAAGATACAAGATTTGGAACTATATTGGGCATTCAACAAAGCATAACAGCAACAGCTAAGTCTTATCTCACTAAAGGCATGTTGGATTGGCTTATTTGAGCTTATCTACTGACATAAGTTACGTGAGACTGTTTGGGAGAAGTTTTGAAAACAGCTTATGGCATATATAAAAACAATTCAACTTTAGTTTTTTCGTTTGCTATAAAAATAGCTTACGCAAGCTTACTTTTACATAAGCACTTTTCATGATAAGTGCTTGTGCGATAAGCTACAAATAAGCTGTTTAACCAAACAGGCTCTAAGTGGGATCGGCTAAATGGATAAAACAATGGTATAATGTTGTATTATATATTTATCTAACTCATTAATCTCTAAATCCTTTGTAATAGTTTATCTTATAGATTTTATCTGCCTCTGGTGATTAAATTTGATATACGGACAATTCCAACAATGCACATTCTTGGAAAATTGAAACAATGAGTGCACCTCACCTGAAAATTCTAGGGCTTTTCTAAAACTGGTTTCATCGATTACAGATGCATGTGTATAGTGTAAAGTAATAATCAAATCAAAATAATCTCCCCATTAAATAAACCCTAATTAACAAATAAGAATTCCACGAGAAAGAATCTTCAAACCCTAATTGAAAATCGAATCTTGCGCATGTACAAGAAAATTAAATCACCAAAAAAATAATAATCGAGAATTCAAAGAGTAAATTTACATGAGAGAGAGAGAGAGAGAGAGAGAGATGAAAACATGAAAGAAGAAGAAGAAGAAGAAAGGTGCGGAGGTGTAAGGAAGCAGAAGGTGGCAGCAAAAGCGATAAGCGGAGAGAGAGTGAGTTAGTGTCGAATCAAGGTTGCGGGTCGGATAATATCCAAAACAGTCCGGGTACAATTTTATATGAAAAATAAATCGGAAATGCTAACTTGTGCCTCAAGACACGAGTTAAATGATAACTTGTGCCTCAAGACACAAGTTAATAAATCAAATATAAAAATAGTTTATTGAAATATGTGCATTATATTTAATGTTTAATTTTTGAATGAATTGAATGGACCATGATTCCATGTCGGGTAGATGGTACAAGAGTGTTGCTGGCCTTACGATTGAAATCAGATTGTAAATATTTAAAAATCAGAAGTGAAATAAAAACTGTCCTAACAAATCAAACGACTGATATCATTCTACAGTCACTATTTGACTGCAGAGAATCATTTTCCCATGCACAAAATTTTAAAAAATATTTATTCTTTTGGATTTCTTAACATGTTCCCTAAGGACATAAGTTAGTACTAGCCAAAATAAATTAGTCACTACTCCCTCCGTCCCGAATTAACTGAGTCACTAACTCATTTCACACATATTAAGAAAAATGTATAAGTGAAGAAGAGAGAAAAATGATTTTAAGTGCTTTTGTTAAGTATCGGTGGATTCTCCACTATCATAAATACAAAGTGGAATATGTTGAATTGAGAATGATGAAAGTAGTATTAATTAGAGTTATAAAAGGAAAAAAGTAATTAATATTGTATTGAAAAGTAAAATGACTCAGTTATTTTGGGACACTTTTTTTTGGTAAATGACTCCGTTATTAAGGGACGGAGGGAGTATAATATACTCCACCCGTTTCTTATTATAAGAAAATTTTACTTTTTAGATTCATTAAATCAATGATATATGTGGTTTATAATATGGATCACAAACATCATTAATTGAATGAATATATAAAGTTAAATTTGCTTATAATTAGTAATGGAGGGAGTATTCCGATGTAAAAATATAAATATAATTTTAGGTTTTTTTTTTTAAGGAAAAGTTAGGTTTTATTTTAGTTTGCTAGAAAATTGTAAAGAAATATATATAGGATTTTTATTTTGTCTAAAACTGCAATGTGATGTAATATATATATACATTTTCTTAATAAATCACTAATAAGTAAACAAAAGAAAATCACTAATTTTAATCACTGTTTCAATCTTCTTTCAATTATATAGTCAAGTTATTTTGTGCATTCTCTGCTTCTTTTCGAGTGTCGTTTTAAAATAATAACATCAAATTAAGATAGTGGACTTTTTGAGTTATTTTTCTATTACACTCTCGTTTTAATTCACTAACCAATTTCTATTTTTTTTTACACATTTTTTCTTTTTAAAAAATTAAAGTGATATTTTTATCTCATAGCAAACAATTGTTAGTAACTTTCTCTTAAAAAAAATCATACTTTTTGTACAAACATTGGGTTCAATTGTTTTAGAAAAAAATCATTTTTGTCATTTTCAAAAAATGTTTTTTTTCCTAAACGGACACTTAAAAATGGTAAAAGTGATTTTTTTTTCTAAAATAATTCTAAAACAAACACATCCTTAATTAGTTGAAATTTTGTTTAAAAAAGTGTCAAGATTTTTTTTAAAAAATATATATATCTTTTTCTCATAACAAACAATATAAACAAACTTTGTGTTCATGGAAGTTTAATTTTTCCTTCAAGATATAAAAGTTCTATCATAACAAAATTGTGAAGATTTTTTTTTTGCTTCATGGAAATATAAATTTACAAATAATATAAAACAAACTTGAATTTTTCAAATATATAATATTAATTAGTTTTTACCTAAAAAAAACATTAATCAGTTTTATTAAAAATGAGTAAGACCGAGAAAGACTACAATTGACGAAGTGTACTCTTAAATTGTCAAAATGACAATTAAATGAAAATACAAAATTCATACCCAAACGACACATAAAAAGAAGACGGAGGGAATACAAAATTCATTGTTGGATTGATTTATATATTTTTTACATAATTATTGGATTGGGATCTATTTTTTAATGTGTCCGACTGTCCGTAAAATATTTATGTTCTTTAGTAAAAGTGTATAAGATGCTAATATTGATATTTCTTAAATGTGTATATGATAGTTTATGAAAACAACTTATAGCGTACTATCAAATAATTCATTTTTTTTGGATGAGGCAAGAAGTAGGTGAGACATCAAAGAGCCCAGAGACATCCCAACTAGGTTAGCACCCCACTGGAACTCCTATCATGTGCCTTCTACTCCATATATATTAATAAAAAAGGAAAAAGTATATACAAGAGGGGGGAATAAGTCAAAACCCTCAAAACAAAGAAGCAAAGGAAAATAAATAAATAATCAACAAAAAACCTAGGGAAACCAGTAATTAGGCAGACCATTTCTATCCCTAGAGAAATCAAAAGACAAAGTAGGAGGTAATCTGTCAAACCAAACTAAGCCAGATAAGCCATGTCCAAGCGCAGCCAGTCCGTCAGCACAACAATTTCCTTCACGATAAATATGAGAGCAAACAGCAGTAATACCCAATCGACAATTGTGCCAACGATTCCGAAGACGGAAAGGGATCAAATCATTATTCTTGAAAGCAAGCACCGCTGTCGAAGAATCACTTTCCACCCAAATGTTATGCTAATTAAACCTTGCCGCATTTTCTAAAGCAATAATTATAGCAAGCAGCTCGGCCTCTAAAATTGATGTGGTGCCCAAATTACTAATGAAACAGCCCATGAAAGTGCCTCTATGGTCACGACAAATACCACCGCGAGCTGCCATAGAATCGACGACGGAACCATCTGTATTAACCTTTACCTAACCGACGGTTGGAGGCTTCCAAACCACAGGGATAATATCTTTGTACTTACGGAAAGAAGGGGGGACGTGGAAATTTTCCAACAGAGTGATGTCTGCAGGAATACAATTGCCTTCCAATATGGAACCAGACAAAAAAACAGACGCCAAAATGTGATTATGTTCTGTGTGCAAAGGATATCGATGACCATTAAACCGAACTGCATTTCTTGCCAACCAGATAGCATGTATCACGTGAACAATAGATGAAACAAACACATCATTAACTTGTGAAGAGCGGGCCACATGGATGGAGGTCAAAAGTGCAGCAACCGACTGAACCTGAAGGGGGCAATTGAGCAGCGCTCCAATCCAATTCCAAAGGGCAGTTCCATAATCACACTCGAAGAAGAGATGTAAAGAAGACTCGGCTGATTTGAAACATAGCCCACATATAGAAACGATAATGCAGCCACGTGACTGTAGCTGAAATTCGAAGGAGCAATGTTCATAATAGAAACAAGATAGGCTCCCAACCAGTTATCTAGCCAAAGATTAATCTTCCCTCCGTTGCCAATCACCCAGATGGAATTATCAATGACCGTATCCATATGAACCTTAATACCATGCCAAACAGACGACTTGATGTAATGATGACGGATATTCCCTTTACAAAAATATTGTTGCTTCAGAAGAGGCACACTGCGAGTCCTGGCTATAAATCTTCCAACTCAAATGTAACAATAATGAATTATTAATAAGAGTGGTTGGCTTGAGATCCAACCCACCTGAATCCCATGGGAGACAAACAACACTCCACTTGACTGTACAAATTTTCCGGGTAAAGATATCCCTACTCCAAACAAAAAATTCCATCCAACGATCCAGCAATTGCAAAAGACTCTGAGGCCAGCAATATATGTGAAAAGAATAAACTAACATACCATGAATGATAGATTTCACCAATTGCACTCTACCCATAATGGTTAAAAGAGAACCTTTCCAAGATGCAAGTTTCACTTTAATCCTGTCAGCAATCGATTGAAAGTGTGCACACCTAGGCCGACCTTGAAAGATGGGGCAGCCAAGATAATGGAATGGAATAGCACCCAAAGAGAAGCCAGATAATCGAACCAGATTACGGGATATGTTAGAAGTCATAGCGCCTGTAAAAAGTTTACTTTTTTCAAAATTCACCAGCTGACCAGAGACCTCAGAATAAGAATTAAAAACCTGAATCAAACATTTAATATTCTTTCTAGTGTCCGCACAACAAATAAAGATATCATCAGTGTATAGAATGTGGGTTGGCAATGATATATTTTTGCAGTAAGACATAGGCTTCAAAGCACCAGAAATACGTTTCAATTCAATGGCTCTACTAAGAACTTCCTCTACCAGACAGAAAAGCAGGGGAGATAAGGGGTCACCTTGACGGACTCCACGCTTGCAAGGGAAAAAACCCACAATACTACCATTCACCAAAACAGAAAGACGAGCAGATTGTAAAATAGCACTGATCCAATCACAAAAAACCATATGAAAGCCAAAGGAGTGTAAAACCAAAAGAAGGAAATTCCAATCCATGGTGTCAAAAGCCTTCCGAATATCCACCTTGATAGCAGCATTGCCCCCAAAGTGCTTCTTTGGTAACGTATTAATCACCTTCGAAGCTATAATAACACAGTCAGACATGCTACAGTCACGAACAAAACCTCGTTGATGAGGTGAAATAATGCGCATGCATACAGATGCCAGCCATTCGGAATAAAAGAAATCTTGAACCGAGGAAACCACATCAGAAGCCACAATGTCCCAAAAAATTGAAAAAAATGTCCACCAGACCCGCCAGGACCAGGCACACCATCCCCATTCAAATCAAAAACAGCTTGTTTAATCTCATCGACACCGGGAGCCGCGATCAACATCAAGTTATCCTGGTCCGTAACCAAAGAAGGGATAACCGTACTCACCAAATCATTCGGAATGCAAGAGTTATTCACCCCAAAAATTTCTTGAAAATAATCTAACACATGGTTTTCAATGTCGTGAGGCTCGGTTAGCCGCACCTCATCCATCATCAACAAAGAGATTGGCCGAGAGGAAGATTTGATTTTAGCTAACCTGTGAAAATAAGCAGAGTTCCTGTCACCATGTATAAACCGCTAGTGCCTAGCTTTTTCACGCAAGAACTGATCTTGACAATTTAAAGCTTTTGTCAAAACTAATCGTGCCTATAACTCCTGCGCGTGTAAGTCATCATTAATACTGTGCTCATCTATGAGTTGCTGAATGCGAGCAACCTCCATTGAAGCAAGGTCAAGCTGCCTATGAACATCCCTGAAAATAGATAGGTTCCACACTTTGAACGCCTCTTTAACATGCACCAATTTTTGCTGTAAACGACGCATACCATTTCCCACCACATCCTTATTCCAAGTCTCCAGTACAAGACGACGACAATCCTCATGAGTGGTCCATACTTTAAATTTTTTAAATGAGTTGCGCTTCATGTGTGTATTGACATCCATTTGTAACAGAAGAGGATTGTGATCAAAATGAATTATGACCTGCGCAGTACATGCTGTGGTCCCCCAAAAATCCACCCAAGCTTCGTTGCAAATTGCTCGATCAAGACAGAGAGCAACAATGTCAGAATTTAACCTACCATTATACCAAGTATAGAGAGCACCAAGAGTATCAAGATGCATCAAAAGATTTACATTAGTCCAACCAAGAAAATCATTACAAGAAATCGAAGAGGGAAGCCTCCGACCACGCTTCTCATGAGCACCCAAGATTGCATTAAAGTCGCCCACAAAAATCCAGGGAGCAACATAGAAATTTTGCAATCTTGACATCTCCTCCCAAAGTTGGCTTCTTTGTAAATAATTAGTACTCGCATAAATACCCGCGATATAAATTTTCTTATTATTATAGACATACTCCAACACCAGACACTGTGTAGTAAATAATCTTCATTTGGAATTGGGTAGTGGACCCTGGGAGCGGGTTGTGTATGTTGCCTTGGCCAACTGCTTCTTTTGCTATCAAATATTTCATCACTAATATTGAATGTGTAGGTTAGTTATGTGTGATAGTAGTAACTTTGAGTTCAATGGCAAACTAGGATATCTGAATTACTCGTGCATACCATGAAGCTAATATATGTGCGAACATTCTTGCTAATATAGGACGTACTCCTAACATAGTAACCTTAGATTATGCTTAACCTTCCCGAAAGGTGACACTAGTTCTAGCTTACCCCTAGAATGAAATATAAGCAAATAGGGTAGTTGAAAAGTTGATGTATATGGATGAAAATTTTAACCACGTACATGGAAATTTCAGTTACCATTTTTGCCTTTTTTTTGGTCAATATTTTTGTTTATATTTTATTTTGGATATAATATGATTTTAGGGGTATACATTCTTCTGATTAGCTCTTGGGTCATGCTAACAAGAGTTCTTAAAATGTTTCTTAAATATTCCAATAATTGAAAAGTTTTATGTTGTCAAAGTCAATTTTTTAAGTTTCAAGATGTTGAATACATTGTTTCTATGATAAAAATTTCTCATTAAAATCTTAACAAATGCCCTCATCATTTTTCCTTATTGGACTTAGGCCCCTTTGTATTCAATTAAAAAATCAACGATTTTATAATGGAAGACAAAACTCTCACATAAGATCTTTAACACTTAGTGCACTTTTAAGATTGGACTTAAACTCATCGGAGTAAATTTTGATTTTAACTCAATATTTATCTATTTTTTATTTTTGTCATATAGACGTATAACTATCGGTTATAACTTATAAACTAGTTTATTGCGCTTGTGAAACAAACTATGTAACTTAAACCTCACAATTTATCATTTTTCTCTCGATTTAACTCACGTTATTTTAATTAAAAAATTAAATGATAATTAAACATATATTTTTCATGTCATTTTACATTTATAAATTAGATCAACTAATTTTGCCTTCCTTAAAAAAAACACTAATTTTGCCAAATGCTAAAAATTCAATTAATTAACTTATTTACTATCATTCATCACCTAACTTTTTTTTAACAAATTATCAACTAACATATCATTTATCCGATAGATTTATATTCGTTATAAATTAGTTTATCAGTTACGTGGAACTAATTAAAATAGAGATGGTGGTTTAACTTTATAAAAAAAAGATGGTATGAGCATAATCAGATACTTCTAATGTGGTTTTAGCGTTGAATGCTCACCAACAATCTTCCAACTATGTTGGTTCTATTATTCGAGATTGTATTAGTTTTAAGGGTAGTTTTCGTAGTTTAAATTTTTTGCATGTTACGTGTGAAGCCAACCAAACTACTCATATTTAGATTGTATATGGATCGAAGAAACTCCGCCTTATATCTCTGCAGTTTTGGCATTTGATTTATTGTCGGACTTTAGTTATTGAAATTGTCTTTAACTAAAAATAAATAAATATTAAAAATAAATAAATAAAGATGGTATGGTATGACTGTGGATGAGCAGGAGTAAAAGCGTTTCCTTTTGATCACCGTCCTAGCCTCCTCGAAAAACTAATTCACTTTCCAGGTAAATGGAAAAATAAAATTAAAAGGGTTAAATATATTTCTGATCCCTATAAAATTAGGATTTTTTAAGTTTAGTCCTTACTTAATTTTAATAGTTTTTTAGTCCTTAATTTTTTTTTCTGCACTCAGTATTAATCTCTCCTCAATTCAAATTTGTTTAATTTATGCTTAAACTCTTGAGTTTTTAAACAATTTTTTGTAGACGTGTTAAGAACGTTACTGAAAGTTTCTCTGCAAAAAATTCATATTTAATTCGCTTCATATTAAAAAAATCTAAATTTTTTGTAAATAAACCGTTCATAGTGTTATAAACTTGTCTTAAAAGAATCGTTCAAAAATTTAAGAGTTCAAGGATTATTAAACAAACTTTGTTGTAACAAGAACTAAAATTAGAAGTAATTTTTGTTTGTAAGGACTAAAAAATCTATTAAAATTAAGTAAGGACTATACTTAAAAGTTCCCGATTTTGTAAAGGCAAAAAACATATTTAACCCAAACGAAAATTACCAAAAGTTAAATCACAAAATAAGCACTTTTTAGAGAGAGAGAGAGATGCAAAGAGTGTTGTACAGTTGAAGAAGAAGTACTGAAGAACATTCCACTTGCCATAACTTCTTCATCTTCTTCTCAAACTAAGATGAAGAAGAAAAGTACAATTCACTCTCTATTCTTCTACTGTACTCTCATTCTACTTACTTCCACTTTCTCTCTCCATTTTCAACCAACTAATGCTGCTCCTGCAGGTAACTAACTCAACCAACCCATTTCTTTAACTACTTCAATTTTCCATTTTTATCAAATGGATGTTCTAAATTTTCAACCTTTTTGCTTATTGTAGCTGAATTCCGAACTGGGTTTGTTTTCATTTATTTTTATATTTGTTTAATTTATTTGGTTAATTTAGTTAAACAATGTTTATGAATCAGGACCATTGATTAAGCATTTGTCTTCACTTATCAAATGGACAAGGTCTGCCACTACTAAAACACCACACTCAGGTCATTCTTCATTCTTTGCTCATTGCTTTTCTACTAATATTTGGCCTTGTTTGGATAAACGCCTTAATTAAGCACTTTTAGCAAAAGTGCTTATCAATACTTATGTATAAAGCTATTTCTATAACTAAAGATAAAATAAAGTCAAACTATTTTCATATAAGCTATAAGTTGTCTTCATAAGCTATTCTAGAGAACTCATGGAAATCATTTAAAAACAGCTTATGATCATGTCATAAGTTGTCTCTATAAACAGTCTCATAAGTGCTTATGACAGCAGATAAGCTCAGATGACTCAATGCAAATGCTTGATTTGTGTGTGAATGTAATTTGTTGTTTCTTTGTTTGTTTGTTTTTTCAGATGGGAATGTTCTTCAATTTGAGAATGGTTATGTAGTTGAGACTGTTGTGGAAGGAAATGAGATCGGAGTTATACCTTATCGGATCCGTGTCTCTGAAGAGGACGGTGAACTCTTTGCTGTTGATGAAATTAATAGCAACATTGTTCGAATTACCCCGCCACTGTCTCAATGTATGGCTATACTCTTGTTTGTTCTCTTGAGTTTATATAATAATGATTATGTTTCTCACAATAGCATTAATAGATGAAAATTATCTGGCAAGTTAAGCAGAATTTTGATTTGAGTAAAAGTTAGCAAGAATTGATTTCCATTCATTTGGCTTACGGATTACTTCTTAATTTCGCTGGTAATTTTTTTATGGTATTGCAGATAGTAGAGGAAGATTGGTAGCTGGGTCATTTCAGGGTTACACTGATCATGTGGATGGAAAACCGAGTGATGCTAGGTTTAATCATCCCAAAGGCATAACGATGGATGACAAAGGGAATGTTTATGTTGCTGATACTCAGAATCTTGCCATCAGAAAGATTGGAGATGCTGGTATGTTTAATTTAGCTACATGATTTCAGAATCTAGTCTGGACTAGTAAGGTGTTTTAGCATTTGACAATATTAGAAAAGTTTAATTTTGATACATTGTCAGTGTAAAAAGTTTTACATTGTCCATGAAATGAGAATGGTGAAAAAGGTATTGTTACTGATCATCATAAATATTTTTTAGGTGTGACTACCATAGCTGGAGGAAAGTCAAATGTTGCTGGCTACAGGGATGGACCTAGTGAGGATGCTAAGTTCTCAAATGATTTCGATGTGGTATATGTTCGGCCAACCTGTTCCTTGTTGGTCATTGATAGAGGAAATGCTGCTCTTCGGAAAATTATTCTTGACCAGGAGGACTGCGATTACCAATCTAGTTCAATTTCAAGCACAGGTTTAAATTCTTATCTCGTATTTTCTTATGCTTTAATATTTAATGCAATAATTTGTGTTGATGTTACAGTAAATGATACTATTTTGGCGCTTTTTCTTTATCTGCAAAGTGTGTGATGATAATATAAGAGTATTCTGAATGATTTATGCTCCACTGAAAAATAAAAACTTTTACCCTTTGCAACACGTGATTCTGATGTTAAAGTTCTGGTTTGAAATTTGAATAGCATATGCATACAAACAGAATGAAGGGAAACTAAGTGTTAACACTTCCAATCAGCCATGAAGAAAGAAAAGACGAAAATACTATATGTTAATTGTATCACACTGCTTGTGGACTACTATGAAAATCAACGTTCTTGCTATGATTAATTGCATATCTGCCACGTCAAATTTTAGTTAAGTTAGGAAAGGTAGTAACAATGATAGAATTGGAAAAGAATTGAAGTTAAAGGGAAGCCTTTATTGACAGAACCCACAATATCTAAATTGGTGGTGCCATGGTAATGATGTACATTGATTAAGAAAGACACATATATAATGAATAGTTTAAACTTTCTCTCTAGGTATTCGAGAGATCTGAGCTCTGGCTCTCGATTTTCATTCCAAAAACATAGGACTTTTCTTGTAGTCATGCATCAATAAGTCTTTTGAAACACCCTCCCTTACATCCAAAAATGCTATTATGTCTTGAAACCCTCCAACCCTTTTCATTTTGTATGTTGGACCTGAGTAAGATTAAAATGCACTTTTGACCCCCAAGTTTCAAATCTGGAGATTTTGGCCCCCATATTTTAAAAATCACAATCCCCCCCCCTAACTTTAGCCCCTTTTGCAAAGTTCAGTCCCGTTGGTTTTGACTAGTCAATGCTGATGTGGACATTCTTTTAACCACTTGTACACGCAGACATGGAAATTAATAAAAAAAGAAAAAAAATCCATAAAGTCATCCAACCCATAAATCTTCATCCAAAAACATGAATACTGGGTTTGTTGTTCATATTCAACCCTTAAACTCAACCCAACACACTCACCAAACCATCCGTTGAAATTAGTGACAGCCGGATAACTCTCCATCATCTTTCCTCGTTTTTGCCTCCACTAAACAAAAGCAAAGCATCGTAGTCTCTATCCACAATCTCAACCCCTTCCTCAATAGACTTCACAATCTCAACCCGTTCCTTAATATGCTTCAAAACATCCTAACCTCTATCCACAATTTCAACCCTACTTCTCAATTTTCCGACATCCACTACTCGTGTAAATCTAATGATCAACAACCATTACTGAATTTCGAAGCTTCGAAAACGGGTATTCCTCAAAACCCATATCTGTTTTTGGGTAACTATTTAATTGGGTTGTGTTGTGAGAGAGCAAAGCGAAAAGGCTCACAGCTAAAGTGAAAGCTAGTAGCAATAGAGCTATGAAAGGGTGGAGCTACTGTTGGTGAATTTTATGATCATTTTGAAAGGTGAGTTTCTGGATTTTTTGGTTCGTTTCAGTGTGGTGGTGGTGCCGAATTCTAAGCCGACAGTTGGAAAACGTGCTGCGGAGGAGGGAGAAAATCAGCGACTAAGGAAGTTGATCCTTTCACAAAAATAATCAAACAACCGGAAAAATTTCATGGAGAGGATAAAGAAAATGATATTATTTGTTCTGATCTGTGAGCATGGTGGTCGTGGTTGTGCCGAGAATGTTGTTGGCAGAGGTGGATTAAAAAGAGAGAATGAGCTTTTTGGGTTCTTCTTCTTTCAATTTGAGTTTAGTGTAACTTTTTTTAAATTAATTTCCACGTGTGCATGTGGTTGGCAAGTGTTGACCGAGTCAATCATGGGGACCAGACTTATGCAAAAAGGCTAAAGTTAGGGGCCCGGACATTTTCAATAATAAATTAGGATTATTGTGCCTCTTGCTAACCTTATACTATGCCTTGTTTTTATTTCTACGCATATGAAAACCATTTAATTCCAACTTTTACCTGCATAGCTCAAACTTTCTATCTATTTATTTGCACAACTCTTCAACTAGGACATTATCATTTGGCAAACAAATGCATGGTGATGCTTGATCTTGGATATATGTTTAGTAAGCATATCCAACTCTCAAGTTCAACTCTTATGATCCAATTTCAAGTATAAGGGAACATCTTTTGGTCACATGGACTAGATTTGTAGGTAACACATTATCAATAAATGGAAAGGAAAATGCCTATCAGAGAAGTTATCTAAGTTTGATATGTTGGTCTTGTTGGATCTGATTTTTCTTTATCAGAAATTTATTAATCAAATTTGTAGAACATATAGTATTTAAAATTTATTTTAGTTAAAATAAGTGAATTTTCAGTTTAGAGAAGTGAAAACAATGGGAAATATGTAAATTTGAGAACAATGTATGTGACTGTATTGTTTTATTAAATGTATTAGATTCTCTCTATCTCCAATTAACTGATTTAAGTCCATTTTGTGTTTTTCTGCAGATATCCTTATAGTTGTTGGTGCTGTTTTGGTTGGATATGCCACATGCATGCTTCAGCAGGGATTTGGATCCTCTTTCTTCTCAAAAACAGTATGTTTTGCATCCACCGAATTTGTAAATATATGAAATTTTAGAATTACATGAGTTGCATGATGTAACCTAAGTTATAATGGTGGGAACTGGGTAATGTTATTTTGGTTATGTAGCATTTCTCCGCTTCTTGATGTGCCAAAACATCTGGAGTTTCTATAATCTGCAAGTAGTTCACACTTAGTGGTTGGACTCAAGTAGTTATGATTTGAGTTTAATTTGAATCGATGGGAGTTCCCGACCTTCATCCTTGACTAGAATAATCTTAGGTAAGATTTACTTATTTTCCGGCCAAATTCCGGATTACTTGAGATCCAGAGGGTGGAGACAAAAGATACTGCAAGGAGTTCAATTCAAAGTCAAATCTTCAAAATTACGGTATTTTCATTTTAAAAGGAGAAAAAATTATTTATTTCGTCTTTTCCATTATTGTCAAACTTTTGGGGGTGTAGGGAAGAAAAAAGGGAGAACTTTTACCCCTCGTTTAACTTTTCATTCTTTTGTTATGAAATAACATTTTCTTTGGGCCTTAATACTTATACTTTCATTGTTATATTATCTGATGTTCATATTTTGACCATGCTGGTTGCTAATTTACACTGCATAAATGATGCAGAGATCATCAGGACAAGAGTTTAAAGGGCAAGAAAGCAACGACAAACGCATGCCAATCCCGGAGAGCATTAAAGAGGATCCCGGATGGCCATCTTTTGGACAACTTATTGCCGATCTTTCTAAGCTATCCCTTGAAGCTTTGGCTAGTTCATTCACTCAATTCATACCCTCACATTTCAAATTTAACAGCCGGAAGACTGGACTAACACCGCTGAAGGATCGTCTTGTGATGCCAGAAGACGAAGTCCAGCCTCCATTAGTCAAAAGGAAAACCACGCCTGTTACTGTTACCGAAAATAGGCAAATGCCACAGGTACATACTCCAACCATTGCTGAGAAATATTCAGAAGCAAAGCCTCCAAAGGTGAAATCGAGCAGTTTCAAGGACCCTAGTAAGCACCGATCTTCAAAACGATCCGAGTATGCTGAATTCTATGGATCTGGTGAGGTTCCATCATCATATGCTAAATCTAAGAGCCAAAAAGAACGGCCTAGACATCGGCACCGAGAAAAGAGCGGAGAAGTTGTTTTTCCGACAAATGGAGCTGAGGCTAAACCTGTTGAGCCGAGGGCAGCTGTTGATCATAGCAATTCAAAATTTGATCGTTATAGTATGAGGGCTGGTTATGTACCGGGAGAATCCTTCCGATTCAACTCTCAGTAACAAGTTTTGCATCATATATTTTTCTCTAGTATTCTGTTTTCCATTATATCGAATATGTGCACTTGCATCTGTTTGAAGTTGGTATGTAATTGTAGTTGTACAATCAAATGTTCTGTGCTTAATGTTGACCCATACCGAAACACTTGTGAGTTGTGATGAAAATTGTATCCCCACTTACGAAGCTGGTTATGACCACAATGGGCGGAAAAACTTTCCCTCATGAGTTTTAAAGTTGCGTTCTTAGATTTGGATTTGAATCCAGGACCTTTGGTTAAGTTGAAAGAGATCTAAGTCATGTTATTCAGACGCTCTTGGAGTCGCAATTTCTGTTTGGCATGTGCATCTGTCAATATCATAGGTTTCTGTTTGCGATGGGAATTTTTATGAGATGTTTATAGCAGTGACTTTACTCCTAGCATGTTTGTGACTATATGTTTTGTATTAACTGAGCTATTATATTATGAATATATTATGCAGAAGGACAATGGCATATTTTAACTTTATCTTGTGACTTTCTCCTTGATTAGTGATTTTGAGTCAATGTGACTAGTGCCCATTGGGTTAATAAGTGTTGCTATTTCTGACCTAATGAGAGGGAGCTTCGAACAGTTCAGTTTTTTTACAGTTGAACCGTAGAACTTGTCGTAATGAGATAACATGAAGTTGAGTTTGTTGACCTATTCAACTAGTATATACGAAACTATGATATCAAATATCAATACACTCTTCTTAATACAAAAGTACTCTTTAATTGTTTGAAATCGAAATGTCTCACTAAACTTATGTGGGGTCTACATCATTTTGTTTGACACATTTAAATTTCAATCAATTATACAGTATATATATTGAGAAGAGTGTGTTGTTAACACTCCTCGAAAATCAATTGAGAAGCAATTGATGCAGTCAAGCAGGAAAAGTGAGGCTTGAGTGTGACTCAGGCTCATATGATGGTGAAGGAAATAGCTTTTGGTAGAAAAATAACATCCTTGGAAATGTAAATCATGCATCAAGAGACATATATTTGTAACCCTTCCCTTGTGTTGAGGTAATGACCCTAATACATTATAGGGCCTTGGCAAAGGAAAGCATGAGCATCCCTAAAAGTTTTTGGATGCTCATGTTTTTGATAAAGGAGGCAAGAGTTGTAGTAGGTAACCTATTTATAAGATAAGATAAGCTGACAGTGGTAAAAGCTATTATTATCCCAAAAGGTGAGTAATTGAAATGGACTAATAATGTGAGACCAGTTTCAACAATTTTCTTATCCTTCCTGTCTGCTGTTCCATTTTGATGTGAGGTGTGTGGACATGTTACTCTGTTGAACTCCAAGTATAGCTATGTCCTTAGTGAATGTTCTAAATTCTTCTCTCCAATCAGATTGTATAGAATTATTGATGGTATAAAATTGAGTTTTTGATAAAGCTGCGAGCTAATTGAGTGCAGATAGTGCATGAAAAGTGAAAACCAAGAAATGCAGAATTCTACAAAATCTTTCTTGGAAAAATGTTTACTTACACAAGGAACTGTAATGTTAGTAAAAGAGAAAGAAGAGAGAAATATTAGTAAATCTCAAATCATATTTTTGAAGAAGAAAAAAAAAATAAAAAATAAAAAGGTGAAAATAAAAGAGGGGGTGGATGCACATTATTGTGAAATGATTAAAGGCGCCACATAAAATAAATGGAAGGCTGCTTCTACCCTTAATAAAGAGAAGCCAACCTGACTGACCCTTCTTAACTCAAGGTGGCAATCCACTATGGCACGTAGATAGAAGGAGAGAGATACACATCACACCCCATTTCACAAAAATAGTAAATGTTAATAATAGTCCGGTCTCAATTGTGAAAAAGAAGATTTACATTTTAAATTCATTCGATAAGAATTATATATGTAGTTTGTATATTAAAGATGTGTTTGAATTGAAAGTTTAAGAGAAGAAGATAGATGAACGTTACTTTTATTTTTTAAATTACATACTATATAACACGTTTTTAAAATAAATTAAATGTGATTGAAATATTATATGGTCGTTTATCATGTTAATATGTTAACTTTTTAAACAATATTTCATACTGTCTGTAATTTAAAAATGAAAAGTAAACTCTCTCTTCTCTTTCTCTCCTAAACCCTCCGTCCAAACAAACCCTAAGAGAATGTTTCCATTTATTCATTTTAGGATGTGAATTTCTAACCCCTAGACTACATAAAAAAATATCATCACACATAACCATAGAATACACATCATAACCATATGTTAACTAGTATGGAGGGTCTGCATTTTCGGTCCTTAGATTACACAGCAGGGGCGACTTTGATTAAGCCGTTTTCAATGGAGGAGGTTAAGGCGGCGGTGTGGGATTGTGAAAACTTTAAATGTCCAGGTCCAGATGGGATTACTTTTGGTTTTATTAAAGACTTTTGGGACTTGTTGAAGGAAGATGTGATGCATTTCTTGCTGGAGTTTCATAGGAATGGAAGGTTGACCAAAGGAATAAATAACACATTCATTGCTCTTATTCCCAAGGTTGATAGCCCCCAAAGGTTGAATGATTTCCGTCCTATTTCGTTGGGGGGTAGTTTGTATAAAATTTTGGCAAAGGTGCTTGCAAACAGGTTGCGAACAGTTATTGGTTATGTTATTTTGGATTCTCAGTCTGCCTTCATTCGAGGTCGTCAGATTCTTGACGGCATTCTGGTGGCTAATGAAATTGTTGATGAAGCTAAAAGGTGCAAGAAGGATCTTATTCTTTTTAAGGTTGACTTTGAGAAAGCCTAGGACTCTATTGACTGAAGTTATTTAGATGATGTGATGGTGAAAATGGGCTTTTCGACTCTTTGGCGGAAATGGATAAAAGAGTGTATCGGAACAGCCTCAGCTTCGGTTTTGGTAAATGGGTCTCCAACTGATGAATTTTCGTTGCGGCGGGGTCTGAGGCAGGGTGACCCTCTTTCGCCCTTCTTGTTTTTGTTAGCTGCGGAGGGGTTTCATGTGTTTGATGGAATCGTTGTCAGCAAACAACCTCTTTATTGGTTATAGGGTGGGAAGTGGCGATACCATAGTTGTTTCTTGGAGGAAAATCTTGGGCTAATATTCGAGCGATGCGTGCCATTCTTCTTCTCTTTGAAGCATTGTCGGGTTTGAAAGTGAATTTTTCAAAAAGCCTCTTGGTTGGGGTCAATGTTGCCCCTTCTTGGTTAACTGAAGCGGCAATGATGTTGAATTGCAAGGTTGGGTCTATTCCTTTTGTGTATATGGGGCTGCCTATTGGTGGTAACACTCGCCGCTTGTCCTTTTGGGAACCGATCATTAACCGTATAAAATCTAGACTGACTGGTTGGAATTCGAAACATCTATCTATGGGGGGTCGTCTGGTTTTGCTAAAGTCCGTCCTGTCGTCTCTGCCTGTTTATGCTCTTTCTTTTTTCAAGGCTCCGTCAGGTATCATCTCCTATATTGAATATCTTTTTAATTGTTTTTTTTTAGGGAGTGCTGACCACAGGAAAATTTCTTGGGTGGATTGGAAAACTGTTTGCAGGAGGAAGGAGGTTGGCGGTTTTGGGGTAATGAGTATTAAGGAGTTTAATATTGCTTTGTTATGAAAGTGGTGTTGGTGGATGCTGGAAGAGAATGAGTCTTATGGTTTAGGGTGTTGTCGGCGCGTTATGGGGTAGAAGGGGGCAGTTGTTGGGTGGTGGTCGTGGGTCATCTTTGTGGTAGCGTGATGTTCATGATTTGTGTAGTCAGGAGTGGTTTAGCGATCATGTCAGTCGTTCGATTGGGAAAGGGAATCATACTCTTTTCTGGACGGATGTTTGGCTTGGTGGAGTGTCGTTTCATGTCAAGTTTAGTAGGTTGTATGACTTGACGGTGTTTAAGGGGGAGTCTGTCTTTGATATGTGTCAGCTAGGTTGGGGTGAGGAGGGTGAGGCGAGGAGATGGAGGCGGAGGTTGTTGGCGTGGGAGGAGGAGTTGGTGAGGGAACTCATTTTACTGCTTCGTAATGTTACATTGCCGGTTACCAAGGATGATAGATGACTATGGACATTGGAAAGTTCTAAAGTCTTTTCTGTTCGTAATGTCTACAATTTTTTAACAACTCAGCTTCCTATGGTTTCATCGGTGCCCGTTTCATCTCTCTGGCATAAGGATGTCCCTTTAAAAGTTGTTTTGTTTGCTTGGCGATTGTTCTGGGATAGGTTGCCTACAAAAGACAATTTATTTCGGCGCGACGTTCTTGATCACAATTCATTGGATTGTATAGCAGGGTGTGGCTCAGCTGAATCATCCGCTCATTTAATTTTACGTTGTAACTTTTTTTGGGTCTGTTTGACATTTAATTTAGGAGTGGTAGGGCCTCTCTGCAGTTCCACCATAGTTTTTGCCGGATCATTTTATTCAATTCAATTATATTGGCAGATCAGGAAAGGTTTGACGATCTATTTCACAGGTTATTTGGTTTGCAACTGTTTGGGAAATCTGAAAAGAAAGAAATAACAGACTATTTACAGATAAAGCATGCTCGGTTCTTCAGGTGGTTGATAAGATTAAGTCCCCCACTTTCATGTGGTTGAAGACGAAATTTACTACTCTTCCCTTTAACTTTCATGGCTGGTGGCTTAGTCCGTTCACCATGCAGGGCATAGGCTAATAGTTACTTCTGTTCTAGCTTTATATTTTTGTACAGTTCCGTTGTAAATATTGATCGGATCTTTCACTGTCTTTCTTAGTACACCTTCTCATAGGAAAGCCACATTGTTTTCGTAATATATTTTATTTTAGCTTCTTCAAAAAAAAAATTATTTTATATTTGATAGAGTTAATATATTTTAAATTTTCTTGTTTTAGGATTGATTTAAGGGTTATATAAGATTTGATTTGAAATTTAAATTATGATTAAATCAAACTTGATTTGATTCAAACTTAAAATTACAATAAAGTCCAATTATTGAATGAATCTAAAATATAAACTTTTGTTTATAATTGAAACCGAATATAGTACATAGATTAGTGGAAAAACATGTTTGTCTATCTGTATTTTCTATTTTATATTATTTATATATACTACATAGTATTAATTAAATTTTTAATAAAAATTTCAGTTAAATCTCATTATAATAAGAATCTACAAACAATAAGAACAATATTCCAAAGTATTTATAACATAAATAAAATCATTAAATTTAAATGAATTTTGACCAAATAAAATATGATTAGATTTTCCCTAAAAAAAAGAAAGAAGAGTAGTATATAAATATGAAATTTGAATATTTTTTTTGAGGTAAAATTAGATTAAATTTGTATTGGGTGACGTGTATAATGATTAAGTAATGAATTAAGAGAGGTTCTCCATTGCACAACAACAAAAAGCGAGCTTGTAGAGTGTACAACCGATTTCTCCTTACGTCATTGACTCTCTCTCTCTCTCTCTCTCTAGAGAGCTTCATCTTCTTCAATGGGTTGTGCTGGATCCTCTCAAGCTAAAGCTGATGGTAACTTTCTCTTCTTTCTTTCTTTATTTTGCATTGTAATTTGCTTAATCTTCAAATATTTCATCTTGGTTTCTGTTCAAAATCTGTTTTTTCTCAACTTGGTTTCATAATTCTTTCTTTCTGAATGTTGGGTTGTGTTCAAAATCTGAATTTGATGATAGCTTGCAAAATTCTGTAGATTCTTGTTTATTCACTTTATTGTATTTTATTTTAAGAACAACCTATTTTTTTTTTTAATATTTAATAATATTGAATATTATACCCTTTGTGACTATATTCATAACATTTCTTTTTAATGTTTATTTATTTATTTTTTCAATCTAATTTTGTTGGTTGCTGCTAATGGTTTTCTTTGATAGCTTGCAAATATTTGAATTTTATAATGTGCTGAAATTAAGTGTTTTGCTTTGTCTGTTTCCCTTATTTGGTGTTTTGTATAAGAAAAAAAAAATTCTGATTGGAAAGTTCTAAGTTAATTAAGGATTGAAATTGGTTCATCTTGATTTTCATGTGAAGCAGGTATTGAAATTTGGATTAGTGTAATTGGAAAGGGTAAATATTATTGATTAGTTTAATACCTTTGATATTCTAAATTATTGGAATTTTTCTGGATTGGATTTTTGATATTTTTGTTGAATCGCAGTAGTTTGTTGTAAACATTTCGTAAGCAGAAGAATGTCGATGATGATAAACAACTTTCACATTGTGTAAAATGTCTTTAGATAACGATGATGATAGCGATTGTCCTTGTCATTCATTATTTCAAATGCTTGTTGCTGATACAATGTTAGTTTTTAGAATAAAGTTTAATTTAGGCTTCCTTTAACATAAACTTGAAACAATTTTAACAGGGACTGTAAAGAAGATCCGAAAGCCTAAGCCATGGAAGCATCCTCAGCCGATAACAAAGACTCAGCTAATACAATTGCGCGATGAGTTTTGGGACACAGCTCCTCACTATGGAGGCCGGAAAGGTATTATCACAATTTGATAAATTACCTAATTTTCAATTCCTATTTGTAATTAAATTGACTTAGAATATAAGGAGTTTAAATAGAAATGGTTGCTTGCTATGCATTAGTCCACTTCTAATGGTTGACTGCATTGCTCTGATTTCTTTGTTTAGATTACTTTTCCTGATTAAAATTCATAGCTTTCCGTTTCGCTTCAATCTCATCAAGTACGGTCATCTCTAAAGTTGCCTCTACCTTTATAGACCTGATTTTGTATAATAGGGCAGTGTTTTCAATTGGGGATTACAAAAAATAACGGTTTGTTCAAATTCTACTGGGATACAGCGCTTAAAGCCGCTAATTGACGATACTTTGTACTAAGTAGTATGTCAGAAGAACAATAGAAGTTTCTTCAAATTGTTATTTGACAACTCTGCAATAGGGCTGGTAACTAATAAAGATATAAGTTAACATGTAATCTCATCCACAACTGGTAATTCTATTAGTTCATATTCCAATCAGATAATGCATAGAAAGCTGACCCTTAATCTTGAGTTATATTTAACCAACAACGAGAAATGTGTCAAAATGTAATTTTATTCGTAAGATTTTTATTTGGAGTCTTCACTATTGTTTGTTGTTTACACACGATAGTGTCATGAATTTGGAATAAAATTGAAGTGTTTTATTTGGAAAAATAAGTTGGACATGAAGCTTCAGCTTAAAGAGACTAAAGGACTGGTTGTGTTAGAAGAGGTAGATTGATTAATTTGAAGTTCTTCATGTTGCGTTAGAACTGGTTTTCAATATATTTTTTTATGGCTTAGTCTTCTTTTAGCAAAAGGGGTCCAAGTACTTTTGTATTTATCAATTGCAAGAATGACCGTGGTGTTCACTTTGACTTGAGTCAAGTTTTTTCCACTACAAAGGTGAAAATTGGCTTCCATAGTCACGTTGGTGATGAGGAAGGAATGAAGGATTATTTCCTTTGGATCAGTGTTCCTTTTGAAGCCATAACTCTCACTTCTAAGATGAAAAAAAGAGAGAAAAAGTAATCAGCCTTTGTATTTGGTTTTCCAAAATTATTTTTTCAAATAATCAACTCTTCCTATAAATAATAAAGTTGCAGCCATTGTATTTCCTGTAAATTATTTTGTGTGGCACCATTCCACTTTGTTTCATTTTTACCATAATTACTGTAAGTAAATTGAAATCTGCATTTGATTTTCCGCACACTAGAGATTTGGGATGCTCTTCGAGCTGCTGCAGAAGCTGATCTATCTTTAGCACAAGCAATTGTGGATAGTGCTGGGGTCATTGTCCAGAGTTCTGATTTGACAGTATGCTATGATGAAAGAGGTAAGTAATTAGTTCATCTTGCATTCAACTATCTAATATGTTTTGAATAAAACTATAAATAAAAACAATATAACATGATTTGGTTTCTATAATCTAAATCTGTCTTTTATAAAAAGTTTAAGAACTCTGCTGATTCAATTTTCTTTGATTTTAAAAGTTATTAAGAAATTGGTAATTAAAATGAAAAGGCTGGAGCAACTTTTATGCCATTCCCATGAGTCATGTGGGCTTCCAACAGCACTACCATACTTTTTGCCTTAATTAAATGTGGTCCAGGTATGCTGGCTTGGTTGTATCATGTGACACCCTTCTTTATTGTGGATTATGGTGGTGGTGTACACTGCACTTTTTTCAGAAATCTCGGTAGCCCAAGACTCAGATTCCCTACAGTCGGGATAACCATGTATTTATGCAATAACGAATCTGATCTCAAATGTCCGATCATAATCATACAGCATGAATTCCTATTTTTGGAACATGGCTTGTCTGATGTTGATCCACATAATGTGATTGTGTACAATCCATTTCCCTGGAGCCCCACCATTACCTTTCTCACCCTGGCTGCCCTACCACATAAAACATGTTTTCTCACTATCAGAACTGTTTCATTTTACACGTCTTGTCAGAATTTATTACCCAAAAATGTAAGCCAACCATTCGGGGGGTCTTTAAGATTCTTTTACAAATTCCAAACAGGCTTTTGAAAAGTATAATCAGGAGAAGTACAGTAAAAGTGGTAACACTAGCTTGGCATGAGAGTAGTGAAAACTACTAAAGCAAAATTCTTTGAAATTTGGAAATACTATTTCACCTTGTGTTTGTTATGATAGGGCTAGAAAAACATGTTAATTTTTTGCAGTATTTTCCTTCATCAATGTTTCCTTGTTCTGATACTTGTTATAATATTTGCAGGCGCAAAGTACGAGCTACCCAAGTACGTTTTGAGCGAGCCAACTAACATGATTCAAGAAAGTTAACAACAAGGAATAACTATAGTAACATTCATCTGAAGCATATTGTAAATCATGTATATTTTTATCTCATTGATTTGGTAACTTTCATAGGGTAGCAAACTCTTTTCATGTCCAAATATACTCACCCTTGACTTTATGTTTCCTTTATTAAACAAAAAATTATGTCTGTTCTGTATGAGATGATGTTGATAAGTATCATCACTCTTTGGCAAATACACACTCCATCTTGTATCTCTTACTTGATGAATGAAGTGAAATTTGACAATTACTCAAAACATTGATTTTATCTCTATTTGATGAAAAAAGACTTGCCCAACAGCGTTGGGTCACAAGGTCCCATATCGGGTTTGTTACCATAATAATTATTTATCAAAAACTAGTTTAAAGACATTCTTTTTCTTTCCAAAATCATATTTAAACTTGAAAATTTGGTTTAAAAACTAAGAATGATTTCATCACTCAATTTTATACACTAAACATTATGCACTTAATTATGATTCGAGCATTGTTATTGGTACAAAAGCCTAATACTATTATGTGAAACATTGGATACTGGCTATAGTTGGACCCATAAAGACATTCTTTTTCTTCCGAAATCATATTTAAACTTCAAAATTTGGTTTTAAAACCGGTTTTGTAAATTTTAAACCAAAGTTTAAAAACTAAAAGAACGATTTCATCACTCAATTTTATATATTTTATCTTTTATGATAAAAAGGTTGAGTGAGATGGATCATGCTCACCCAAGCTAGGGCATGACTCAAGGTTTAGAGAGTGATGACGGATTATAGTAATCTATGAAGCACAAACATTTTTCGGATTAGACGTATGATTTTCTGAAATTATTAGCAGTGTCGATGTATCAGTGTCTGTGTCATTCTGATGTCTGTATCTGTATTCGTGTTTCATAGATAACAATTGACAAGTACAAATATTCTCGTAGACAATACATTGAATTTATAAACAAATTAATGTTTGAGAGCAAGATATGATATGCATAAGAAAATACAATACAACAGAACTATATACATATATAGGAATAATGTTGTCTAAATCTTATAATTATGCAGTTGGATACGATGGTTGCATTGCAATGCCACATAGTCCTTCTGAAGCATCCACACCCCTTTGCATCCTAATGTACCCTTCTTCACCCCATTGAGTTCCCCATGAATTCTTCACCAACCAATACTCAGTCTCACCTTCACCAACACCATAGCCCACAACAGCTACACCATGATCCAACTCAGTTCCACATGAACCAGTAAATACACCACTTTTGTAAAATTGGAAGTCAGAGCCACTAGCATCAATGGCTACCGAAACCGGTTGATTAGCTACGGCTTTTTGCAATGCCTGCTCATCATTTGCGGGGACATTCTCGTACCCGGAAATGGTAGCAGCAGAACTGCCTACTTTAGTTTTATTGCATGTTCCATCAACACCTTGATAAGGGTATTCAACTTCAGTGCTAAGTCCATTATTTTTTATAATGAATTCAAAAGCATCATCCATAAGACCACCCTCACAACCTTGGTCTTCACCACTTGTGTCACAATCAACAAGTTCTTGTTCTGATAAAGAGACCAAATTTCCTGTGGTCAACTTATGAATTCCTTCAGTTGATGCAACGGCAGAAAACGCCCAACAACATCCTACAAATATTAAATCACAACTAAATTTGACTATTACAAGGTTAAAAATAAGAAACCACATCTTGATTGTTATATAAATAAATAAACACTTACCACATTGACCTTGACTTTTCACAGGTGTCACTGCTCCTTTCTGCCTCCAATCCACTGCAGATGGTACATCACTCACATTTTTGTACTTAAAAGTAGTTATGCTTGAGCCATGCAAATATCCATTGAATTTGTTTCTAGTTGCTATAAATTCATGGTTGCTAAGATCAGCAAAATGATTGAGTCCTAATTTATAAGATTTATTTCCAACATTGTTGAAAGATTCAATGTAATTCACATTTTCTTTGAATATTCCAAAACGTTTTTGTCTTTCATGTGAATCCTTATAGACTTTGCTATGTTGTCCCATCCATTGCTCATGCCTCTCATACATAGGGTCATTTTGAAGAGTGCGAGATGTGGCTTGAAAACTCCACAATCCCAAGCAAAGAAACAATGTAAATGAAATATAATGCAATTGATTATTCATAATCATGGTAGATGAAATGTGAGAAACAAGTGTTGTGTATTTACCAAATTTTTTTCATGTATTTATAGCCAAGTTAATGTTGAATTGTATATTAGTTAATCTTTTAGTGCTTAAAACAAATTTGTTTTCAACGTACATGTGATGTGAGAATGTTCTGAATAAGACCCTTTTGTGGTAAGCGTAACGCAAAGGCTTTTGTTTTTTGTAATATAAAATTGGATAGTATTATCACAATCAACACAACGGCATTTAACTCAGATTTTTGGTTCATGGTAACCAAACCAGTTGAATAAACAAATAAATGAAATAATTAAGGAGATTAAGTTAATGAAAATGTATAAATTAGAGCATTTTTAAATACGAAAGGAAAATGTATAAATTATTCCTAGTTGTGTATAGTGGACCCATGTCTTGTCTCAGCAAGACTTACAGTAGGGGTGTTCATGGTTTGAATCCAAACCAAAACCAAACCAAATTTTAGTTTGGAAAGAGGTATAAGTTTTGTACACTTGTGAGTGTATTTAGAGAAGACAAAAACAGAATATATAATTTTGGAAAGTATTTTAATGCATTTGAATAGAAAGACATATTCATGTTCTCACCATTAAACTTAATAGAACACCACTTATATATTTTTGAAGGTGTTAAACCCAATGAATTTTAATGATGAGATGACAAGCATACCCTTTTGTTTGATTCACACATAAAATTAACTGAGACAAAAATTCTCAAAAAAAAATAAAAAATAAATAATCAATGGTGTTGCGTTGCGTGTGCAAGCTTTATTCGGCACATATATTTTGGAATATTTAGTTCTCGTGGCTTCTTTTGAAGTCAAACTTATTTATAACTTTTATTTTGAAGGACTGCAATTTTATTTTAATGAACTTTGGAGTTTTCAGAACTAGTATAAACACATTAATGCATACATTCAAAGTGACTGCATTAATTTGTTTAAGTACTAGTACAAACATATCAGTTTAAAGCAGTAATTCAAAGAAAAAATCAGTTGTTAAAGATAAATTTGTACTAGTACAAACTTAAAACACTTTGAATGCAGTCACTTTTAATGTGTTTGTACCGGTATAAACACAATGCAGTCGCTTGTTAGCAATTTTATCCAATCTCAATTAACTGCTGAGATCACTTACTGCAATGACTGTTTCCCTTTCTGCTCTAGACTTTACTACCGTCGCACCACAATTCATTGTACATAACAAGAAAAAAGAAATACACAACACATTTAAGGTATTTTAACTATTCAGAATACAGATTACAAGGTTAACACCCAGACTAAAATAGAACTAGATCTACATAATGCAAAATCCTCACAATCACAAACGAAGTAACATTGATGAATTATCCTGCTAGAAGGGTCCCTTGAATATTGTAATTCTTTGGGAAGATGGCTTCATACTTTCTTTTTGAAAAATGAAAGAATATTGCCCTGTTTGGGATCCTTTATGTTTCCTGCTTTCTTGCTTCCTCCTCTTCCAGTAGTATTTGATGTAGCTGGTGGCTTCTTAGTTGCTGGTACGCTGGAAATGCAATGAATGAAGTTAGTCATCAATCACTGTCAAGCTTTAAACTTACAATAAAACAGCAAACTTTTGTTTCAAAAATAAAATATTTGAGTTTAAACCATAAAATCAGATTGAAAGTACAGTGGGGATGTCTACAAACTTCAAAGTTTTAAAATGTTATTGCTGGCCAAAGTGGACAATCGGCTAGTAAGAATGAGCAATGAACTGCCTATATTCATGAATTGCTCATATCAATGTAAAACTTATTTTAATATATCATGAAATCAGGAATTTTTTGTCAAACCTTGAAGCAACTTTAGAAATAAGACTGCAAGTTGCAAAGCAAACCTAATGAGAATCGCTGTATACTTCAAGGGACACCTAACAAGGAGTCATGCAGCCTTTGAAGTATTGATTACTTCCAAAATTTCATTCATTCAATTCAAATGTAAGAATAACACTAACCCGTTAACAGCTTTGGTAGATGTATTGTCCGCTTTCTTTGTAACCGTATCAGCTTTCTTAGTTGTATCCTTATCATCTTTTTTTGGCTCTGTCTCCTCCCCCTCCCAGACTACTTCAGTTACTGAAGAATAAACATAAGTAAGAGACAAATACAAATATACAATACAAAAGAACTTATAGTGAATTTTGATAAGGATCACCCGATAATCATGCATATATAAGTGAAATTTTCGTAAAGAACTAGGTTCAAACCATAAGTGCAGAATTAACATATTATAGTCACACATAAAGGTGACTTCTACACTACAATATGGAAGAAAGAACCCGGTGAGTTAAAACAATGCATTTAAGGGTACCTTCTCTTCCTCGTTCATCAATCCTGGTCTTCATCACTTTTCTCCTCTTAGGTGAACCTGGAGAGACCTTTTTTACACTATCCTTATTTACACAAATTTCTGGAGCACTGCTCTGCAACTTCTCAGTAGATGACTTCCCAGTACTTGTGCACTTGCTGATAACTGATAAATCTTTTGGTGGTTGGAAAACTTTTTTCTCAGCTACTCTTTCTTCCTTAACCAATGGTTTAATTTCTACCGGTAAATCAAAATTCAAAGCAACTTTCTCTAATGACTTTTTGTCATTTTGTTTGGAATCTTTAGATGACAGTTTACTAGGGACCTCAGGTGATGCTAAACTGATGACATCTTCATCTTCATCTGAGAAATCAAAGACAACCCTCCTTTTCCTGTTGGATGATCTTCTTAAGGCGACACTTTGATTATCATCGTCATCACTGTCACCCAGTACTGCTTCATGAGCACAAGTTTGGCCATTTTCAACAACTTCTGAAGGATTTAATTATGTCAGTAAAAATATTGGAGATGCAATGTTACATAACTACTGCTATTATAACTATAATCATCGAGAAGGATTTGAAAAATCTTAAAAAAATATATTCAATAAACCAGAATGGAAACCAACCTGCAGGTTTTGAAATCATGTTACAATTTTCCTCTGGCACAGCGCAAGGCTTGGGTTTTGCAGATGGACGACCCCAGAAGCTTGCCAACGAACCTCCATTAACAGAGCCACTTTTATCAGCTTGTCCTTTCTTTTTGCCTGCGGGCAAGGGAAGAGACTTTTCTTTCTCTGCAATAGGTTTATTGATGTTATCATGAACTCCTGCATTTCCTGTACCATTGCTTTCACTCTTGACATCTTTCACCACATTCTCTGTTTTGAGATCAACTTTAGCAATAGAATTGTGTGCTATATTTTTAGGAGGTTGGTGAACAACATTACTCTTTGTTGGTCCCAAGCCTACTACAGATTTTACTTCTGGAGACGCAGAAACTGCCAGTTGTCCATCCACTTTCTTTTTTACCCTTTGTACAAAAGAATTAGAGATCCCACAGAACCTGAAAAATATGCTAGTTAGCCACCAGGAATTAGGAAACCGTAAAGACACATATAAGACAGCAACGCATGCGTGTCTGTTCAGAGTTCAAGACTGAGCACCGAGCGGTAAAAGAAAATTCTTATAAGTTATAATCATTTTCAGTGACCACATTCTTCATTAATGAAGTTATTGTGGAAATTAAACCTTACAACAGTAAAAAGAAACTGCCAGAAGATTGAAATATTAGATTGATTATTTTGGTCAACTCATTGCACATACATACAACGAATTAAAAACTGCAAAATCAAACCACCACCTTTTCTGGCTACAAAAATCAAATACATTTGAATGACAGTGATTCAGAAGCTTTATTGGAAGCACATTTTGTTGATCTGAAACAAAACAAAAAAAAATTCCCTTACTTTTCAAAGCAGCTTTCTCATCGCTTTTTAAAATGTTGTGCAATTACATGTCCTGGAGAGATGCATCACACATTCACATCATTCTATCTTTCACTCTTTCATATCAAACTAGAAACCAAAATCATCTCATATTATATCCATTCTACATTTTAATATCAGAAGACTTTAACAAAACAAATATATGATAAGAAAATAGCACAAAAGGGGTGAGAAAGAGGTCTTCCAGCGAACCTGAAACCCACACAAAAGCAATGGAAAGACTTAATGCTAATCTTTTTTTATGAACACTAAATTGGCGCTCTATCATTCCAATAGTGGAGAGCATATTCCAAAAGCAGAAGATGGAAGGATCTTGGTTTGGTTTCTTGAATTTCTACTGACACTGAACCATTTTTTGGTCATATGAAAGAAACATTATTAGGGAGAGAAAACCAATTTTTGGAACATGTAATAGTGATAGTTTATCACTGGCGACTAATTTAGTCAAATCATATAATTCATGAAAAATAGTTTCGTTTTTAATTATTGAATACCGAGTACTCCTACTAAAGCAATTCACAAACGTTTCACAAAAAATTTCTCGTCTCTTGTCAAGTGTACAAAATATATTAGTGTTGTAATCCCCATTGGCAAAGAGAACCAAAAAGAAAATTTGTCAGTTCAGTATGAGTAGCATCAAGTCTGCTGGCATAAATTTTATAAAGCAATCAGACTAATTCACATAGAAAACATTCCCACTAATATCATGACTTGCTTGGGGGACAACAAATGATAAAACCATATATTCTAATAGACTGATACTATATACATACTCGATATTCATTATCAAAAAACTAAAATACTATATACATATTCTGAAGACATAGAACCTACCTATTGTCGCTCAAGCAATTATCATCTGAGGACGACTGCTTGAAGAGCTCTTCTGCTTGAATGAATTCTGCATTCCAAAGCACAGCTGCATCCTTTGGAATACTAGCTTGCACACTATATACCTGGACTGAGCATTTCCCATCAAACTCTTTCTGTGCTTCTGCATAAAAAATGAGAATCGGTTTCATGTTACTCCTACTTCCTAAAGTGTGTAAGGCACTCCAGAGTGACAAGAACTTTTTTCTCAAAACTCATTCGACAACAATGTTTCCAATTTTTTTTAACTGAACATCTAAATTGAGTTTGTTGATAAGCATTTCTTCAAATAGAGACAAAATTGACCATACCAAAATGATGGGTCAGAAAAACACCAAATTGGTTCATGTCATGGTTTCATATAGGAGAATCAATAAACATAAATTATTTCAGTTTCTATACAAAACGATGCTAAAGGACAATCAACAGTTCGCTTGAAAAATAACATCCATCGGTTATGTTTGTTTTCAACCTGACCCCAAAAGTTTGACATTCAAACCAAACAAACAAGCATAAACTCAACAGCCACAAAACTATGAAGAAAACACACCAAGTATATGAGATAAAAATTAAAGATATAGCAAAAGCTAATGATATCACATCAAATCAAAACATCAAACAGTAAAGTATTAAGCAGTAGGGAAAAAAAAAATACAATTAATGGAAAGTCAAAATCATTTTTCATGATCTATGCAGCATCAACACTCCTAATTGAAGGCATGTCTAATGTCCGACAATAATACGACCCTGACACATGTGATAATTACATATTTACATTCAATCACTTTAATTTTCTCAAAAGACTATGAGTGTCGACATAGCAGTGTCAGTATCGTGTCTCTGCCTGACATGTCCTGCACCTATATAGCACCAACACTTCAAATTTAAGACATGCCCGGTATCTGACACCGATACAACACCAAGACATTTACTCAAATTATCATCAGTGTCGATGTATCAGTGTCAATTTCGTGTCTAGTGTCCGTGTTTAACCTTCATAGTTCATAATTGCCACTACTACTATAATTACTATTATTATACATAAAAAAGATGATAGTACCTGCAAGCATTGTCCCAGTAACAAGCCTTACATGGTAGCTAGGAATACTACTCTTTAACCAACCAGACAAAGCATACACCACTTCGAACCCATCCTCATGTTTTTCAACAAACTCCTGAAGCAACCTACGTATAACAAATTTTTCAACTTTTCACATACTCATAACACAGTAAAAAAAAAAACCCATCAATTTCACAAATAACAAAGCTTTTTACCCATAAAAAAAACCCATGAATTTCAGAAAACTAAAAACCCTACCTTTTTGCTTCATTTGATGATATCTGATAATTGCGACTAAGCCACTTGTATGAAACCTGAAATTAAATCAATTTTCATGAAATCAAACAAATTTAGGATAAAAAAAGGGGAAAAAAGGCTTTGAAATTGAAAATTGGGGGAAGAGAAGTAAGAGGAAATTGAAGAGATTTGGTTGGAGAGAGAGAGAGAGAGATGAATACCACTTGAATTTGATCTGAGACGAGAGATTCAATTTCGTGAATTAGGGATAGGGTTTCAGTGTTCGACATCGGAATCGGAATAGAACGAAACGACGGTAAAAAGGCGCGTTTGGGTTTTCTTATGCTCTCATTCGCTTTCTTTTCCCGCCCAATATGTTGTGGAGGAATGGAGATGATGATTCTATTTATTATACTTGGGGCAATATATGCAATTACTTTTTAACCCTCCGATTTACCGTGGAAAGAAGATGCGGTAATCTAAAGTTCGACTAAGAGGTAAATTAAGTCTGATCAAGCAATATCTACATTGTGGTCCCTCCATGTGCATTATTTTTGCAACCAATAGCTATATAAATTTAGATGATGACCCCTATGCAATTTCAATTTGCCTCCACAAAAACTTCTTTAGTGCATTAAAGACAATCAATTACACCATGATACTACTTAGTATTAAAAACTGAAGTTAAGGAAAACGTGGATTGAGTTTCCGTCGATAAAGAAAAGTTGATGGAGTGGTAAGTGAGAAAAGTTTACGATAGCATCCGACTCTAATATCTTTTAATTTTAGTGTCTTGCTAACGAGTGTTTCTTGGTTACTTTTTAAGCATTTTAAATTAAAAAATATTTATTAAAAATGTAAAACATTTCAATTTCCAAAACATTGAATACACAAATTTACATATATTTTTTATATGGTCCTTAAAAAGTGCCCCAGAGTCACTAATTAGCATTTCTACACTTCTTATCCTCCGTGCAACCAAATCAATCTTGAAAGACTCTTAATGTTGAAGCCATTTTTTTTTATCCATTTGTATCAGATATAATTCTTCGATATTAAGGTATTTTAATTTTTTTTGATGTATAACAATATAATTTATTTATTTTTTTCTAAATTTTTGCACAATATAATGATGTATATTGGTTATGGATTTATATATATTTTTACAAACATTTGTATGATAAACAATCTTAACCCCACTTATTGAAATTTTTGGATCCGTCCCTAACATTAATAACTTGATGAGTCTCATAACTATAACTCAATTGGTAAAAACATTGCAATGCAGTGACCACGATTTGAATTCGGGATTACCACTTACTCATTAGGTGAATTTTAGTCACTAAACTACTTGATCACAACAAATTAATAACTAAATGTGATGCGTGAGAAATGACAAGCTATATCACTATGTTATTCAAACAGATGTCCCCGTGTGCTTAGCTCAAATGGTAAGGACAATGCATAATATATGCAAGGTCTGAGGTTCGAATCCCAGACACCACAAAGAAAAATGTTATTCAAACATATGATTTTTGATATCTTATCTCAACATGGTATACCATTGACTTCGAATATCATGTGCGGAAGTTATCAAATTTTTTAAGAGGTGACAAAATATAATGAAATAAAATAAAATAAAATATTTAAAAATTAATATTAAATCTAATCCATAAAAAATTACAATAATTTTATATGAAATCAAAGTAGTTATTTATTAAAAAAAAAGAGTTTGGCAAAACTTCAAAAAGAGTCAAATTCATGTTTATTATAACCAAACAATTGATCTCAAATGGTTAATGAGTTCTATCAAAGCACGAATTATTCAGAAGAACCGTTTTAATCCTTGATGAAATAATTCTTTACCAAACCATACCTAACTCCCGATCGAAATTTAGATTACTAGGATCTCTTTCCTTAGGAATCGCAAGGTTACACAAAAAACATATTTATAATAAAGTCAAATTCATCTTTATTTGACTTTGTATATATTTTTAATCTAAACAACTAAGTCTCTGCTGCAAGAAATTCATTGCTCATTTTATTTTTGAGTTTCGTATTTATAATTTTTTCAATAGTTTTATTTAACAATTTTTATTACCAACAAGACTGTCTTTGTAGTTTTGATGGGTTTCTTTTTACAATTTTTATTACTAACAAGATAGACACAGAATTATTAAATTTTTATTACTAACAAAGATCTCTGTGTCTATCTTTTTTCTCGTAACTTTAATAAATAAACTTATTTGGAGAAGAAAAACATGTTCAATTGGATACTTAAACGTAAAATAAATGGTTAAATATGTTTTTTGTCTCTATAAATATATCAATTTTTCGTTTTGGTCCCTCTATAATTTTTCTTCGACTTTTTAGTCATTCAAAAGTTTTCTATCACCACTTTTAATCTCTACTTTTAAGTCAACCTATGTATAACCTTTATATTTTTGAATGAATTTTGTTATGAACGTTATAAGAATATCTTCAAAAAAATTAGTATTTTTGAATAAAAAATGAATTAATTATGTTCTTTTATGTTTTTGGTGTTTAAAAATTCATATTTAATTGATGTGTTGTTAAAAATTATGATTTTTCTAGGGGAAATTCTTATTATATTATACACATTTCTTCAAAATTCATTTTTTTTTTGGTGTCTTGGGTTCGAACCCCAAACCTTGCATATATTATTTAAAAAATATTAAGGTTACACATAAGTTCTGTTAAAAATATGGGAAAAAATGGTGATAAAAAATTTTGCAAATTAAAAGTCGAAGAAAAACTTTAGAGGAACTAAAACAAAAAATTTGTATATTTGTAAAGATCTAACCCTAAAATAAAATACACATACTCATGCAAATAAAAAAGTGATTTCGGGGCAGCCTAAACTACCTCATCCTTGGATCAGGTTTGGCTGTCGTAGTGGTTTCACGTAGTTCCACGCAATAGTTAATTTCAATTGTAGATTTGTGATCCAATGGTTCATATTTATCCAATGCCGATTTGACAATTTAACACAGCATGTGATCTCGACCTTTCATTTTTGATCAGACAATTAATAAGTGTTAAATCCAAATCCCCCATCCCTACCCATAGTTGCGCTCCACGGACATAGGTCTAAGGTGAAGAATAGAAAAATTCCACTCTCTTTCACCCACAAACGATCAAACAATCCTGATGTTTAATCAATCTCTATGGAAGATTAAAGAGTGAATCAAAACATCTTTAATTCATACTCGATTTCATATAAATAAGTGAATTTCTTCTTATTTTTCAATAATGCTAGTTTCAATTTGCTTATTCTTGTTCAACTGTACTGTATGACTGTTTCAATTTTACATTGTTGAGGTTAACTTAAATTTAAGTAGGTTCATGTAAACTCAGTTTACATAACATACTTAAACTGAGTTTAAATATGTACACTTAAACTCAATTTACATGACCTACTTAAACTGAAGAGGGTTTTATGGTGTAACCAAGAAAGAAGGAAGAGGCCTTTTGAAAATTAAATTTTATGATAGAGTAATTTTGTCATTTTAAGGTGTAACCATGATTAAACAGGGTGTAATTAGAAAAATTCATACTTTAATCAAAATCAAAATAACATAAAAAAAAATTTGTTTATAATTTACACATGTGCCATAAAAAAAAGGATAGACGGACCAAGCGTTAGTGTATATAAAGAGGATTAATGAACCGGTCCTTTTCAGGTTCATGAGTTTAAGGAGACCATGTTTTCTATGCATTCAGACAAATGCCCTGCTTCAAATGGTTTTAATCTGAGATTTTTTCAACATTTAAGTCGGTGTGTAGTTTTGATATTTTTCAGGAATGTTGTTAGTGGCTAAATAATAATAATTTTCACCATCACTAAATTCCACGAACATTGCGTCTATTCGTGAAGGAAATGAGCAGAAATCGATGAAGGATTGGAGACCCATAGCCTTGTGCAATGTCTTATATAAGTTGGTGGCGAATTGGTACTTGCTAATAGACTCAACTATTTTACATAAGTGCATTTCTGAGAACCAGTCAACATTTGTCCCTAGGGTTCCATTCTTGATACCACCGCTTAGAATTAACTAATTTTTGTTGAAAAATCGGTAGGAGACATAAGATGGATTCTCCACTGTCAACCTAATTTTTTTTGATAAAAAAATTGAACCTTGTCACATGTTTTTATGCTTAACGTATATTCTATAAATAAAAAAGAAATTTGGCAACAATTTATGATGACATGTTAAAATGTCAATAATTTTGAGGATAAAGGTCTTGCTAACAATTGATAACTTTCATGTAGAAAAAAAAAGAGAAATGGTATATGTGCATCCATTTAATGAAAACTTTTAGTATAACTTTCTCTTGTATCCATCATTCATATTATGGTTTTTTTTTATCCCATTTGGTTTAGTTTGACGGTATTTTTTTTTAATAAACTAAGCGAATTATATTAAAAAAACAACAAGCAGTCCCTCTAGCACTAGACGTGCTAGAGGCAACCGACAAAAGTTTAATACAAGCCAAGTTAGGATAGCTTGACGGTATTGACTTGGAACCTGAGAGTGCGCTCCTCAAGGTCTCATGTTCGATTCTCCCTAATACCAATTTGGGACGAGGGTTGCCAATTACCACATTACAATCCTTAAAAAAAAAACACCACATTAAAACAAAATCAGATGATGACAAATCATCTTCTTTTTTAATACAAACAAAATCTTCACTTCACATGTTCTATTAAAATATATCAAAATTCCCTTTCATTCATTATTTCTTGTTAATTTTAGAGTTATTGGGCTAACAATTATATCTGTAAAATATATAAAAGGTTCCTTAAAAAAAACTATATGAAAGGGATACACCCTTTTAAGTTGGATTTTTTTCTTCTTCTCATTTTTACCTTTCATTTAAATTATTTTATTATTTTTGTAATTTTATAATATTCTCAATTAAAAAATTAATTCCAAAAATGTACAACATTAGCCAAAGACAAGGTAATATAAGAAGATACAAAGTACAATGCTATATCATATAAACTAAACTCTTATCAGTTGATTTCTCCAGCATTTAGATTTATACAAATATATAAACTTCATCATATGCAATCCTACAAGTAGAATGAACATCAACATTAGTAAGTTAGTAACTTCACATACAAATATCAAAGTCGTTATGAAATCTTGGGCTTACCCTTCTTTTGCATAAAAAGTTGGACTATGATTGTAAATGAGATTGTTAAACAATTCTTGAGCAACTGGTCTGTTTAAGGATTTCCTAGCTTCACTGGAGCCGCATTGGCGAAAGTAGAAAAACGTCAAGTTAGTGATTATATGATACACCGTAAACTCAAACGCCACCAGAAGTAGCATATCAAAAAACGCTATAAGCTCGTGAAATAAACGCTACAAGCTCTTCTGAGATTATAATCTCTCTACAAACAACTGTACTTTGATCATACAAGTTTATATGCTATAAGTTAAGGTAGCAATTTTGCTAAATAAGTAACTATTCAGATATGCTTATGGTTCCGCGGAATCATCAACTAGTTATACTGCATGACTAGGAAGCAATGAGTGAATATTTTTTTTTATTAAATTCTTGATTTCTTACCTGATCAAATAATTTGCAACATACTGAGTTGTCTGAATGGCATCTTCTGTGTGTGGAATTCTTGGTGAGCCCCATCCAAAAGGATTTTTCTATGGCATCAGTTATAAATAATGATAGATATATCTAAAATAAAGATGAACAAAAAGGGTTGCATGACTTTACTTCTATGAGATCTGTGGATTCCCTGGAGTAATATACCACAGTTACACACAATAATCAATCTCAACCATTAATTTAAGATCAGACAGCTCAAATATAAGCTTTCAATTAATCGATTTTAAACGATATCAGCCATTGATTTAGATTGAACAGTCAAGACCAGTAACTGCATCACACATTGTGTATAGAACTTTTTTAATCACCTCTGGATGCCATTGGAAGCCGGTCACCGGATAGTTTCGTGAACGTACTGTGGAAACATAAACCTAAAACAATAAATGAGGCTATTGGATTTTATTTATGAAGCAATCACTTACACAGGTTATGAAAATGTAACAAGATGAATTTATGAACCATATCACCTCATAAAATAAATATCATTGATACCTTGTCTTCTTCGTCGTTGCATGTAGTCAAGATCTCGAAAAAACTAGATAAATTTTTGTTACCAAGAAACTTTGTTGGCGATATGCCTTGCTGTTATATGAAAACATATTACCAAGTTGATTATAAATGATGTGGATCTAGTAGATAATTACTCCAATTTGTGACAATACAAGAGGTTCAAGTTGAAGAATAATTTATGGATTATATATACTCACAACATGATTTTGCATGACTAGACAATCTGTACTCAACTTCTTTAACAAGTCTGGAGGAAATCTGCACGAAAAAAAAGTGATTAATAACTTGCATATAAAATTCAGTGACAAAAGAAACTATAAATTAAACACTGTTGAACGAAGAACATAATTTGCATTGTTGATGAAGAAAAATTCTTGTATATTCATCGCTGTCTCGTTGTTACTCCCGATGCTCTTTGGAATCCCCAACAATTCTGACCTCATTATATGTCCATTAAGGCATCAAAGTGCAACTTCAAAAAAATATTTGTTTACCTTTGAAATACAGTTCCTTCTATGTTTGCATTCTCCACAAATTGAAGAGTACTTGCCTGATTTTTTGCTGTAAATTTTTCAAGAATGTTCTTGTCCTATAAAAAACAGGCAAACTTGTAAACAATCCAAAGAAAAAAGAAACTGGAATGTGTTGTACTTGTCGGAAGTCTTCAATTTTTCACAAAATTTCAAGAATATTGTTCAAAATGTTCAACATATGCATAAAATAAAATTTTCCTAGTCGATATGATGGCTAAGCATTCTATAGATTGGAATGAAATTTGACAGTGACATTATTAATTGAACACTATGTGTCAATGTCCGACCCTAACACATGTAAAACACCAAACATGCTGTTAATCGGAATTGTCAGTGCTACATAGACCGTGGAAGGTAATACTTTTATACATAAGACTAACCAGTTAAGTATTATGGGTACGATGCATTTATCTGACTCATATGCAAACATCTCTTCTTGGAAAAGACATTTTACAATGAAACTCATAAATGATAAAACTAGCATAAGAAAGCTAACTCACCTCGCTTATGATAATTGATATAAGCTCAAAACCTAAGCAGATGGCATATAATGGGAAATGGTCACCTGCATCATTTTTAAGCAAAGCTTTCTGCACGAACAAACACAGTTTCCTGTGTAAAATTCCAAAATGCAGGTTCATCTAACAAAATTAAATTACAAGCCAAATAATTGCTGGCAACTAGCACAAAAACTAACTATCATTTCATCAAGAACAATTTCAGCACATTTACATATTTTCGGAGCATCTGAATAGCCCTGGTGCAAAAAGATTTTCCAACAAATACAAGTCCTCTGCAATTAACATCTATTTAACTAAGGGAGTATTACTGTATTAGAATAATGATAGAACAAGTTGACAGATTTTTGGACTTAGGTATTATCGAGAGATTGAGTATATGATGAGAATCAAATTTCTTATTGATGATAATACATATTTACAAAATGATTGTATTCTATTTATACAAAGTGAGTTGGTTATAACCTCTAACTAACTCGTTACTTGTAACTCAAGTAACCTTACTAACTAACTTATTTCTTATCTAACAAGTTGTCTAACTAACATATTAACTAACTTTGAAATATATTCACTAACAAATAATACTGATAGTAATAACCAGATGAATTTAATTCATATGCACTGACAGTGTAAAGAGTTTTTACATTGTCAATTGATCATAACATTCAGATTATTAGAAACATTTGACTTTTATCATAACCAACTCCAAAGTCATATACATGATTGGTCGTGACGTGTTGACATGTAAAATAGTTTACATGACAGTGCATGAAAATTAAACTCTAACCAAATACCTTAAAAATTCTTCCAACGGTTTCAAAATATAAACCAGTGTCAGCCCATCCACCAGTAAAGAGAACTCCATTTACGAATTCAAGCTTCTGCAATTAGTGAAAAAATGTACTCAATACCATCACAAACATTTCTAAATCACCTTAAGTATTAAAAGAATAGTTAAGGTTACTGCTGCATAGACCAAAAGATTTCTGTCTTCTCCATTTTTTTGCAAGAGAATGTTTTTTGGACAACAAAAAAGGTATCTAACAACATATATACACACAGTTTAGTAATCGTGTTGGATTTTCTATTACCTTTTTCTTATTCCTATCTTAATCACAGTTTAATAATCAATCAAGAAGTTACTAGTTATATGAGTGCCAAAATTGAGGTGATCTGAATAGTTGGAAGCCGCCAAGGCATGGATAGTGCCTCGCGTGGTATTGACAAAAAATGTTAGCACCGAGACTTTTTATTATTCCATCCAAACAAAAACATTTAGAAATGAAGACAATTCAATTGAATTGACTATAATTCTAAATTCACAAAAATTTCCAACTACCTCATTCAAACACACTAAAGTTTGATTCATAAAAATTGTTACGAAGTTATGAAAATTGTGTTGGTGGTCTTTTTCAAATTACTGGACTTTTCTGATACCTTGAGAAGCTTCTCCTCCGGTTCGTTATAAATGAGAGGAACTACTCTAGCACCAGCAGTCTCCACGAATTTAACATAAGAGGCGTGAATGAAGGAAGCGCTTGTAGCATTACTGTGGCGGCCTGAAGTGCCATCACCAGGGTGGCTGAGAATTCCAATGACCGGATGGTAGTAGAGGTTCGGGTTAGGCAGTGGACAACTAATGGTGAAGAGAAAGCATCGGAATATTGCAATAAAGAAGAGAAACAAAATGGCATAGTTTAACATGTTGGAAAGTGAAGTGTAAAAATGGAAATGGAAGTAACCACATTATTGCTTTATGTATTGGAAATCATTGTCTTTTTGCGCCCCACGGAAAGACCATGAATCTCAAGAACATCACTTTCACTTGCACATTTCACTGAACCTTCCAAAACTATCAATGTTCTAAAGTATATTCCAACCCCTTCCAGTCTTTTAAGGGTCGTTTCAAACCAAAACAAAAATGATAAAAAGAAAAATTAATATTACAACTTATCAAAAGTTCTATAGGTTAAAAACATGCAAGCAAAAATTGGAATTTACTTTAGAGACAACCATAGGATTGGTGGTTTTCTAGGAAATGGTCAAATAATGTTTTTTATTTTTTTTTCATGGTGAAACCAATCAACAATTATTAATAGCATATCTTAGTCATGGTTTATTAATAGCAGAAAAGTCACACAGGCCAGGTAATAACAGATACAATACAAAGGGTTAATAATAAGCAAAATTTTTGTTCATTAATAACATGTCTTTTCGTACATCTTTTGGTTCAATGTTATCATACAACAACTATTGTGCATAGTAATGTATACATATTCATCTATACAACAATGTTATTTACAAGTTTTCATGCATTCAGGTGCACGTTCAACTGGAAAGCGAAAAATTTGAGCTCGGGTTTTACACGCCTCCAAACACGTTCAACCACCAATACAATACAAATATACACTGAATTGACATGCACAATTATATCTAAAGAATTTAGACTTGTTCAAATATGTAAACTTCATCGAATCCTTTCCTACAAGAAGCATAAACATCTGCATAAGCAACTTCACATGTAAAACTAAAAAAAAAGAAAGTTGTAAAGAAATTTTAGGCTTACCCTGCATACCCACAATAAGTGGGTCTGTAATTGTAAATGAGATTGTCTAACACATCTTGAGCAACTGGTCTGTTTAAGGATTTCCTCGCTTCACTGGAACCGGATCCATGAAATAGAAAAATGTCAAGTCAGGTATTGATGAGTACCAGAAAAAAAACATAGCAAATGGAACTCAATCATTCATAGCTAGCAAGAGTGTCTCAAAGAAAAGCATAGAAGGTCAATAATACTGCTCATCACTGTAAATGCTAAGGATAAATTTAGTAAGCAATGAATGAAGATATTATAAAATTCTTGATTTCTGACCTGACCAAATAATTTGCAACATGCTGAGTTGTCTGAATGGCATCCTCCGAGTGTGGAATGCTCGGTGAGCCCCATTCAAAGGCATTTTTCTATACGCATCATTTAACAAGGATGTTACGTGGCTAAAATAATGATGAACTAAAAGTTGTGCATGATTGTAGTTCTGAGCTTAATTAAATAAGATTTTGGAATGAAAATTAACAATACTGCAATCACAGATCCCATGCAGGAAAAATCATTTTCACCTCAGGATGCCATTGAAATCCAGTAACCGGATAGTTACGTGAACGTACTGTGGAAACATAAACCTAAAACAAGTACAATCGGTATTAGACTTTATTCATGAAGGAAGCTAGTTAAAGGTTATGATATGAAAAAGATCGATTTACAAACAATATCACCTCATAAAGGGAACATATCACTGATTACCTTATCATCTTGATCGTTGGAAGTTGTCAAGATCTCGAAAAAACTAGATAGCTTTTGATTTCCCAGTAGTTTTGCTGGGGATATGCCGTACTGTCATGACAAAAACTAGATATAAAAGCATAGCACTAAATTTCATGTCTATATGGCTAACTTCATTAAACTTTGTTTTTCAAGAACTAAAATAGAGTCAATAATGGAAACTTTGGAAACATAAAGCATCGAGGTAACTGAAGAATGGAAGAGATTCCGTGAACTATCTATAAAACCTTGTCATGCATTAAGTTAAATAATAGGCCATTTGGCATATGGTTTTCCTTGGTCTCCCTCTACCTCTAACTATAGCCACCAGCTCTCTTTACGACTCTAACCTCACGTGTGCCCAAACCACATTACCATATTGTTTATAATAGAAGCTCCCTTAAATTTCTCTCTAATGATTGTATTTCTGATCCTATCTTGTCTCGTATACCAATAATCCATCAAAATAATCAGAATGTTAAAAAAAATGTATCTTTGTACATTGAGTTTACTTGCTTCTTGGTTCTTACCAATTGACACCGAATCACATACAAAATTTCAGGTTTGGTAGTTATAAGGTAAATGTTTCTCTTAAGCTTGAATGGTACTTTCTTTAGTAGACCAAACCTGAAATATTTCCTCATCTCACTCATGCTGTTTGGATCTTGTTGTATTATATAATGTACTTGAAATATCTTCCTCTATTGTCATTTTGTATGATAGATCTAAGTTACTTGAAATGTATGACATGTGGCATTAGATGTTCTCCAATTTTCCGCTCCAAACTATTTAGGCAGAAGCTACGTGTTTTCGAAGATTGTGATAGGACACGGGATGAGAAAGTTAATTCAAAGAGACAGTTAGCACATAATTTGTCTAGGACTCTAGGCCCATAGTATGTATGGAGAGGTTATGTTAAGAGAGATAGAGAAGGAAAAAACGGGAATATTCATGTGACTAAGAGTGAGAGGAAAGAAGTAGGAAATGAATTGTGTAAGGGGATTCTGTTATAGGAGGTTGGAGGGAATGAAAAGGGTATCAAGAAGAATCATACACTTTGTTAGAGGTATAACTTATGACAATTTCTCATGTTGAGAAATGACTTATTGACTACGTATATATATACTCACTTGATGATTTTGCATGACAATACAATCTGTACTCAACTTCTTTAACAAGTCAGATGGAAATCTGCAGGAAAGGAGAACTGGTTAATGTCTTGCTCGTTAAAGTCAGTGAAAAAATGTTAAAGAACGTATAAATTAAAGACTTTTGAATGATTGGAATTTTTAGAATATAAACCACATTGTTTGTTGTCTAAACACCGACTTAACATGTTTGAATGAAATCTATATGTTTGATTGAGAGAATTTCTTTTATAGTGCCAATGTTCATATTCTGGCTTCTTTTTATGTGTCTCACACACCCTCTTTTCTGTCTTTCCTCTTGGTCATCTTTCTTCACTACATATGCTTATATTTTACATTTATTTTATTTTTCTTCTCTCTTACTTCATCTATGAGCTAAATTGAAAGCCATTTCTTTTGTCACCAACCAAGTCAGAAATCAAGTGTATTTAGCTAATATGATATGTTTTATTGGAATCATGTTTTAACTAATGAATTGTTGAGTCTCTTAATGCTATGTGTTAATACATGAAATTCTCTCTTAGATAATAGTGGTATAATAAATACAAGGAGATGAGAGTTCTGTTTCTTTTAAAGCAAGAAAAACTCATCAAGATGAAGAAATGAAAACTAGAAGGAATTTAACGGACAGGGATTATCTATTGCAAAAATAAGTGTAAATCAAACACCAGAATTGATATAGAGAAAACACCAACGAAATAAAGATGGCCGATTCCTCAGCATGTCCATTGAGGATACAAGAAATTACAATATACCTTTGAAATACAGATTCTTCTATATTTGCGTCCTCCACAAATTGAAGGCTGCTAGCCTGATTTTCTGCTTCAAAATCTTCAAGAATATCTTTGTCCTATCATCAAGAAAAGGAACAGCTGAACTTGTAAGAGTACAAAAAAATGGCTGGAATGTGTTGTAAATTATTGACATAATAGCTAATCTTTCTACTTTCTTCGTGTTCGGAATTTTACTTTTGAGAAATATGTGCTGAGAATTTTAAATCTAGAAGAAATTATGAAAAGCAATGTTTTCAGTACAAGGTAACATAAGAAGATATCATATACGCTGCATCCCCTCAGAAATGACAAACCTATAAGAAAGCGAACTCACCTCGCTTATGATCATCGTTATAAGTTCAAAGCCTAAGCATGTGGCGTATAATGGGAAGTAGTCTCGAGCATCATTTTTCTCTAAAACTTTCTGCACCAACAAACAAACACAACTGTGAAATTAAAAAAAATACATAAATCAATACATCAACAAAGCATTCCTTGACATCTTGGAAACAAACTCATCTAACATAATTACAAGTATCGATAACAACACTTCGACCCTCTATTCGTATTTTGTATCTAACAAATGCATGTATATATGACTATGGGAGTATTAGAATAATAATAACAGTAATAATAGATACCTTAAATATTCTTCCAACAATTTCAAAATATAAACCATCATTAGCCACTCCACCAGTGAAGAGAACTCCATTTACCAATTCAAGCTTCTGCAGTGAGTGCAAAAATGTACTCAATATCATCACAAATATTTCTAAGAATTAAAAAATAACAGTAAGGTTAACAAAGCATATATGAAAGATCTTTAATCAGTTACTAGAAAACACTGGATTTTGCTTCAATTTCATGTGACAAAACTAGACTGTTGCATGTTTTCTTGCAGCAAAGAGGGAATCATTTGTCCGATGTTTCTTAATGGAATCATTAACAAGATTAGGGTTTAATATCGCGGTCATGTTGCAATCGATCATTGATGACATGGCAACTAAGTGCCATGTGGCAAGGCCAGTCATAAAAATTCCTTCTTCAGCAAATCTAGTGTGACTAGATTTATATACTGAGGAGCAAAAGTGACGGAGTGAAATCAATTCTATAGACAAAATCAATTATTCTCGGTAATATATAAACATGTCAAATAATCAATAAAAGTGAAAGCAAACATCTTTAAAAAAATGATGTTTTATTGTAAGAGTGATACCTTGAGAAGTATCTCCCATGGCTCAGTATAGATAAGTGGAACAACTCTAGCACCGGCTGCCTCAACGAATTTAACGTATGAGGCAGCGATGTAGGAAGCGTCAGTAGCATTACTGAGGCGACCAGAGGCACCATCACCAGGATGGCTGAGAATTCCGATGACCGGCTGGTAGTATAGGCTAGAGTCCGGTGCAGGACAACTGACTGGCGATGAGATACGGCGAAGTTGAGTTGGGAGAAGAATTTCTAAGTGAGAGTTAGAGAAGAGAAAGCAATGGAAGATTGTGATAAGGAAGAGATACAAAACAAGGTGGCTTGACATGTTGGAGAAGTGAAGAGTGTGACAATTGAAGAAATGAGAGTCACCAATAAGAGACCTTATTTTAATGCAACTTGTAGAAGATCACGTATACAAGTTCCTTTTTTAAGGTCACTTATTCTAGTATTAAAATATATAAAAATTAAATTTGATTAATTTTAAAAATGATCATGCTAACTAATGCTCTAGAAGCATTTGTTAAAAAAAAATAATACTATTTGTTTCAAAAAAGTTTTAAAATAATTTTACTATATTTAATTTCGTAACAAATGTTTAGAGACCGTTGTTTGCACTTTCCCATTAGGCTAACAGCTCTATAAAGATAAGTGAAATGTTAAGAAACTTCATAACTTGTGATTAATATTTTAAGCAAAATGCTAACTTTTATCCTCCTAAAGGATCTAATTACTTATAGTCTTCAAAAAATAGGTGTTAAAATAATTCATGCTCGGGCATACAAAGATCAAATAAAATGATTAAAAGGGTTGAGAATAAGCAATAAATTGTCACTTCATTAAATTGGATGGTTAAGACAATGAACTGGTCAAAATTTCTGAAATAATAGGCCAAAATCACGCAATTAAAAATGGTGAACCAAAATTGCATTTATGCCTATTTCAATAGGCAAAGTTTATCTTTTAAATATAAAAGATGTATTTTATCTTAAAAGTAATATTTAGAATGTATTTAGTTTTTGTCTATTTGAATAGCTTTAAAACTTTTTTTTTTTTGAAGGAGAATAGCTTTAACCTTATTGTGCATAATAATGGATACATAGTACATACTCATCATATCCTTTCCTACAAGAAGAATAATAATGGATGCACGTTCAACCACAAAGCTACAAATTTCGGGTTTAACGTGGTCCCAAGTTCGCACAACACCAATACAGTTATTATTAGGGTAATGCTAACTAGTGCCCCGGACACTAGTTAGCATTTCCCTTATTATTATTATACAAACATACGTCAACTTAGCATGTGCAATGATATCTCCAGCATTTAGACTTATTCAAATATATAAACTTCATCATATCCTTTCCTGCAAGAAGCATAAACATCTGCATAAGCAACTTCACATGTAAAACATAAAAATAGAAAGTCTTAAAGAAATTTTAGGCTTACCCTGCATACCCACAATAAGTGGGCCTGTAATTGTAAATGAGATTGTCTAACACATCTTGAGCAACTGGTCTGTTCAAGGATTTCCTCGCCTCACTGGAGAACGATCCGTGAAAGCAGAAAAACGTCAAGTTAGTCGTTGATAAGCACGAGAGCATAAAAGGTGAATTATACTTCTCACCATTGTAAACAGTAAGCATAAATTCAATAAATGGATGAAGACATTATAAAATACTTTAGTCCTGACCTGACCAAAAAATTTGCAATATACTGAGTTGTCCGAATGGCATCCTCCGTGTGTGGAATACTTTTTGGTCCCCATTCGAAGGCATTTTTCTATAAGCCCATTTAACAAGGATGTTACATAACCAAAATAAAGATGTACTAAAAGTGGTGCACGACTGCCATTCTGATCTTAATTAAACAAGATTTGGGAATCGAAATTAACCTCTGGATGCCATTGGAAGCCAGTCACGGGATAGTTACGTGAACGTACTGTGGAAACATAAACCTAAAACAAGTATAATTGGTATTAGATTTTATTCATGAAAGAAGCTCATTAAATTATGATATGAAAAAGATCGATTTACAAACCATTTCACCTCATAAAGGGTACATATCATTGAATACCTTATCATCTTCATCGGAACAAATTGTCAAGATCTCGAAAAAACTAGATAACTTTTGATTGCTCAGGAGCTTTCCTGGGGATATGCCATACTGTAATGAGTCATGACCAAAGTTAGATGTAAGACATGATACTAAAATTCAATCATGTATATATGATAAACTTCATTAAACTTTGTTTTCCAAGAACTAAGGTAGAGTCGATAATGACAACTTTGGAAACCTAAAAACAGCTGAGTAACTAAAGAATGGAAGACGTGCCACGGACTAGCTATAAAACCTTCATGCATTAAGTTGCAAAATAGACCATTTCATTTACCTAAAAACCTCTCTCAACAGTTTGGCATATAGCCTCATGTTATGGAATAACTAATTGACTATGTCTATATATGTACTCACACGATGATTTTGCATGACAAGACAATCTGTACTCAACTTCTTTAACAAGTCTGGAGGAAATCTGCAGGGAAAGAGAAGTGGTTAATAACTTTCATACTAAACTCGGTTACAAAATGTTAAAGAACCTCTAAATTAAAGACTTTTGAATGACTGAAACCATTTCTTTTGTCACCATCTTCTCATGTTTCATAGCTGGAAAGGCATAGCCATCTGATAAATCTGATAATGCCTTATAGGTAGGAACTAGTTGAGCTTTTCACTTATGCTAAAAGCAATAATTTTAATTTGGACAACAAAGACACACTTCCTAAGTTAGTTTCAGAGTTTATCTAAATAGCTTTTGCATTTGACTGTTAATATGGATATCCAGTAGAAAATAGAATGTCTTACAATTTGGAAGAGTTTGATGTGGTACACATGGCAAACCAATTGAGAAGGGAATGCAACAAGTAGATTTCAACACGCGATAAAAAGGAGAGATGGCTCACATCAGCGATAGCTAGCCATACTAATCAACCTATTGAGGGATCAAAGTGAAAATTCAGAAAAATACAATTACCTTTGAAATACAGATCCTTCTATTTTCGTATTCTCCACGAATTGAAGGCTACTTGCCTGACTTCTTGCACTAAATTCTTCAAGAATATCATTGTCCTATCATCAAGAAAAAACAGCCAAACTTGTAAACATAAAAGGAAAAAAAAGGACTGGAATGTGCTATAACTTGTCAGAAGTCTTCAACTTTTTGCAACATTTCAAATCATATATTATTGTTCAACGTGTTCAATATAAGCATAAAATAAATAAAATATATTAAGCCGGCATAATAGCCGATCTTTTTACTTTCTCCGTGTTAAGAAGTTGAAATCCAAATGAAACTATGACAGTAACGTTCACAGCACAACGAAACATAATAAGGGATTTAGATTGTATGCAGTGTGACTGTACACAGTAAGCCACATGCGGACTGTATGATCTTTGATCGACAATCTAGATTTCAATGCAGATTTTGATCGGACGGTTCAGATGTGGCTGACTGCAGGGTTGTGACTGCACACAACCCAGTTCTCATAATTAGATATCATATAAACTGTATCCACTCAGAAGCAAAATGGTAGGTAAGACACTTCCTATACGCAAGATTAATTAGTAAAGCTGTGGACACTAGGCATGTATCGACTTATCTGCAAACTTTTCTTCTCGGGAATTTTTTTATAAAGAAAGTCAGACATGATAAAATCTAAAAGAAAGCTAACTCACCTCGCTTACGATCATTGATATAAGTTCGAAGCCTAAGCACACACCATATACTGGGAAATAGTCTCCAGCGTCGTTTTTCTCTAAAGCGATCTGCACCAACAAACAAATACAACTCATGAGAAATTCATAAATGCATAAATCAATTCATCAACAAAACATTCCTTGAGATCTTGAGAACAAACTCATCTCACAAAACTACCAGCAATACAAGTCAACAATATCAACTTTTCCACCTTCTATTCATATACTGTATTCTAGAAGCCTCGGAAAAACAAAAAGACTCTTTTCACTAAGGTGTACTCAGGGTTGTAACAGATGCATTTATATGAGTATGAAAGTATTAGAATAAAATGATAATAATAAACCAATACCTTAAATATCTTTTTAACGGTTTCAAAATATAAACCTTCTTTAGCCCATCCGCCAGTGAAGAGAACCCCATTTACCAACTCGAGCTTCTGCAGTCAGTGAAAAAATGTACTCAAAATCATCACAAACATTTCAAGGACTAAAAGATATAACGGTTATGGTTAACATGGATTGGAGTATAAAAAAGATTTTTTTTCTTTGTTTTTTGCAATCCAATACTTTCATTAAATGCTTTTCTATATTCATTTTCATGATAAGAATCCAATTCTCTCTTAACCAATTAATACAAATGCTGAATTTTTTTTCTTCAACTCCCTTGAAAAAGTATTAAATCTGGCGAAGTCATTATCCAAAATCACAAGCTTGATTTGAAGCAAAATAGTACAAAATAGAAACTCAAGCTAACTGAAAGCTAACAGAAAATCATAACTAACAAACTGATTAACTTTTTAATAAATCACCAATTTAGTGTTAAATATTACTCTCTCCAATTCAGTCTCTAAAACATATCAAAATAAGAAGTATCAAATCCTTCTCTCTATTAAGAGTAAAACATTTTGGTGTCTAACATATTGATTTCCATACACTAGAACAACACTTCAGGAACTATTTATTATTTGTGTATATATATATTTTTTGTTAGGAGAAGGAGCCCTGATAATCCCGAATTCAATCGAAAGGTAAGTAAGTCTAACCAAGACCAAAGATTATTCTAGTTGGGATTCCAACTTAGGTTCTCTGAAACATTTTGTCCTTAACTGAACTTCAGACAAATCACTTTTGAAAACTAAAATGGAGAGTGTTATATGTTTGGTTCTGCGTTGACAAAATTTAATTTTGAAAGAAAATTGATTTTGAATAAAAGTTAGTTGAATGTAAAGTCAAATATGCTAGAATCAATTATAACTTAAAGTTAGAATCAATTCTAGACAATAACCTCCAAAACATATTTTACCTCCCCCTAAAACAGAATAAAATATACATTGGTGTACATTTGGTATCACAGTAGACTACTAGACTTGCCAAAATCAAAGTGAAGCATACGATTTTGCAAAAGCTACAAAGTGTAGGCTCAACGTGGTGATTCTGACAAATCTAATGTGATACCAAACATGAACTAAATAGCTTATTAATTGATACCTTTTGAAGTATCTCCCATGGCTCAGTATATATAAGTGGAACAGCTCTAGCACCACCAGCTTCAACAAATTTAACATAAGAAGCAGCAATATAGTTAGCTCCAGTTGCATTACTGAGTCGACCGGAGGCACCGTCGCCAGGGTGACTAACAATTCCAATAACCGGCCGGTAGTAAAGACTAGGGTCCGGTGCCGGACAACTCACCAGCGAGGAGTCACGGTGGAGTTCAGTTGGGAGAAGGATTCCAGAGTGGGAATTGGTGGAGTGAAAGCATTGGAATATTGAGATCAGGAAGAGAAACAAAACAACTACGTTTGACATGTTGAAGTGATTGATTTTCATTACTACATCACTGTTTTGTTTTTATAAGTAACTAATCAGTGTCGTTTTTTGACTCCATGATAGAAGCTGAAAAGCACGTTTTATTTTTGTTACAAAAGCTGAAAAACACGTTAAGACATCACTGTCACAGGACCCACTTCACTCTTTGGAGTACATAGGATAAATCATTTTCGTTTTTTCAAAACACAAGAAAATCTCCCATCCCCCGCAGAAGATCACGGTTCTATTAAAATATCAAAATTTGTGGATCGTGTGATACTCGAGTTTAGAGAGTAATATTTTATATTTGAAAGTGTAATTGAACAGGTGTTAATGTTGCTTCATGTTTGGTTCCACTTTTAAAGAGGATAAGATTAAGTATTGAGTTTGTCATGACATGTTCAGATGATTTTGAATATTATTGATTTTACCTTCAGATTTCATTAGACTTTAAGTTAGAAACTATAGTATTTTATTTTATTTTAGAATTGACTTTTACATACGAATTCAATTTAATTTTACACAAATGCATTCAAGCATAATCACTTTACCTCCAACTCGTTTTTAGTCATAATCAATTTTACAAAATCAATTCACTCAAAAATAATTATTGTCACCATATAACCAAACAAACACTTAATCTAACAACTTAAAAAAGATTATGTTTCAATCCACTCATATGTATGTCAAATCTGTTAAAATACAGTTCGAGTATTATTTGATAAAATACATTAACATATCCTTCTCGTAAAATGCTGCAGTTCAGGGGATTGAGCAATCATCCTAAAAAATGCATATCTTAAAAATGCACAACCTGCCTAAGCAACAAAATGACCAGGATTCAACAAATTCTCTAATACACTAAAATGAAATTAAACTCCAGTCCACACTTGATGTGAAGCTTGAATAGAACATGAAACCAAATTTTTAAGAGTTAAAAATTTGTTTCAAGAATAAAGAACAAGGCTTGGGCACATGACATGCTGCTAATTTGCCTTGTTTTATTTGATTCAAGTTGTAATAAAATAGCTTTGTTTAATTAGGCCAAACACTTAGGCTTATTTTTTTTTTTAGAGAATTTCTTTTCTCATCTTCCGCCTTTCTCGCGTGCCCTCCATTCGGATTGTATAATATAATCCAGTGTGTGTTTTCCTTTCCCGCATTCGGATTATATAATAAGAAATACAGTTATATATATGTTTTTCAGAATCAAACATCAGCTCACCACCTTTCTCACCTTCCACTCCAAACCCGTCAAAAAACACACCCTCATTTACAATGTTATACCTTGGCATACATATATAGAAAACAATAATCACATGCTACAAAATAGTCTTCAACACTAAAACAGTTCTAAAAAATACACCATGTTATTAAAAAGTTACGTAATCCCCTACAAGCTATCTTTAGCCATGCATTAACAGAGGCCAAAAACTAAGGCAATAACAGGATACAAAGGGGTAATGCTGAACCTATATGGTACAATGTTATCATACAACAATTATTGTACAAAATAATGGATACAGACTTGTGTATACAATATTTACCAGTTTTCATGTGTTCGGATGCACGGTCAACAGGAAAACAACAAATTTGAGCTCCGGTTTGATGTGCGCCCAAACTCACTCAATACCAATACAATTATACAATCATACGCCAGATTATCGTGCACAATAATATATTCAGCATTTAGACTTATTCAAATATATAAACTTCATCGAATCCTTTCCTACAAGAAGCACAAACATATACATAAGCCAACTTCACATGCAAAACATAAAAATGGCAAAGTTTCAAAGAAATCTTGGGCTTACCCTGCCTTCCCACAATAAGTGGGTCTGTAATTGTAAATGAGATTGTCTCGCAATTCCTGAGCTACAGGTCTATTTGAGGATTTCCTCGCTTCACTGGAACCAGATCAGTGAAAGTAGAAAAATGTCAAGTTAGCCGTTGATAAGTATGAGAAGAAAAACATAGAAAATGGAACTGAATCGTTCACAGCTAGTAAGTGTGTCTCAAAGATAAGCATAAATGGTCAATAATACTTCACATCACTGTAAACAGATGACGATACTATCAAATTCTGGGGTCCTGACCTGACTAAAAAATTTGCTACATACTGAGTTGTCCGAATGGCATCCTCCGTGTGTGGAATACTTGGTGTGCCCCATTCGAAAGCATTTTTCTATTGCATCATTTAACAAGGATGTTACATAGCTATAATAAAGATGAACTAAAAGTAGTGCATGACTGTAGTTATGAGCTTGACTAAACAGTATTTGGGAATTGAAATTAACAATACTGCAATCAGAGTCCGCACAGGAAAAACTATTATTCACCTCTGGATGCCATTGGAAGCCAGTCACCGGATAGTTACGTGAACGTACTGTAGAAACATAAACCTAAGACAATTACAATTGGTATTAGATTTTATTCATGAAGGAAGCTCATTAAAGGTTATGATATTAGAAAGATCGATTTACGAACCATATCAACTCATATGAGAACATAGCATTGAATACCTTAATGAATAAACATTGAATACCTTGTTATCTTCATCATTGCAAGTTGTCAAGATCTCGAAAAAACTGGATAATTTTTTATTGCCCAGGAGCTTTGCTGGGGATATGCCATACTGTCATAACCAAAATTAGATATAAAAACATAGCACTAAATTTCAAACATGTAGATATGATAAACTTCATTGAACTTTGTTTTTCAAGAACTAAGAGAGTCAATAATGACAACTTTGGAAATATAAAAGCATCCAAGTAACTAGAGAATGAAGACATGCCATAAGCTACCTATAAAACCTTGTCATGTATTCAATTTTAAAATAGACTATTCACCCATAAATCTCTCACAATAGTTTGGCGTATGGTTTTCCTGGGTCTCCCTATACCTCTAACTATTGCACTATTATCTATATACTAAACCCTCCTTATTTATTGCCTTTACAACTCTTCCTCACGCATGCTCAAACCATCAAAGTTGAGACTTTACCATATCGTTCAAAATGAAAGCTGCCCCAAATTTCTCTCTAGTGATTGCATTTCTAATCCTATCTTGTCTCGTATAACATTAATCTATTGTAACATTCTCATCTCCCTTGTACATTGACAGTGTAACTAAACTAAGACTAAATCATTTTCATAAAGCATATACAGAGGCACCATTTTGGATATGTTCATTAAACACAATCTAAATGCAGACAATTAAACTCCTTTCTTCTCTAGAGTCTTTCACATAACCATTCTAGATACTCTATCATACACCTTTTTCTAAACCAATGAAAGCCATGCATATGCCTCCATCCCTCGCATACCCAATATCTCTCTATTAGTCTCCATACCAAGTGTATAACTTCAACAGTTGATCTACCCAACATAAAACCAAATTGGTTATCAACGATATGGATCTAGTAGATGAATACTCCAATTTATGAAAATTTATCATTTTGAAGCTTATTGACTATGTCTATGTATACTCACACGATGATTTTGCATGATAAGACAATCTGTAGTCAACTTCTTTATCAAGTCTGGAGGAAATCTGCAGGAAACGAGAAGTGGTCATAACTTGAATATTAAACCCAGTGACAAAATGTTAAGGAATGAGTAAATTAAAGACTTTTGAATTATAGAAGTTTTTAGAAAAAAACCCGCATGGTTTGTTGTATAAACAGACTTAACGGGTCTGAATGAATCCTTAAAAAAAAATGTGGAATGAAATTTCCAGGTTTGATTAAGAGAATTTCTTGTATAATGACATTGCTAATCTTCTGACTCCTCTTTATGTGTGTCTCACTCTATCCTTTCTGTTGTATTTCTTGATCATCTTTCTCTAAATATGCTTATATTTTTCATCCATTTTCTTTTTCCTCTCTTACTTCATCCATGGCTAAATGAAAGCCATTCCATTTGTCACCGATTATGTCAGAAATCAAGTGTGTTTAACTAATATAGGAATCATCTTCAAGCTAATGAATTGACGAGTCTTAATGCTGTGTGTTAGGTCTATGTCAACACAAGAAATTCTCTCATAGATGAATGCTCTGTCATTGATAATAGTGGTATAATAAAGATAACAAAATAAGAGCTCTATATTTTTTTAAAGTAAAACAAAAGAAGAAATTCATCAAAATGAAGAAATGAAAACTAGAAGGAATTTAGTGGATAGGGGATTATCTGTTGCAAAAGAAGGGTAAATAAAACGCCAGAATTGGTATCGAGAAAACATCAACAAATAAAAGTTGGCCAATTCTTCAGCGTATCTGTTGAAGGGAAGATTGAGACAACAATTTAAGTTTAAAGCCCACCTTCCAACCTCATTTTATGTCAAATGAGAGATCCAAGTGCAACTTCATAAAAATACTATTTACATAGATTGTTTACCTCTGAAATACAGATCCTTCTATATTGGCATTCTTCACAAATTGAAGGCTACTTGCCTGATTTCTTGCACTAAATTCTTCAAGAATATTATTGTCCTATGATCAAGAAAAAAGGCCAAACTTGTAAATGTAGAAAGAGAAGGACTGAATGTGCTGTAAATTGTAACAAGTCTTCAACTTTTCTCAACATTTCAAATCATGAATATTATTCAACATATACATAAAATAAATAAACAATACCAATTCGACACAATAGCTAATATTTCTACTTTCGGAATTTGAAAACCAAACAAAATAATAAACAGCAATGTTAACAGCACGTGGCAACATGAGAAGACATATAAACTGTATCCACTTAGAAGCAAAATGGTGGGTAAAATGTATGTTATACACAAGACAAACTAGTAAAGTTGTGGCCACTACGCATGTATCTGACTATTGTGCAAACTTTTCCCCTTGGGAGATTTTTTTATAAAGTCAGAAATGATACAACTATAAGAAGGCGAACTCACCTCGCTTATGATCATTGATATAAGTTCAAAGCCTAAACAGGTGGCGTATAATGGGAAGTAGTCTCCAGCGTCATTTTTCTCTAAAACTTTCTGCACCAACAAATAATACAACTTATGTGAAAATCAAAAGAGCATAAAGTAATCCATACATCAACAATGCATTCCTTGATATCTGTGAAACAAACACATCTACCAAAATTACAAGCAATACAAGTCATTGATAACAACTCTTCCATCCTCTATTCATACTTCGTATTCTAGAAGCATCGGTACACCCTAGGCGCAAAAAGTACCTTTGCACTGGGGGGAGTACTGAGGCTTCTGACAAATGCATGTATATGACTACGGGAGTAACATTAACAGTAATAAAAGTTAACATTACCACAGAATCTAACAGTTTTTAGAATAGTAATAGAAGTTTACGTTACCACAGAACCTTTAGAATAGTAATATTAACAGTAATAAACAGATACCTTAAATATTCTTCTAACAGTTTCAAAATATAACCCATCTTTAGCCCATCCACCAGTGAAGAGAACCCCATTTACCAATCCGAGCTTCTGCAGTGAGTGCAAAAATGTACTCAATATCATCACAAACATTTCTATATATAAAAATAATAAAAGTTTACGTGGACACAGAATCTGAAAGAGTTTTTTCTTCCCCACTTTTTGCAGTCCAACACTAAGCGGTACAGACTTACCAGAACTTCTATAAGTAAAATTAAGAATATAACCTGTTTTCTTTAAATTTTATCCTCACAGTCTACACTTATTCTCGTTTTAGGTTTATCTATTGGTGTTGCTAATGAACGATAAAAGAACAATGATAATTAAGTAAATCAGATTGCAAATTTTCTTGCAGCAAAGAGAGAATCATCTGAGGGATGTTTCTTAATTGAACCATCAACAAACTCATTCATTTTCTTGCGTTGCAAATTTCCTTTGTAATACAAGTCTGATTGTGCTAGTTTTTGTGAGTTAATCGAAGTTTAAAATTGTGACCATGCTGCAATCATAGATATTGTAAAAATTACATTCAAATACGGCTAATGCAGCAGCAATTGGAGGATGTTTAAGGAAAGAAGAAAATGATGAGAGTAAGTGAGCAACTTCTCATACCTAATTTTGAAATTGGAAATATTCTTCTGAAAATCTATTAAATCTGGTGAAGTCATTATACACAATCACAAGCCTGACTTGAAGCAAAGAAGTAGAAAACGGAAACTCAAGCTAACTGAAAGCTAACAGAAAAAGATAACTGACTAACTATTTAACTTTCTTCGAATAACTTATCAATTTAGTGTTAAAGTGTTGCTCTTTCCAATTTAATCTCAAAAATATATAAAAATAATAAATATGAATTCCGCACTTTAGTTCCTAGTCTTAAAATGTTAGGGACTAACATACATATTTTCATATATTTACCAATACAATAACGGAGTTCATATATGTTGTGTATGCCTTCAATTTGTGATTGTGAGGAACATAGAAATCGTGACACGATTTGGCAAGCATGTCACGATTTTGGTAGTGCCGAGAGCATGTTTTATGAGTGTCCAATCGTGACATGATTTTGGGAAAACGTGTCACGATTTTTGGCTTGCTGGGCAAGTTTTCAGGATAAGGTTGGTCGTACCTTGGGTCGTATGCACCAACCGTGTCACGATTTGGCAAAACGTGTCACGATTTTGACAGTGTCTGTGTACTATTTAAGTGTTTCAGCTCATTTTTGAAGGGAGAGAGAGTTTCAAGAGAGGAAAACTTGGGAAATCAAAGGAGGTAACTTTAGGGTTGAGGGTCTTTGATCAGAGTTCTCTTGGGTTGGTGTCTTGTTCTTTGGTGAGATTGGGAAAATGGGTAGAAATTAGGGTTGTTCTTTGTGAGTTTGTTGAAGTTAATTCCTTGTAACCCATTTGTATCTCTTTGTAAGAACTCTTTGATAGTGGATCGGAGAGATCAATCTCTCCCCCAGATTAGGTCAAGTTGGACCGAACTGGGTCAACAATCTTTGGTGTGTGTTTCTCTTCTCTCTTTATCTTTTGCTTGTGGTTTTGTGCTTTTCACTTTGATTCCCCTAGATTAGATCTAGGTGTTGTTATTGTTGTTATTGCTTGTGTTCACTTTGATTGTGGTTACTACTTTCCTTTGCTCCACACATCATAGTTTGTATTGGTGTGAGTTTTGAGTCCGAATTCACAACATTATACTTTAGAGATTACTTATTACTTGTACATAATTTGGCAACTAAATTGTAGAGAGTTATATTCTAGGTACTGACGTATGGTTTGTTCCGACAAAAATTGATTTTGACTAAAAGTGAGTTAAACAATAAATGAGACTGAAAATCAATGAGATCCACATAAAGTCATGACACATGAATTTCTCTCAATAAGATAATAAGTGGTTGAAAGATTGTTAGAATGAATGTTGCTAGCATTATTCACATCATTGTTCATTATTGCGCCTTATCATTTTGTTAATCTTTTGTTACTAGTTGCTGCTCAAACACAAAGGAGTAATTTTACCTCTCCAAAATTGGAAGCAAACATACAATAAACTAAAGGGGCATTGTCATTTCTGTCCTTGAATGTGTGACGAGTAGCTACAATAATCCATCAATGTATCAAAATTCCACAATAGTCTCTAACTGTGCATTTTGTTAGTCAAAATAGTATACGAGATAAGTAACTACTTATAAGAATTGACATTACAATAACTACAAATCATTTCATTGTGGCTACTCAATAAATTGAGAGTGATACCTTGAGAAGTATCTCCTCTGGATCGGTATAAATGAGGGGAACAACTCTAGCACCGGCAGCTTCAACGAATTTAACATAGGAAGCAGCGATGTAAGAAGCATCAGTAGCATTGCTGAGGCGACCGGAGGCACCGTCGCCGGGATGAGTAACAATTCCGATGACCGGTTGGTAGTAAAGGCTGGGATCCGGCGCGGGACAAGTGAGCGGCGATGAGATACGGTGGAGTTGAGTTGGGAGAAGGATTTGGGAGTAGGTGTTGGTGGAGAGAAAGCAATTGAAGAAGATTGTGATGAGGAAGAGAAATGAAACGGTGTCGTTTGACATTTTGCTGGTGAAGTGAAGAAATGGAAAAACACCACTTCACTTCTATTATTACAAATCAGCAGACGTCATATTGATTTTGCTAGAGGACAGGTTGACATCCTCCGGAGCACAGACGAAAATTCTCAATTAATTTTATGAAAAGTAACACAATTTTTTTAACATGAAATAGCTTATAGCTTTGTCAAAGACCAAACTTAAATTCCTTCTAAAAAAAAAAATACCAAACTTAAATCCCTCTTGCCGAGCTTAGATGAGATGACACATGTTAAAGTTCTCGCTTTGAATTCAGTTTTGGGCATCTAGCGTTAAAATTGTTAGAAAAAAGTTTCCCGTCCATTTGTGTACCATAATGCTTGAGGAATTAATTTTTGCGGTTGCGAGCGGAGGATACCTGATTTACAAAAAGAAAAAATATCAAAGACCAAATACATGAAGGTATAACGTTAAAATCATGATGACCAACTAGGAATGTGGCTTATCGAATTAGAGCATGAGCGACCTTATTTTTTTTTACAAAAAACAATCTCATTCACTTGTCTCTTACTAAACTCCATGTTAGAGTTTAGCTCCAAATTCAAAATATCATTGTTACTCGTGTTAAAGTAGTTTACAACCAATACAATTTATTGATGTTTAGATACATGTAAATTAGCTAAATAGTTTTATTTTATTTTTTTTGACAAAAAACTAAATAGTTTTATTATTCTATTCCTACGTTACAACAACCAAGACAATTATTTAAGGTTAAAATTTGATAAATTTATTTCTAATATTAGTGTTAATGCTCTTAGGAATAGTGATATTCACCTAAACTTTTATTTTTAGTCAATGATCTTCTTCTTCTACATGATACATTTATCATGCATTTCTTACAAAATAGTAAAATACAAAAATAAATACAAGTCCTACATTTTTCTGCGCCTAATATGGTATAAATTAAAAATTTGAGACTGAAATACATATGCTCTAACAAAATTAAGACGGACTCTATTAGTTTGTCTGCGAATAAAAGCTATATTGGAGCTAGGATTAGAAGAAAGAAGAGACCTGCAACTAGAAACAAAAGTACCAAGATCACTCGTACAAACATTAAGCACAACATTAATAACATACTAGTTATCACTTTTGAAAATTACTCGTTCAAAGTCCAAGTATATAACTATCTGAATGGCTAATTGGAGAGTTGCAGCTTTGTTGGTTTCAATTGCGAGTATTTAAGACTAGTATCGTCCATGAATAGGTAAAATGATGTATATATAAGAGATATGTGTCATATATATCTAACATCTTATGTTTTTGAGTGAAGATGTTTGTCTATCTCTTATTTAGTAAAAATCCAAATATATACTCCATATAAGTATAAGTGGAGGTGGGCAAAAAATCATAAACTGAACTGAACTGCTGAACTAAACCAAAAAAAAAAAAACTGAACCATTCTAACAGTTTTGAAACTGAACTGAAACAGTTTAGTTCGGTTCAAAACAGTTCAGTTCAGTTCGGTTCAAAACAGTTCAGTTCAGTTCAATTCGAAACAGTTCAGTTCGATAACTAAAATTCAATTTCATTTGTTTTTTTCATATTTTTTTCAAAGGTATCAATAATAACAGTTCAGTTCAGTTCGGAACAATTTAGTTCGGTTTGAAACGGTTTAGTTCAGTTCGAAATGCAAACAGTTCAGTTCAGTTCAGTTATTTTAAATTTAGCAAACAGTTCAGTTCAGTTTGGTTCAGTTTTCATCCCGAACTGAACCATGCCCACCCTTAAGTATAACTTTTCATATTTCTTTGGTTACAAACTGGAAACATGCCAAAAGGAAGAAAAGGCTGCACAAAATCCACGTCCTTGGCAGCGGAAGATTTTCCTCTTGATAGCACAAATTAAACTCCATGAAGCACATATATGGGCACGGACACCGAACACGGTACGACCACTGATACGCCGAAATCGCTAATAATTTCAGAAAATTACATAATTCAGTGTAATTATAAATGTCAATGTCAGAGACCGGGACACGTCTAATCTGAGGAGTGTCCGTGCTATGACTTCTTGAGCAAGTCATTATAGCAAGTATAGTAAAAAAAAGAAAATCATAATAGAATATCTACGAATGTAGCTAGCTAGTTTTCAAGAGTATTGCTTTTGCCATTGGGAAAAGGCTTGATGGTGCAGCTTGTTGTCCCTCTGTCTCATGTTCAATTTTCTCGATGTATGAATTAAATATAACATACACAATTTGTCAAATAATAGCAAATAATACTCCTGAATTTCAGAGACCTACACAAAACCATTAAAAAATCTTTTTTTGATGAAACAGAATAATTTAGCTTTAAATCACAAGGCATTATTTAACTTTTTACATAATCAAATTCAAATGTAATTGAAAGACAACATTAGAGAATAAATTGCATATTTTCTTAACAATTGACATATTCCTTAAATCACCATACAAGACTTACCTAATTTAGGTAACTAAAATCCATCATAAAATGGAATAGATTTAGTGGATGATAGCATAGTAGCATGCCTGGAATAATCAAATTCAAGTTTATAGTCGCATGAGAGAGGGCAATCTGATGATGTTAATTGGTCTTGAGCAATGTGATTATGATAGGTATTAATAACTTCTATAGGCTCTTGTTTTGTGTGTACAGAAAGTGGTGATGAAAATGCAGGGTATTGTTCTTTGACTTGGAGGCTGTCATTGAAGCTAAGAAACATAGAAGAAGTATTATTAGGTTCAAATAATGTGATATCTGAGTTTGATAAAGAACTTTTGCAATTATGATGGCCATAATATATGGTTCTGTATAATGGAGGGTCCTCTTGAATTCTCTGCACATGTTTCATAGCTTCACATTCTTCATCAC
>Ga0228710_1000066_pt1 | contig 79313 bp, 55 predicted proteins | sample MedpolnodulmetaG_FD_177995 | JGI IMG/M metagenome (GOLD analysis project Ga0228710, IMG submission 177995) | Root nodule microbial communities from Medicago polymorpha collected in Santa Monica, California, United States - pink nodules | ecosystem: Host-associated > Plants > Roots > Nodule...
TTGTCTTTAGAAAGTAGGTCCAATATAAAGTCATGGTTTATGGTTTGTTTGTGAAGGATTCGTTGTTATGATGAACCAATAATCCCAAGGCGCCTTTTATTATTATTGTTTTAAAAACCTTTAAAACTCAATCTTTATAATCAAACTCTCTAATCATCCATTAAAAGTAAATCAAATTAAACAACTCCCTGTTGGAACGATACTCTCTTTTTACTACTTCGGCAGAACCGTACACTTGCGGTTTTGCTCATCATGCATCCTCGACTGGATCTGCAATTTTAAAATTATGCATAGATGGATCATGATCATCAAATTTATAGGAGTTTTGAAAATGCACGTAACCCACAAATGCAAAAGTGTTGCATGGCGGGGTTACTGAATTCATTATTTTATTCCCTCCAAAATCTACGCTTTACCAAAAACCTAACTACTTATATTCCATTAGAACTATCACTTTTAAGAGTACGTTGGTTTCACTGATCGTACTCAGGATCTAGATAATCTGGAGTCCCTTGTGCACCTGTTCGAATATGGCTTTGATTAGTCGGAAGATCGTGAGAGAGTCAAAAATCTCTTACTTTTGCATGAAAATCAATGTCAAGAAGAATATTTCTGGTTTTAATGATGTTAGAAGCATGAAGATGTTTTAGAGCTCTAGTGGTCTCCACTGCAATATTCATCCTAACCTTCTAAGTTAATTTTCCCTTTATTGCTTTGTCGCAGTGAAGGTGATCAGCCATAGTTCCATTGGATACATACTCGTAGACAAGCATGTAACTGCGACTTCCACGTGAGGTGCACCCATATAACAACACAATATTTAGATGGGAAAGGTCCGTGAGCTTCTTAACTTCATTTGAAAATATATGTGTCAAAGTGGAGATCACGAAGCTTCTTCGCTGAAATTCGAGTATCATCAGACAATTTACCTAGACAAGAAATATCATATGATAGAAAATATATGTTAACATTATTGAATGTTAAAAAATAAAGTAGAAATAGAATTAACTTAAGCAAGAAATGGACATAAAGGAATCAAATGGTGAATTACCAAAAGCAATCCACAATAAAAACAATTGATCCATTTATGCATGCATACATATGTAATGGGGTCAATAATAATAGACATTGTGAGGAGATAAAGGATAAGAGTATAGGGTCTATTAATTCACTTTGCTTTTTAGGACTCATTGTGATAACTTTTGTGGTTATGTTGTTGGAGAGCATTATTATTTTGCTTCATATTGTAGAGTACTTCACTAAACATGTGATAGGAGCATCTTTCAAAATACTCACTTGCCTCAGTTACTTCAATTTTAATAGTGGAAGTGGAGGATTGTTGTGAAACTAAATAAATAAGCTAGGGACCATCTTTCTAAAATTGCAGAAACAACTAAAATAGGAAGAAAAATAGGTTGCTTGCAGTGCAGGGTTGAACTAGGGATTGTTGAAAAATACTTTGATTTCTTGTCACATTGCTTACATTCTTTTTCTTTTCACTACTATATAAACCACCTCACTTTGCTTCTTCTAAGTCACCCTTCTTCTAAATAACAACACAGAAGCACAAAAAACTTAAGCACAAAAAACGCCGGGTCCACAGTGAGGTCATCGGTGCACACTTCTTCTCCCTCGGTGGCAGGCATCCATCTTTTGTGGAGTGTTGAACTTTTGACCATAGTATGTTTAAGTTCTTCCACCAGCCATTGTGATTTATATGCTTTGTGTACAAATGTAATATATATTATAATGTTTCATGAGTAATAATTTTCTATAACTTTTTCGCTTCTCTCTCTCTCTCTCTCTCTCTCTCTCTCTCTCTCTCTCTCTCTCTCTCGACTATGCCTATAATCACTGTCTATAATGACTATTGATCGTAAGGACTCTGCTTATACTACAAGAAGGTGCTACGTTTTACCATAAAACAATTTCCTAAAAAACCCTTATCCTGGTAGGTTTGATGGGTTGAAGTTTCTTGTAGCCCATTGAAAATCAGTAAAAGTGAAATGATGAACTCCACCAAAGTTATCTCATGTTCCAATTCTCTGAATTTCTTGTATAGATGGTTGGTTGAGAGACTCTGTATGAAGCTCTGCAAAACTACTAATGTGTTGGCGCCTATATAAATATGTGGTTGTGATCACAGCAAGTGTTGATAACAGACCAGAAACAACACCTTTCCAAAAATGTAGGAAATCAAAATCAATATATTATGTTAATAAAGTGTTTACCAAGAATGAATTTCGCCTTTGAATTCCATGCTCCTGCAGCTGTAATTGTGAAAGCAATGATGAGTTAGCATTATGATAATTCAATAAAGTAGTTTAGCATAAACAACTTAAAAATATGTGGTAAACTAGTTCAACATAAGAGTATAGTTAAAAATTTGCGATGAACGAATCAACTCCTCATGAGTCTATTGTTTTTTAAAGATGTGTTTTCATGAGTCTCTTGGAATCAATAAAATTGTCAAGGTTGATACTTTATCTATAGACTAAACATTTGAGTCTTAGTTAATAAGCCTGATTAAATGCTTGTTCTCGCCATATTATGTGTGTGTGGGTGCGCGCGTGCGTGTGTGTTATTGAAGGGAAATAAAAAATTGGGTGGGGAGAGTTGAAAATTTTCTTTAAATAATTGTTAGGGGGAAGAGGTAGACTAAATTTGGTTGAGGTAAATTTAAAATATTTATAAATTCATAAATATGATAGAATATCCTAAAATGAATTAAAAATATATTCAAAACTATAAATAAAATATGTATAGAATCTATAACAATATTACTGAACATAATATTATTGTCTGTCCTCGTGAGCATAACTCAGTTGGTATGGACAATGCATAATATATGTAAGGTCCGGGGTTTGAACCCCGGCCACCACAAAAAAAAAATTATTGTCTATTTGGGGTGAATATAAAATTATTTTTAGCCGCAACATCCACAATTCATATCACAACGACATAAATGGTCACAACTGCAAGTGCATCCGTGCATAGATGGATCATGATCATCAAATTTATAGGAGTTTTGAAAATGCATGTACCCACAAATGCAAAACTGTTGCATGGCGCGGTTACAAAATTCATTGCTTTATTCCCTCCAAGTAGTTTTGCAATACATGTGTCTGTATGAAGGGTGCAGTTAGTAAATATGAGTTTTAGCATGGGCAAGTTGCAAAATTTCCCCATCTTAGACTCATTTGCGGACATTTTACTTTGTACCACTACACTTATACTTTCACCCTTACAAATCTTAAAAAATTCCAATTTTACCCTTTTTTATCATTTGACTTCACCCCCACAAATTTGTATACGAGTAAAGATTTCTAGAACTTTAGTAACTACACCCCACTAAAATTCTGGAAAATTTCTCCATGTGTTTCGGTTTACTATTTTGCTCTGCAATTGAGAATAGAATTGAGTAATTTAGGAGATTAATTTCATCTAGATATGGAATTGAGTAGTTTTGAACTATATTGGATCACAATTTCTTCTGTTCATGGCATCCTTCGTTGTGGATGTGAATAGGGTATAAGTGATACTCATAACTTGTTTAATTACACATCTAAGGAATTGTTGAATCTGTTGTGTACTTTTAATTTTGCTTTTTCTGCCACTTCCTTCCCAATTTCCATAATACCAATGAAATGAATTAGTGTTTGACTATCCAATCAAATATGAATTTTAAATAGTTGCAGTCCAATCATCGGTCATGAGAGATCCATTTTGGTGTTGTAAGTGTATTCAAGAAATCTGCAATTTACCCAATGTTAAAGAGACCATCTCTCAGATTTTTTGGTGTAGAAAGCTAACGGAAAACTTAACTTAAGATTTTCAGAAATTATTCAATTCCAGAAAAAAATTATGTACCGCAAATATTGTTGGGTGAAAGTTGAAAGAGGGGTAAAAAAGTTAAAGGATAAAATTGACATTTTTAGTGATTTGTAGGGGTAAAAGATTAATGGTAAGGGTGTATGGTATAATTTCCCTCATTTGCTTTCACCGGTTGCTACCTATTAATTCTCATTTATCGGTTGAAGTGCTCACCAATATCAGTTAGTACTTAGTACACCCTCCGGTCATTATTCTTTGCTTATAATAGTAATCGAAGGATGTACCTGTTAATTCTCAATTCCCGTTTTCTTCTATTGGTAAATTTTCAATACAAAAAAATTATAGAACAAAGAAATTTTATTTGTGAAAACAGTCCATAACTATAAAATTAAAGAAAATATTATATATACTACATCCAAGTAATTATACATTGCACATTATTAAACGAAGAAGTAGACTCAGTTTAGTTAATAGAGACATTATATTATATAGTTAAGCGGTAGTGGTTCGAACCCCAGACACATAATTTATTCACCTTAAAAAGTGAATTTTTAACAACTATGCTATTTGACACAAAAAAAAATTATATTGCACTATATATTTATTTATTTATTTATCTATTCTCTAATTATGAAAGTTAATGACTAGCAAAAAGACAATTTTACCACATTCAAATTATTTGACATCTCAACTTATTCTTACTATTTTGTAACAAAAATCATATTTAGAGAGAGAAAAATAGTTGTCAAAAGATTGATGTGGTTCTATAAAAAAGAAATTCTTATATATAGTTATATCTAAACAAATTAAATTATTTTTTTTTAAAAAAGTGATTTTATTACGATAAACAAACACAAAATAGATTTTGATTCTTTATAAGAAGTCTAAAAAAAATAATCTCTAAATTATCGAGTGTCAAAATCATTTTTTTAATCTATAAAACAACGAGTCATACATTTTATTTTTTATTTTTTAGAAGGAAAGATGCTTATAGCGTTTCATTAAAAAAATAATACTATTAATATAATGCAGGATATTAAAATAAATAACGGGGCTAGCTAAAGAAGTTGCCTCTCGTACAAGTGCATGAGCTACCGCATTTGCTTGCCACCTAATGAACTCAACCTGAGAGTTCATGAAAGATACAATAAAAAGAATCCTTTTTCTTTTTGGCACAAAATAATATTAAAATTTCTAAACGATGTAAGTAATGAAAGAGTCAAAACACATTACCCACAAAATCGTTTTGTTACTTTTGTAAGTGATCGATATTTTAATTTTTAATTATCCTTTAATTTTATATTTTTAAATCCATAAAGATTAGGGTTATTTGTTATCAAAATTTGTACAAATTACCGGTAAAAAGACAAAACAATCATAACCATTCTTATTACTTTACATTGAATCAACGGCTAAGTTTACATGAGCCCAAGTTGGGGAGATTTTGCAATTTCCTCGTGCTAAAAGTCGCCGTTAGTAAATGCTTCCAAGAACGGAACACCAAATTACGTACTTCAATCACACTTAATTTATTTTAAAAAAAAACATTTTATAATGTTTGAAATTTTAAATAGGAAAGTAAGTAAATTAAAATTTACGATTTATTAGTATTTATTTTTTAATATTTACGATTTTTTTACCTATTAATAAAAATAAGTAAATTAAAATTTGAATTTGAATCAAAATTAAGTGAAGATAAGAAAATACAAATTTGTGGGGTCAAGTATAGGGTTGCAATCACCATTGGAGTAAAATTGATTGAGGTTGTCTAGAAATTGCTTAAATGAGATCCTGCAAGTCGACGGTTGGATTGAACACTTCGGATTAGTCAGTTATAGACCGAACACCAAGTTTTCAAAACAAAAAACAAAATTGGAATTTCAAGTTCAATGTCTAGTGGAAATGCAAACTCTTGGAACGATTATTTCTAATGAAATGCAATATCATATTTATACATAGTAAAAAAAAGGAGCGGTAAGGAAAAATAAACTATTGGACACAACAAAAATGACTCAATTATTATATATGCAATTACTTTTGCACTGCCAAGAGAGATTGATAATAAAGATAGTGCTAATCCCTCATCCATCCACTACTAAGACATCAAGTACTATTTAGGGAGCTGCAACTTTTAAAGCTCCAATCCAACTTATACATATAAATCACAAATTAACAAGCAGATCAACTTTTTCAAAGATAGAAAAAACTTGCAGCAATATTAAAATCATGGCTTGCTATGTGTTTTTGGAATCCAAGGCTAAAACAGTGCTGAGATTCATTGGATACATATAATCAGTTGTGCCTGACAAGATCTGTTGAACAATCAAGCTGTTAGCCTTTTCAGATGGATGAAATGCATCCCAAAATGCATATTCGTCACGGTTAGGGCATAAATTAGAGAGTGGTGTGCACAGCCCAAGTCCATTGTAGGGTCCTTGACCACAACATGCTACCTGTGATGTAACAAATCCTGCATAACCAATACATTTGTTTTATAAGAAGGCAATATTACCATAAATTTAATAGTTATGCTACCATTATTAAATTACTCTATCACATGTTACTTCTAACCATAAGCCTATTATGATTAGTATAGTTACCATATGCTTGGGGATTATTGACGAAGTCAAGGGCCATCTGCCTTGTATTGGCTCCCATGAATACATTTGAACCAATTTCATTGTTGAGTTCTTGAATTATTTGAATAAGTTGTGGATTGAACAAAGCTGCTGCACGTTGTAGCTCAACTGAGCATCCCCCATTCGTGCCTCGTTGGGCTAATTCTGCTGGAACACAACCAATTGGACCAGTTCCTGTTACTATCACCCTACGTGCTCCAAGATCGTATAGCCTCTGATATCAAATATACATCACAATATTTCAAAATTCAAATGTTATTATTATTCCAACATATCAATTAACACTCTAGCTAGCTACTTCATACCAACAAAAAACAAACTATAACTACTTCCATTGAAATTAATAAACTTTGCCTTTTTTTTAATAATCCAAAAAAACTGGAAAAATGTCCATCTTACATCTATTCCGTTTATGTTTGCTATCACACTAGATATATCAGAATCATGGTGAATCTACCATGATTTTGCAAAAACTACAAAATGTAGCTTTTGAAAAATCATTATGGGTCACGTAATTCTGACACATCCATTATGATATCAAATGGGGAAAAAATGTGAAAATTCATTCTCCTGGACCGAGCAAATGCTCAAAGACCCATTTACATAGGCCCAATACAAAATGACCAAATCCAGCATCTGGGCAGTTTTACTCGCAACACACCCCTTCCCCGCGAGGAGGTGCTCGGAGCAAACAGAAGACATGTTCAAACGAACGGTAACGTCTCCCTCCATGACTCATGCGATTCTCGCTTGGCGGTTACGATTCCTACGAAACTGTAACGGTCGAGCCCTATGTGTGTCATACAATGGCTCCTGCATTCCTCCACACTATATAAATGGGACTCTCAACAATTGTCAAGTTTAGACTCTCTATTCTCTAAACCATTCACTTCTACTCAATACTGACATGTGCGTCAGAGTGTCTGCAGGTACACAACCACCGTATTCAACTACACCGATAGCCTATTTCTGATCAGCTACGATCATCCATCTTACCCCAAAAAATGCCACATTTTGATACACAAATGGGGAACCGTACTTGGGTATTTTTTATTAGATTATTAAAAAAGGTATGGTATGTCCTCTTTAGATCTATGAGAGAAAATGAACACACTTCTTTGTCATAAAACAAAACATAGAAAAAGAGCTATTAATCTATGAGGCAAGGTCAACTACGCGTGACCTACAGGGAGTTAGTAAATTATTTATGTTAATTGATATTTGTCTAATGTACGTCAGTAAATAAGTTTTGCACCATGCATGTGTTCTACTATTAGATCAATAAATTACACTATATCATTTTTTATCCAATGATAAGGTTTATTAATCCAATGGTGGAACAATTTTGTGCTTGATGCAAATTTATTTCACTATTTTTTTTAGTAAAGAAATTTATTTCACCTTTTATTTTATTTTTTGACAAGGAAATTTATTTCACTTGTATACCACGATATTGGTCTGTTAATTGTTACTTACTTTTTGACGGCCATGATGGATGCTACCAACCAATTAAATGTGCATTTTATATAATTTGACCGTGAAACAAATCAAATCAAATAATGGATCACATGCTAGGAAAAAGACGTATCATAAGTAATAGAGGAAGGAAATGATGGAATGATTAAAGAGAGTATTTTACCCTCAAAATCTTCTTATACTCAGATATTATATATCTGACATAATCCGGTAAATTGTATTGGCGTGATCTTGCAGAGAATGGCACTAAGTAATAGTTATTCACAAAATAATTGCCTCCAAGAGTGATGAGTACTAATGCTCCGTTCACCAAGTTCTGAGCTTGTTCAGGTCCAATAAGACCACTCACCCTCTGCTGGTATTGTTGAAAATACTCCAATTGCCTAAATATTCTAATTATGTTTATCTGCAATTATTTGTAACATATTTAACCTTAAATTAAAATGTAATAACATTTGACATATTTAATGTATGTTTGAATTGGACCGTGAGTTTGACAAAATCATAATGTCAATTCAAAAATACACTAAGACAAGAATTTTACTTACAAATTGAATTCCGGTATCATTGAGAATTCCAATGCCAGCGGAAGCAAAATTGGCACCAACTAGTAGCGCCTCTCCATTGAGTTCAGGACTTAAATAAGGCAACGTTGGTTCTGCCCCAAGTGCTTGACCTGCAAAATTATTGCGTAAAAAAAACTATATAAGTTTTATTTTTTATTTTTAGAGGAACTATATAAATTTAATGTTGATCACATTATTATGGGGGATATAAACTTTGCATGGTTGCTGAGTGAGGGAGTTAAGATGTGGAGTGAGAAGTAGGTCGAAGATTCGATCTTCACTCTCAACATAGAAATAACAATACTAACATTTTCAGTTTAAAAGAAACACGTTATTATTTGCGAGAAATAGAATGAGAGAGCTAGAAATGAAAGATTATCTTAACTGATAAAGTCAGGAATGTTGTAGCCATTAGAGAAACGTCCGGTGGCTCTACGAGTTGGATAATCAATGCCATAAGGAGGAGCATCAGCTCGAGCTGTAGTTGCTAAGTAATTGTTGTTACCATTATCAACAAGAGAATCACCAAACACAAAGAAAGCACGTTGTGCCACTGTGCCTTTGAAACAACTCACCAATGCCACCATCAATATGATCACTACATTGATGTAATAAGACTGCAAAACCATAGTGGCAGCCATTAGATATGAAGAGAAAAATGTGCAATGTATATGAAGACTACAAGTAGAGGAATGAGGAAAGGGTGCTATATATATATAGTGTGTCAGAGATATTGTATGTATTGATTTTGGAAAATAATGCTGATGAAGAATGGCCCACCCAGCAAAAGGTAGTACACAGGTAGTAGTTGCATTTTATTCATACATTGGATGATAAAATTTAAGGTGTGTGGACTGTCATGCATACATTGCATATATAGTAAGATAAATGTTTAAGTACCCTCTCTTGCACTCTATAGTATTACCGACCGACCAATAAGGAAGAATAAATATAACTGGCAATCTTCATTCCATTCTTCTGCTGCATGGGATATTTTACCAGTCAAATTTGATCACACATGCACCCTTGTTGCCATTTCAACTACATTTCTATATAGTTTTAAAACATCACTTTATGGCTATATTTTTTAAAATTTGTACACGAATGAATATATGGAAATCATAAATCCTAAATATTAAAAATAAAAATAACTTAAGATCAGTTAGGAAATTGGATTTTAATTGGTTTGGTTTTCAAGACATTTTTAAGTCCGTTGGGAAACCAAATTAAGATTTTTCGTCTTAGTGCGTGAAATTTCTTAAGACAGTTTTTAAACCGGCTTAAAAATAATATGTTTTAAACCAATTGGATACAAACAACCGACTACACATGACATTTTTAGGCCGGCTTTTGTTAATAACCATCTCAAAAGGTTTTAATTTTCTAATGCAGAAATCTGCATATGTGTGGATAAAACAGAAAATCAAAATTACATTATCAATTAAAACAATTGTCAATTGAAACTAACTAGTTCAATTATTTAAGCTATAAACATCAATCACCATTTTAGCAATTAAAAGTTAAAGTTAACGGCTGACTCTGCTTTGTTATTAGTTGCCTCTTTATACTTGATGTCATTTGAATATATGACACATACCAACACAAACATTTGAAAAAAGGGTAGATTAATACACAGCTAGAGAGATATCTAAGCATTACATATTAAAAAACAAACAATACATGTTGGAATAAACAATGACAAAAAATAACATAAAGTGATAAAAACAACTTTGGCAATCCATCCAAGATGATGTTTTTGTATTTCATATGACACTTTTATTAGAGCTATATAGTTCTCTTCCTCACATACACTTATGTTTATACATCTTGCTACGTCTCATGGCAAAGTAAAAGATTCATGTTAGGGTCCACCATCCCGATTTAAAACGTTAAATCATTTCAACTTAATTTAAAAAATTCAAGTGTGTACACACTAGAATACCGTTCAACAAAGCTACAAATTATAGCTTCAGTTATGATGTACATCCAATCTATTTACACCGCAGAGAAAAAACATACCATAAGTGGCAAAGCACCACCCACACAAAAATAGTCCACCTAAGAATATTTTGAATGTAAACAAATAAAAAATAACAATTTATGATTACTAAACATTTTTTTTCTGATAATTAATACTATCTAGCCAAAAAACTAAATAGAGATTGAGTTACAAGCGCCTTGCAAATCAACAGATAACTCTATGACTTTTACTCAAGAGGCGAAGAGAAAGCCTGAGAACAAACCACTTGAAACCACGACTCATAAGTATCAAAACTCGGCCTCCAAAAAAATGAGAACTCTATGATACCTAATGTGAGACGGATGGAGTACATTTCAACAAAATTTATATATTTCATTATGATTTATTAAATGAGGTCAAAAAAATAAAGAGATGGTAAGTGCTTTGATGGTCACCATTCTCCTTAAACCTCCAAATTTTCTAGTCTAAGATAAGAATGTGTGCTAAATTAATGAAGCAATTACAGTTGTGGATGGTCTTAGTGAATAGTGAAGTTGTCAAAGTCCTTCGATCATTTTTTGTGCAAGTCCTCTCATTGGTATAATTGTTACTCCTTCATTTTCATCACAACCGTTAAATTTGCACACACAAAAGTTGTCCCGAAAAAAGTACTGTACCATCAGTTTAACTGTAATTTTAATTAACTTTGTGATCAAGTGTATATACATGAATGCCATAATTTCTTTCTATAACATTTTTCAAACAATCTCATATGCATTCATGTGTGTAGACACCTTCAAATAAATCAATCCAAACAAACTATTGATCTTTCTTGGTGTAGCCTTTGTCTATTTTGTGTTTTGTTTGGTAAGAGCACATCTTCAATATAAAAAAAGTTAAACAGTTATTAAGGATAGAGACAAACATAGTGACATCAAGAACACTGTATGAATATGTTCAATTGATGATATCGTTCTAAAACAAATGCGACTTATTATAAGATAAAGGGTTAATAGTGTCTTTCCCCATATAAAATAGGCAATTTCCAGTTTACCTCCTAAGAAATTTTTGGTTTGGAATCGGTCTTGAAAAAAAAAAAAAATTCCAGAATACCCCTAATAGGCCATTTTCAGAACTTTTTTTTCCAGAATTTTCGTGTTTAAATGGCTGATTTTTTAAAATGATTGATTCCAAACCGAAAATTTTCTAGAAGGATAAACCGAAAATGACTTATTTTACAGGGGAAAAACACTATTAACCCTGAGATAAGGATGTCTTTCATTTATATACACTTGATCACAAATGTAAAACTCTCATAGAGACGTATAGAAAGACACAAGCAGGACTAGGCAGTAACATGGGTCAATTCTTGGTTGGATCCAAAGAAAATTGAGTGGTGATTATATGGACCACATTATTATTATATCATATGGGTAATGTAATATATATGATCTCAAAGTAAAAGCAATAGTATGAGCTGTATAGACTTTATAATACCAACTACTCTTACACCTAATATCCTTGACATCACATAATTCAGCTGGAGAAATGGTTCAACCAACACTACCCTTCACCACAACCAAATGTTAATAATTTGATATTTTATTGACCCCTTCCTCTTAGATTCTTCAATTCAACCAACTTTTGAGGCTATTTAATTGATTCCAAGCAAATTAAGTCGTAAACTTGAATTAAAACTCAACTCACCTCTTTAGCTAGCTGTTTCCTCCTCACTCTAGCTAGTAAGAAACAACAAGGTTGATGCAATTCACATGGCAATCACTGCACAATGTAACATGAAAAATAAATAACATTAATTCTTTTGTTTTATTTCATGATGGATCATGGTCAAAATTGTAATTAGATTAATTCACTCCGTATAGCGCATTTGGAGGCAGAATTAATGTCACAAAAGTTTGATGAGTTTATAGACTTGGCCCCTTAGATATTTATTTCACCAATATTGTCCTTAGCTACCAAGCTTCTATTGTTGGCGAACCCTTTAATGCATTTTTTGGGGGGTTTAATTTGGATGTACATTGTGCTTGTAGACATGAATGTACATTGTGCTTCCATTCCATGTTAGTAATAAAAGTAGGAATTATGTAAGTTTTCAGAATTTGAACATCAAACTCATTCTTAAAACTCTTTCAATTCTTCTCAATTTACCAATAGAGCTATCCATGTGTAAGTTTCATCTACTCACTTTTGGTGTATTGAGACTTGAAACTGACCTAGATGCATGCCTACCTTTTAGAAACTTTCCAGAAATTGTGGAGATACCTGCTTATGGACTTGTTATACAAATTGTTTTTTGAGAGGACCAAATCATGTTATAATGTGCAAGACTAAATCTCTGCATTAGTATGTGCTGCACAGGTTTTTCAAATGGAGAGTTTTGCCCATCATTGTGGTACTACTCGGTTTGGGAAATGGGTCTTTGCAATTGCACGCAGAAAATATCTAAGTCACAAGAAAAAATATAATAATTTGAGACATAAAAGTATTGCAAATGAAACACTTAAAAATGTGACGGAGAGAGTATTTAAAAGAATAAAATTTATCCTAAAATAATGTCACTTAAATTTTGAAAGTGGTATCAATTACTCCCTTCATCTTGTAATGAATTTTTTACAATTTCACGCGGATTAAGAACAATATATAAATAAATGAGAGAAAATAATAATATTTTGGGTTAATAGGTCTTTACCCCCTGTAATATAGGCCATTTCTGGTTTTCCCCCTGTAAAATATTTTTTTTGATTTACCCCCGTAAAATATTTTTGTTTTGATTTACCCCTAATAGGCCAAATAAAAACCAATTTTATTTTATTTTTTTCAAAAAAATTTCGTTTTTGTTTGGCCTATTAAGGGGGTAAATCAAAACAAAAATATTTTACATGGGGTAAATCAAAAAAAATATTTTACAGGGGGAAAACCAGAAATAACCTATATTACAGGGGGGTAAAGACCTATTAACCCTAATATTTTTACTAAATTATCATTTATCATGTATTTGTGTAATCATCACGACCATATACGGAATTAATCTTATCTTAATTAGAGTTAAAATTGTAAAACAAGTAATTGATATTGCTCTGATATATAAACGAGTTGCTCATTGTGGGGACGGGGGTGTACTTTTTCATTTGTAGTGTGTACTAGTAATTTTTTATAGAAGTGTTTTTTGAAGTTTTTTTATAGATGTGTCATCTAATCAATACTAAATTCACAGATAATATCTTTTATTTTGAATTTATGATAGCAATTTAGTAATTTTAAAAAATATAATAAAATTAAAAACAACATAAAATATAAATAAAATAATAATAATTCGGATAAACGTCTTTCCACTAGTATTTTTTATTTTCTTTGTCGAGTCATTCTACTAGTATTTAATAAGGGTAATGCAGTAAAATAAAAGTTTCATTTGTACATATTTCTTGTGTAAAATGGTGAAATATGTCTATTATTATGGGGTTGAGGCGGTATTATTTTTCAAGACAACCTTCCTTGTCGTGTCACTCTCATATTTGTGAATCCTTCTTTAATAACGTGTGTATTTTGTTGCTCGCTCGTAAAGATATCCAAACACATTAATTCACAAAGCTTATGTAAACAACTTCACAATCAGTGTGTTTGAAATATTTTATTTTGTTCAAAATAATTTTAAAGTAAAGATTTAATTACTTTGTTGATCTGCAAAAACAATAGTTGTAATTATATCTCTGAATTTGACAATAATTTAGAATTATAATTACAATCTTTTTGAATAATTTATTATAATCAGATTCATATTTGGTGACAAGTTGATCAGCTACAGATTAGTTAAAATTGTAAACTATTGACAATGACAAAATTATGGACTAAGTTGCATTTTTTTTTAGTTCAATGGCATATTGAAAACTTGAACAATTCAAGAATCGATGGAATAAACCTTGCCGGCTCAAACATATTATTTTAGATCTCTAACCAAGAAAAAAAAATTTATTTTATACTAACAAGTTGATACATTGTATAATATCCATAGCTCAACTTCATTTTAATGTTCGGTTTAGAACCCTAAATATCATGGGTCGTCCAAGAGTAAATAAACATATAAGTAATATTACTAAAAAAAAGTTATATCAATGTGATGATCACAAAAAGAAATGTTTGCGCTAGGATTCAATCAAAGGAAGACATTTTATTACTGGCAAAAAGACCAACGACAATTTGAGTGGGCAAACCAGTACTTAAGAACTTGGCATGACAGACCACTAGCTATGGAATACAAAAGATTAATGGATAAATTAAAGGGACACAGATAAAGAAAATACACACATAAACTAACAAAAAACATTAACCAAATGTTGTGGATGGATGGATGATCAAGTCCTGGAATCTAGGGCCATGATAGTGCTGAGATTCATGGGGTACATGTACTGAGCACTGCCCCTAAGGATTTGGTTGACTATGATTTTATTAGCCTTTTCAGATGGATGGAATGCATCCCAGAATGCATTAAGGTCTCTGTTTGGGCACAAGTTTGAGGCTGGTGTACAAAGCCCAAGTCCATTGTATGGCCCTTGTCCACAGCATGCTACCTTTGATGTTGCAAATCCTGTCAAGCCCAATTCAATACATATGGTTAAATTTGTGGTCAAAGTCAAACAATTTAAAGGAGAGTCATTTTTAAAAACCTCATTTAATTCTTAAAACAGTTATTTCTCTGCTAAATTTTTACATTTAAATGTTAAGGGTAGCATGCAAGAGTCAAGATCATCTCCTTTTCTCAACAAATAGAATGTTTATGAATCTCATCAAACATATGTCCTACTAAACATGAGACATAGCAAACTCACATCAACCTAACACACTGAATCTTCTCCATTTCTGAAAAGAAATTGATAGCTACATTGCTGATTTTTGACTGATTATAGTATTCTTAAAAATGTGTCTATATATATATACCAATGCTAAATTTATTTATTTTTCCAAAAAAAGTATGTACTATATAATTTTGAATAAGTCTATAGAAGCTTGCAATATGGCAGTACATACCATAAGCTTGAGGGTTAGTAATGTAATCCATGTGCATTCTATATGCATCAGCAGCAACGAAGATGTCAGAGCCAATCTCTTGGTTTAGTGATCTGATCATGTCAACAAGTTGAGGATTGTATAAGGATGCAGCTCTCTCAAGTTCCACACTACACTGACCATTTGGACCTCCTCTCATAGCTAATTCTGCTGGTGCACACCCCATTGGACCTGTTCCCGTTACAAGAACCCTACGAGCTCCCAAATCATAAAGCCTCTGCATATGTTACGCAATATAGACAAATAATTTAATAGTTTTTTTTTTTTATCAAAAAATAGTTTAATACTAATTTATTTCATGGTAGAGTAACATTGACCAGACTTTATTAAAGTCAGAAACTGCATTAAATAATATTAGACATGTTTTTTTTAATGATAATACTAGACATGTTTGAAAGTGACACACAAATTAAGTTGTTAATTATCCCTCACCAACTAACACATCTTTTGCACAAACACGCTCACTCCTCTACTAACAGCCAATTATTAAACATGCAAACATGTCCATATTAATTATTAAATATCCTTAAACTATAATCTCAAACTTTTGGCAATTGGTTCCTATCAAAAAAACACTTTTCTCAATTGGTTATATGTAATAGAGAGCATAACTGAATTTAAATATAGTAATAACTGGATTGGTACAAAATGAAGAATAATAATATACCCTGAGAACTTTGCGGTACTCGGAAATGATATAACGAACATAATCTGGAAGAGAAAATTGACGAGATCTTGCTGAAAAAGGAACCAAATAATAGTTGTTGACAAAATCATTGCCACCAAGAGTGATGAGTACAAGTGCTCTGTTGACTAGGTTTCTTGCTCCCTCTGAACCTATGTGTGCACTTACTCTTTTCTGATACAATTCAAATAGCCTTAGCTGCTTGTAGATTCGAATGATATGGATCTGCCAAACCAACCAATCATACATGTTATTATTAATATGTTACTACCAATTTAGCATATACTTTTTTTTATTATAGTCACCATTAATTTGGTGACATTAATGTTTTAACAATTTGTATTACTACTAATAGTTTAATGTTATACTTACAAACTGGAATCCGGTATCATTGAGAATTCCAATCCCAGCAGATGCAAAGTTGGCACCAATTAGAAGCTTCTCTCCAACTAGGAGTGGGCTCAAGTATGGAAGTGTAGGCTCTAACCCAAGCTCCAAACCTGTAATTAACAAAAGAGTAGCACATTAATTATACAAATATTAGAAACAAGTATGATAGTCAAAACATGTTGAAAATATATACTAGAAAAATAAATTAGTGAGAAAAAATAGTGATTGAAAAAATTGAGTTTTCTCGCTAATTCTCTCGTCACTAAATTTGGCGACTAATTTAGAGAAATATTTTGTTTTCTATTTCTAAATTTTCCTAGCTGATAGTAGTTTTTTTAGTAGCAATGGTAAAGTCGATCTTACTGATTAGGTCAGGGATATTGTAGCCATTGGAGAAACGCCCAGTAGGTCTATGACTTGGATAATCGATGCCATATGGATAATTGTCAGCTCGGGCCGTGGTAGCAAGAAAGTCATTGTTACCACTGTCCACTAGAGAATCTCCAAAAACAAAGAAAGCTCTTGGTTGAGCATAAGCACAACCAACCAAGCTTATCATTACACAAAAAGCAATCAACAAAGAAGTAGCCATAGGCAAAAGAATTGATAGGACTGAAAAGTGTTACTAATTGTATGTGATGTCACAATTTGATAACTCGTGGTTTGTATGGAGCATGCAAATGAGAAGGGTATATATAAGGTTAAATTCACACATTCTGTAAATAACACTCATTAATGTTATTTTCTACCACCTCCCAGTGATTTAAAGCTAACCGCCGAATCAAGAAAATTCAAGTGCCTCACATAATTGCTCAATGATCATTGGTCTTAAATTACATATAGAATTGAAGTGAAAACATCCATCTAACTTCAAGTACATGTAATTTCTAGCCGCCAATGTAGCCAGAGTTTAAAATGACTGTCAGTCAGAGTTATTCTTCATCATAACTACAGACAAACATGGACAATTATTTTTACTACCACTTCTTGAGTCTTGACAATACTAGCTTTACTGGTACATGTACACTGACTGAATTAATGTAATTTATCAAAGTTAGCAGATTTTTGTTTTGACAAGGTATCAAAGTTACCATGATGAAATAATGCAACTAGCTAGGTTCATTAAGAAGTACATGATATACATTATTTTTATGGGTCTTGCTAATTTGTGCGGCACATTATTATTAGGAAGTATATATAATTTAAATTCATATATGAATAACGTGTTACAAAAGTACGTTATTTTGTTTTTGAATTCAATTTTCAAAAGACAACTAGTTTCATTCTGAAATGACTAAGTTATTATGCTTGAATTGAACAAAATATTGTTTAATATTTTAAAAATTGATTCCATAATATACCACTAATTCAAACATACCCTAATTCAATGTACCTAAAAAAAATTAAGGTGTAATTTTTTGAATTTTTATTTCTCTGTAACTGTTATAGTAGTACTGTCTTACCTCTTACATTAATGTGAGAATGAGACAGTAGATAAACATAAGTGTAGATCTAGAAACAGTTGGCGTAAATGTGTGTTGATGTATTCAAAAATAGCTAGGAGGGCTGTTATTATATGTACATTTGAGGCAAATCGAATGGTTGAGTTATGTTCTGCCAGCTTTGTTGTCAAGCCACTTCTACAACTTTGTTTGTTACGATTTCGTTTTTATAGCATCACTATACTGTCATTGCATGATACTTAAATATATTATGCTATTTAGAATTGTACTGAGAATCTTATTAACTTATCCATAATTTTTCTTAATCGGTAATTATAAATACTTTTTTATTGTCAGGTAGTCAGTGACTAGAATTCTCTTTTTAAAGTGAACAAGTGGAGTGTTTGATGTTCAAAACCTGGCCCCTATATATAATAATGCGTTGTACCTGCCAACTGAGTCATACTCACGGAGACAGTAATAATAAATACTTTTATTAAAAGATAAAATGATCATTCTCCTAGAGCATAAATTGAAAAAATAATCTTCCCAAAAGAGAAAATAATACCACAAATTAATAAATTTAATCTTAATAACTTTTTCCGTCAAAAAATACTACTGCTTAATATTTTTTTTTAATCTCTTTAACTTTTTTGGTAACCAAGTTATTAGTATGAATTCCCACAAAAAAATTTATCACCATACATATATAACAAGGTCTTCTCTCAAAATCAAATGACTTAAACTCGAGACATTGCTAAAAAAAAATTGAGTCATTTGATCACTCAGAAAACAATATAATGTTAGTTAATGTTTGAAATTTAGATATAGATGTCGAAATCATAAATAAAATTTCAGTCATAATCAATCTAATTTCAAATGTTTCTACCAAGAAAATCTAATTTCAAATGTATCACTATCACATGGTATTAATCAATATAATGAAATGAACTTTCAATATTTGAAATTCAAAAAACATTGATTCGTTGATTATGATATATTGATTGAAACTTCCAACCATATGGTCTAAATTAAGTCTAACATCTCCATGACATATATGCATAAAGTTTAAGCACGACAATTAAGTAGTGATATAGAAAGATCATCAAAAAACTAAAATAACAAATAAATAATATGTAACCCGAAAATAAGCAGGTTTCTCTTGTATAGACAGGATTGTTTGTGTTCCTCATTAATGTCTGATAATCAAGTTTTTCTGTTACACTATAAACAATGTCACACTCAAAAATTGGTTGATTTAGAATAAGTAACAAAAAATCGATTGGGTCCATATTAGTCCCTTTTGAGCTAAGCATGATTTAAAGAAAAAACGAGGCGTTTTTCCTCTAAAACAATAATTCAATTAGGTGGTGGTGATGACAAGCAGACAGATATACATTGTGCATGTGTTCAACATAAATACCATGGTATTCGTCGCAGCTACCCTCCTCCAGTGTCACTAATTTTTGTAGTCATTTGTTGGCAGTTGGCACTGTTGCAAAAAACGATATTTGTGTTCGCTTTATATCTTTGCACATGTCTAATAGATAGACGTTCTCGTGAATTTAGTTCAGTTGGTAGAGACAATACATAATATATGTAAGGTCCATGGTCAAACTTCGGCCACCACAAAAATAAAAATGTCTGATAGATGGAATATATTTGCCGAGTTAGAGGCATCTACGTGTATCATGTATTTTTCAAAAAAAAATGCATTTTCTAAAATTATTATTTTATGTAATTATATAGATTTTATTTCCTGTCATTTTACATCAGAAAAGGTATTGATGCATATAATTATTTCTTTCTCGTCCATAATTACAAGCACTCATTGCATATTTTACTTATATCTAGGGACAAGCAGAGTAATGCATTATACTCTCACTTTGAAAAAATTACTGATCAAACAATAAACACAAAATTGGGTCAAAGTTTCTTTTAGGTGGAGTTTTTTTTAAGTATTTTATTTTAGTAATTTTACCTAACGAATATGATACATGTGCCTACAAATATCATTAGGCATGTCTCTACATCCATTAAAAGACGTGTACTAAATTTTTTGTTTATTTTATTTATAGGTTTCCGTTAAGATTTCCGTCTCGTGTGTAGCAGATTTTATATATGAATATATTACCTGCATATCGATAACTAATAGTGGCAATCAAAATATTTATTTTATCATATCCACATAAACTTGCAGTATATGTTTTTCCGTTCAATTATTTCTATGGTTCTCCATTGAGTCACTTATTAACTGTCATGAATCGCTAAGCCTTTTGATTAGAGTGCTTAGTGATTTTTCCTTGTTTTACTTTTGAATTATTTGTGGCTAAACCGCTTAGCCATTTGATGCTCGCTTATCTTTTGTCCATTTTCCAATTTTATTGATTTCTTTAGCTCCAATTCTTCAAGTGTTACCCACCCATGAGTGTCAAGTCACTTTAACCCATGATCACAAGGAAATATGTAAAAGAACATGTGTAATAAAAACCTAAATTTTAAATATGTACATTCAATTGGAAAATACCCCATTTTTTCTCTATTCAATTCAAGTTAATAAGTGCCTTAGAAATATGTTGGAAAACAAGTAAATTTGGCACTTATCAACTCTTTCCGATTTAGAGTTTTGTTTGATCTCAAAAAAATGTCCTAACAAAAATTCAAAACAAGGTTCAAACATCGATTGTGTACATTGAACACTCAAACACTCAAAATTTATAAACAATCAAGAACTTCTAATTTCAATCATTTTGAGTTTGTGTGATTCATGAAATGCATTTTCAAAGACAAATATCATGATGTCAATAAAACAAAGCATTGCTTATGAAACAATTTGCTAAACTAAAGTGTGATGTCAAACATTCCAATCAATAGTTGATTATTTAGAATCACAATCCTCACAAATGTTTCACTCAATGTGTAAATGTATTCACAACAAATCAATTTTGAAAATAAACTAAGCAATTATCACAAAACATGCAATCACTTGTGGATCACTAATATGTTTATTTGGGTTGAAATATGGCTAGTCTTCAAAAAATCCTTTGTTTTTCTAAGAATGCAAAAAGCCTAAGGTTAATAGAACATTTATTTTCATTTTCAATATACACTATATATCCCGACCACACTTTCTTTCCTTTTCCATACTCAACGCCATTTGGTAATTCTTTTATTGTTTCTTTTGACATTTTCCTTTTCTCGCTTTTTTCTTCTTTTCCACTATTTTCTTTCTTTTTCATTTTGATTGTAAAGAGAAGCTTCTCATTCTTTTCTTTTTCTTTTCATTTCCACCACCATTTCAATCTACTCTAACTTTGTGATTCCTTTGATTCCATATATGATTTATACGAAAAATATACATTTTCTATTTTACTCACAACTATTATCTTTTGTAAATTCTAGTCTTTATAGTTATATTTAATAAAGAGTATCAATGTATATTTCTTTGAAGTAATTTACGTGCAAATTAGTTTTATTATAAAGATTTTGGTAACGTATCTTAATCGTATTGTATCCTAAATTTTTTAAAATTTGTCTATCTGCATATTTGTATCATATCGAACTCATATTATGTATCTGGACTTCACAACAACTAGTAGATGTGCGTCTGAGTATTTTGAAAAGGAATATGATTTGCATTAACTTGTTGATGTGTAATAAAAAAAAGAGGGGTGCTAATAGTAAGCCACTTATGGAATTTTCATAAATTCATATACTATACTAAGTACATTTTGACTATTACTTTTCCCACTCTACCCATTTCTCGTGCATCCTATTTTTTTTTTATAAAAATGTCCATGTAATTTTCAGATTTTATAATCCGAATTGAATTTTCCCTTTGTTTTGGGGTGGAGAAATGAGTTTTTCATCAATTCGGATTTTATAATCTGAACACCCAAAAAAATAGGGCGCATTCCTTGCTTTTTTTGGACTATAGAATCTGAAAACCTCATATACACCCTTATTTAGGGGGGAAATAGTTTGGATTGTATAATCCAAATTGTATCAACACAAATTATGAGTCTGTTTGTAACATGGATAGCCAGTTTAAGGACCATATTAATCTTTCTAACTATCATCCTCTGTTTTAAGTCATTGTTAATTGTTTTCAGTCGAAAATCTGTTTTTGGGTCTATTGGATCAGATTGCTCTGAAACTTTCCCAAAAAAAAAAATCAAGGATCGAGACTTCTTATGAGACTCTGCTCCTTACAATCCAAAATTCCATTGTTTAGACCCATTTTTAAATTTTTTTTATCTTCATATTCTCAGAAAAATCCAAAAAAAATTGCATTAGTTTTATTTGATTTTTAGAATTTTTTGGTGATAATTTTATATATTTTATTTGACTTGTTTTATCATTTTTTTTTTACTTTGTTTTTTGTTGTTTTTAAAAGCGAAATTCGCAACTATTGAAATGGAAAAGATTCTGATTGCTGCAGTATTTCGGATTATATAATCCGAACACATCCAAACTGTGTTTGGATTATATAATCCGAAATCCTGTGAATATTTTCGTAAAAAAATTAAGTCGTGTGAAAAGATAAAAGGATGGAAAAAGTAATAATCGTACATTTTTTAGACTTAAAATTACAAGCCCATTACTGGTGGTTTTGAGCTTGCCATTTAGTCTTACAAACCCAAGTGATACAAAGCTTACAACTTAAAAACCATCCATCTCTTGATTTAAAAAAAAAAACAGCAACCTTTTATATATTCTCTAAGTTGGGACATTCATCGCCATAATACTCTCAAAGCAACCCTTAGAGAAAAAATTCCTATTGAATTCAAACGATTTGCTTATAATTTGCCCCTCAATATATATAATACAACATATTGTGCTGGAAGTATAAAGACATTAATTGGAACAAGGCATTACTATTTAATTAAGTTCTTGAATCCAAAAGCATAATGGTACTGAGATTCATTGGATGCATGTATTCACTGGATCCTATCATGAACCTTTCTACAATCAATCTGTTTGCTCTGTCGCTTGGATGGAAAGCGTCCCAAAATACATATGCATCTCTGTTTGGGCATATGTTGGATGCTGGAGTACACAGTCCAATCCCATTGTAGGGTCCTTGACCGCAACATGCAACTTTTGATGTGGCAAATCCTACATATGAAAGAAGGTCATTAGTGATTTCAATTTTCAAATTTAATATAGCTGTCTCCATGATACTACTATATAAGTATCATTATAGAAAAATATTTGTGGCTCAAAAATAAAATTATGGCAAGGAGATTAATGATTCGTATAATTAGTTTAGACAATCAGATTCTCTGATTTCTACGCATTAATACAGTCAACACATTGGTTGAATATTTCAAACTCAGTATTTTAAATATATTTTTTTGAACTATTGTCATCGATGCATTGACTCCATGAATGCATGGAGCTCGTAACGGGCAAGTAATCCTAATTAGATAATATATGAGTACATAAGAATTTTTCTGACATGGAAGTGAACCGACTACAATGTTGGTTTGTCCAATTTGAAGGCAACTGGTTGCAGTGAGGGAGGTTAAATTTAAATTTATGGTGTAAAATAGCGCATATAATGTAGGAGGTTGGTAGTTGGCCATCTCTCAAGGATGCTCCAAAGTCTTAAATAAATTCTGAAAACCCGATACCAAGTACCAACTCATAGATCTTTCAAAAAAAAAAAGTACCAACTCATAGATATATACTGACAGATATAAATTATGCAGGTACTTGTAAATTTACTAATGTTAATGTATAAGCACATGTCTTCGCTATTTCTCATAATGTGATGAAGAGTTTGATATGTAAAACACTATTCATACCGTAAAACCTAAGCTATTTCTCAATACCGACATGTTAAAAGTACCGGTACATAACTTATTAGCTTCATTTCACCCAAAAAACAAATTTGTTAGCTTCAATGTTTGCCTTAGCCTGATTAATTAATAAATGAATTTAACATTATGTATTTTAATTGCAGCCTACATTGTGTACGACATATGTTTCCCTTTCCTTTCTTCAGTCTTCGGTATAATTTCATTTAAACTACTTCTAGTAAAAATGAAAATACTTGGAAGAAAAATAAAAATGACTGAGTTGCTTTACTCAGACTGTGGTCCCTAGAAACGGTTTCCTTCATTCAACGGGATCTGCAAGTGGTGGCTCCATTTGGATTTGGGATTGGGCAGAGTAAATTATTTATTTCCACTTTATACTCATGATATGTATGTAGATGGGAAAATTAAATATGGTCACACCAATTTTTCCAAATTTCACACACTTTAATTTTCCATTTGTTTTTTGAAATATTTGTTTCAAGCAAAATAAGCTACCCATTAAAATTCAGGAATACTAGTAGATGTGAATTTAGTCGTTAGTCTCTTTAAAATAAAAAATATGTATATTAGAAATACGATACAATAAAAAGTGAGGTTGAAGGACATATATACCGTATGCTTCTGGATTACCAATGAAATCCATATTCATTGCAAAGGCATTTGCAGAAATAAAGACATCAGAACCAATTTCAGAGTTGAGTTGACCCAATAAGTCAACGAGTTGAGGGTTGAACAAATTGGCAGCTTCCTGCAATTCTGCATAACATTCGCCATTTCTGCTATGCTGAGCTAATTCTGCTGGGACACAACCTAACGGTCCTGTACCAGTCACCAAAACTCTTCTTGCTCCCAATTCATAAAGCCTCTGCAAATGCAATGCATGCATATGAGTAAGTGCATCATTTAATTTATTGACGTACGTTAAAAAAAGACAAATGTGTAAGAGATAGACCCCATAAGCCATAACACATTAATTTTCCCCACATGCATATGCTTCTCATATAAATTGTACTATCATAGATGATGGCATTGGGTATCAGAAAAAACTATTAATTTTGTATAGCTAATATAAAAAAACTTTTTATGCTTAAAAAACAGCAATGTGTTAACATTAATGTGTGTTCCTTTCAAAAATATTATTGTGTGTTCCGTAAATACAACTCTTATGATAAAAATTGTAAAAACATTTGATATGTTAGAGTGCATATTTGAAATCACAATTATCATTTTTTTGACAAAAAAATCACAATTATCTTATTTATAACATTTTGTATGTGTTAGTATACCGCTACACTCTTTAAAAAGAAAAAAAAAATAACTAAAAGGTATATCTACATTTTTTGTAGGGCCTAGTTGTCCTCTTCCTATAAGTTGATTTACTTATTATGCAAGAATCATTCAACCTCAAATGTTAGTCGTAAAGGTAAATTTTTGCACTTTCATTTTATACTCGAGTTAAACATGGTGAACTTGGTTTTCAAGTATAAGAAGTAAATAATGTGATATTTATAAAACTATTAATCAAAATATTTCAACCAAAAAAATAGAATAGATCGAATTTTTATCTATCTTGCAAAAGGGAAGTTTAGAAAATTAACGTGTGTGTGTGTATATATTGGATATAGGTGAAATTCATAGAATAAACATAATTAGGCTATATATGTCATCAAATAAAAATGAAAATGGCTTAAGGAATAGTATAAGGATAACTTGATCGCCCAAAAATATTGATTAGTAGCGACAAGATTATATACTATAAATTCCTTCAAAAAAAAGATTATATACTATAAATGTTCAAATAAAAAATATATCAATGGATACATTATATATAAAATGATGATATAATTATGACTAAACCAAATAGTAGAGAAAACAAAAACTATGTAATTCTATACCAAAAAATTGAAGAGACCCAATTATCTATGAAGACTCTAGAAAAATATAATTTGTAGATAATTGAGAGTAACACTAAAATGAGAAAAATAAAATTATTCAATATAATTTTTTTGGAGGCAACACCGCAACACTTAAATGAGAGTAAAAATAAAATTATTACACAACTTGTAACAAAATAATACTAAAAATTAGTATTAATATTTCAAAAAAAGAACTTGTAAAAATAGATCTGTTCATGCTCACTCCCAATATAATATTAACAATTATTAATAATATTGACATTTACCGTTTAATAAAAAACATGGCTCATTCCCTATTCTATCTATATATTTACATTATTCAAAGTTTTTCCTTCACTTCCTTTTTTGGATGATGATTCACAATCATTGCAGGTCTTACATACTCAAGAAAAATGTAAAGCAAAAGCTAATAATTAATGACAAAAAAATAAACAGATATATAATACTAAAAATAATAGAAACAGATAGTAATACCGCAAGAATTTTACGATACTCAGAAATGAGGTACACAACATAATCTGGAAGTCTAAATTGGCGTGATCTTGCAGAGAAAGGCACAAGAAAATAGTTGTTCACAAAATCATTTCCACCTAAAGTCATTAGGTATAGTGCTTCATTCACCAATCTCACAGTTTCCTCTTCTCCTATTAGTGCACTCACTCTTTGCTGATACTGCTCAAAGTATTGCAATTGCCTTGTGATTCTGATTATGTTAAACTGCGGAAGAAAAAAAATGTATATTCACAAATTTTCATTATATATCCTTAGTTTGGTAGACAGAAGACATATATATTTTCCTTAATGTATGGTCACAAAAATCGAAAGCATAATATATTTTAAGGTAGCTTACAAATTGAATTCCAGTATCATTGAGAATTCCAATTCCAGCAGAAGCGAAATTCGCACCAACTAGTAGCGCCTCTCCATTGAGTTCAGGACTTAAATATGGTAATGTGGGTTGTGATCCAATTCGCTCACCTACGTACGTGCATTAATTAATTCTTTATAGTAACTATATATGTATATAAATTTATCAATGATTAAATCAAGTTTAGTTAGTATATGTACAAATGAAAATGAAAGCTGGTGAAAAAATAAGTAAATTATGAATGAATTATATACTGATAAGGTCAGGCATGTTGAGGCCATTGGAGAAGCGTCCAGTGGCACGGTGAGTTGGATAATCAATGCCATAAGGGTAAGAATCAGCACGAGCAGTGGTTGCTAAGTAGTTATTGTTGCCATTGTCAACAAGTGAATCACCAAAAACAAAAAATGCTCGAGCCTCAACTTGTGGAACAACAATGCTGCAATTTATCAATAAACATATTAACATACAAGAAACAAAAACTACTCTTTGGCTGTTTTGGTCCATGGATTGGATAGTGCCTCTAAACAAATGGCAAGCTTTTATGCCTTACTAGAGAGACTACCCTTTGTTTGTGAGTATTTGTGAGTGAGTGTGAGTGTCTTTATATAGAGGTTATTTGTTGTGATATTTGATGTACTGAATTAAATAACTTCTGCTACCACCCCAAGTCCCCAACAAATAGACATAGTCACCATAAATAAAGAAATGCCTATCAATATTATTTTGAATCTACCTAGATCTGTTTTATTTTTACCTTTTTACTTATTTCATAGTTTTCTTACAGATAGTACTATGCTAGAACTACCAACTAAGACCATACAATCATGCGTGCTTCATTCATTAGGAAATAAAGAATAAATAACTTGACAAAAAAAATAAAGAAATAAATACTATAGCCATATGAAGAAAGTTGGTTAAATTATATTAGGAAGAATGTACTACAATCATGCGTGCTTCATTCATTAGCTACTATTTATATATGCCTTAAGTGGCTCAGGTGGCGGAGCTAGAAATAATTTTTGGGGTGGGCTAATTTTTGTAGTGTGTAAATTTATATTTTTTTTATTAGTTAATTCGAGTGATAATGATAATTATTGTTAATGGTGTTTTAAGGATATTTTAACATAAATATTATATAATATTTTCTTTCAAAAAAACGTAAATATTATATAATTTTTATTATATCACACATATGCTTTTTAATCGTAAAACGAATTGTTCTTTGTTCACACAAATCGTAAAAAAAGAGCATAGCAGGAGTCAAACTGGTAATAACATAAAGCATTGGAGAACTAGGCCTAACCGCTGGAACACTCTACATATATATGTTTTTTATCGTAAGACACAATGTACTCCCTCCGTCCCTTAATGTAGGCACTCATTGTCTTTTTCATATTTTTTAAGAAATGTTGTCAGTGTAATTAATGTGTCTGTTTTGTGTAAATATTAATAAATTGTCTTTTGTTTGTATGTGTATTAAATTTGACTTTTTATATCTCAAGACAAGTTAGTAGTATTAAGTAGGGGTATGTTTAGGAAAAAATTAATAAATGCATCTAATAATTTGAAAAGGGGTTTACATTTAGGGACAAAAATAAAGTTAAATGATGCTTATATATAGGGACGGAGGGAGTATATATATAAGATCATATTATAATTTTTGTAAATACCTATTAAAAATTATTATTTTTAGGGTTGGGGTGGGCCGTGGCCCATGAGTGGCTCCGCCACTGAGTGTCTTCGTATAAATGATTTGTTTGTTTAGCATTATTAATTTTTAATATAGTTGTTGCAACCCGTTGCAACCCATCTTCATTCACGAGAGAAAGGTGGTTTTGAATCATGTTTCCAATCTAGAATCATCCATTTGCAACATTTTTTCTCTCTCACTTTACCAGATTTTATCGTCCAAGTATAATGTTGTTTTATAATTCGTAGGCTTGGTATGGTTTCGTTTAATTCCTCTTTTTATTGTAGTATTTGTTTGATTCAAATCGATATAACAACTTTGATATACTAAAAATTCAATTGATCACTTGAGCGTCTGCATTAGAGATCTAGAGTCATAAATATTCTAGTTTCTTTGATTTTGTGACAATATTTGTAGGCATTGTTCCATTTTATGGTATATATTATATTGGATGTTTTGAGTATGTTTGCATATTGATACTTTTTATTTTCACTGATGTTAAACTTGTGTTTTTTCAGTGTACCGTGCCAATTCAAATGAATAAATATCACTTTTTAGTTTGCAACAGGGTCAAACCTAAAACCTAAAAGAGATGCCAACAATTAATGATTTTCACTATACGAGCATTGACGCAATGGGCGACCACTCTTTTCTTTAGTGTTTTCGCTCGCCTATTAATATTTGGGGTGTACCTTATGCTAGTTTATAGATGGCCATTTTCATAGTCTAATTTTCAATGAAAGAACCATTTTTTATGACTTAATCTCGCTAGAAGAGTCCAACACAGAAGACTAATTTATTATGCACATTGAGTTTTCTTGCTTAGATTATTTTTGAAGTAATTTCAGTCGTTAAAATTTTAAAATTTACCTTATAAAAATGATTATGTAAAAACATATTTGATCTATAATATTTGCATCTAAGAATTATACTAATATTTTAAAAAAAAAAACAAAATAGAGTGCAAAATCATCAAATGACAAACCAAAAAATTTCAACTATGAAGACACGCCTTACCGGCCATCATTTACGACATTCTAGAAATATTATTAAGATAAAAGATCAAAAGTTACAAAACCATTCTGTGTACTAGATCAAAATCCAAATCTATTATAAAAAAAAATATCAGAAAAACTCATTGGAAAATATATAAAAAAGAGAACTCTTGATAAAGAGCAACATAAACAAAAAATTGAATGTAGTTAATGCTAATCTATTTTAATTTTTTCTTTTTGAGCAAGCTAATCTATTTTAATTTACAAAATATATAAAATACAAATTGAAATAGAATTCATATAAAGCATCTCATTCTGCATTTATCTATTCAATACACTTGTAGAGGTTTTGATTTATCGTCATGTACCTTAAATTTGATTAATTGAGCTAAAGGTGTCAAATTGGTACAATTATACAAGACGGAAACATCAAACAGAAGTCACAGTTGCCACGAAGGAATAGTATAGTTATACACATTAAAATGTGTGTCAACGAGTCAATCTAAAATAGATGTATCTACCACATTTAAACCTTTTCAATACCTTGTATATCTTGTTCCCAATTTTCCTGACCCAGTAAGCCTGTATGTGGATCTTGTCTGAAGAGATTAAAAAAAATGATTTTTTTGGGTACATATAGACTAATATAAGATTGGAAATGGATTCTTTCACTTAAAATTTTACATGATCTTTTTGGTTACTTTCTTGATTCGATATGTGACACTCAGGCAGACGTGCCCTCAACCTAATGGCATCGGGCGTAAAATTTTACATGATCTGATCGTGATAAAGTTTTACATTTATATCTTTTTAAGAAAAAACCAATTTTTGCTCAAAAAAAAAAAGAAAAAACCAATTTAACTTCCATCTCATTCAATGTTGGTCAATGTTATATAGCTAGGCCTTGTCTTGCACATAATGGTAATCCTTCCACTTGCTTAGAATAGACCATAGGGTGAAATACCTTCCACAATGGACTATTGGGGTACTGTATTTTTCTTTCAACATTGCATCTTAGTTACTTTGTCATTTAAGTTTTTCTTTCATTTAGTTACTTACGTTAAGTTTTGTTTGCAAGAAGCTAGTCTCATTAAAAAAAAAATGCGTGGTCTTTAGTGTATTGCTGGATTAAAATATTTGTTCTTTATAGGAATACTGGATTAAAATATTGTTGGGTCAGGGTGGGTTTGTCACGTTCATTTCTTCTTCTTCTTCTTCTTTTTTTTTTTTTACTATGGTCTATTTTTTTTAAAATATCATTACTCTAAATAATGTTGTGTGAGGTTATAATTCTATAAAAGAAAATGAATAGTTTTTTTGTTGTTAAATAATAAACGGTATATGAAGTTTTTTTTTTAACAGCAAAAAAGTTATATTAAAGAAAAAGTACAAAGAGTACTTAATCATCTAACACAGAAAAGTATAAGAGTACTCAACCCAAATAAAAAAGAAACACGCAACAAGGAACCAACTATCTTTTTTTGTGGTGGTTAAAGTTCGAAGCCCAGATCTTGCATATATTATGCATTGTCTTTACCAACTGAGTTAAACTCACGATGACAAGTAACCAACTATCTAATCAAACAAAGAAGGGGATTAGAAAAACACTCATAGAATAAACAATAACCCCTTTTCTTGGAGGCAAGGAACCAATTTCAAGAAGTATTAAGAATCGATTCCACCGTTGTCTCTACTGCCGGAACCTTTGAGGAGAAGATAGTATTATCTCTTGCTTCCCAAATTGTTCATACTGTTGTATGCCAAATAAGGGTAAGACCCTTCCGACATGCTTTTCCACAAGAATGAGTCCACCAATGCGCAATAATCAAAGGCAAGCGCACGCGCCAAAGATATGTTAGAGCACTATAAACACGTCTCGAGACATCCACAACTCGCTAAGCATTCATGGCAAAAGTGAAATCAAGCCTGAAAAGAGAGTTCTAGAAGATTGGAGATAAAGTTGATTCGTTAAGCACAAGAATTGTGCTTAGCGCACAATAGTGGTTACCTTTCCATAAAGGAAAAGCAAAGGCAGTTCGCTAAGCATGAAAGTTGTGTTTAGCAAGCAAGAATGGTTTTTCCTCCCTTGAAGCAACCTCGATTCTCTAAGTGGGCTTATTGCGCTTAGTGAATCTGTAACTTCATAATCTCTATAAATAGAAGTGCAAGCCATTGTAAAACTCAGTCAATTCTAAACCAAATATAGAAGAGAGAGAGAGAGAGAGAGAGAGAGAGAGAGAGAGAGAGAGAGAGAGAGGGTAGAGAGTGGTCGGAGCCTCTTGAGGGCCAAGAAAGCTTGGAACTCCAAGATTCATCAACTCTTTGTTATTCTTCATCTGACAAATGGTTAGCTAAACTCTCTCTTGTGTTGTGGGTTTGGATGTAAATAGCTCGGAGTCTATATAATACTCTTAGTTTGGCTGGTTGTATATAATTTATGTTCTCTATATAATTTTAGTCTAAATCTTTTCTTAATGCTTTGTTGCCAGTGTAGTGTGCCACAATTGATCTTTTGATTTAGTTAGCCCCTAGTAAGGTTGGTTATCTAAGGGACATGGTTTAGATTATGTATAGGTATTATCGCCAGAGTGATCGCGGGAAGGTCTATATTCATGTATAACCATAGGCCATAAAAGCGATCGGCTATTTTTCCACCGAGCATCGGAAATCAATGGTCTCTATATTATTTGGCGTTGTTAACCTTAGTTTGGAGACGTACAATGAGGAAAGGGTGAAGTTATACATGAGGCATAAAAATTATACAATCGGTTAAGAGGAAACATACGAGGAATATTTATTGAAATTCAATCCCTGCACAACTCTATCTATATTTATTTAGCTTACTTTGATTCAAACCACCAAAATATTTTACATAAACTTCGTTTAGAAATCTATCAATATAAACTCAAGTTAACTAAGCGCAGTCTCTGTGGATACGATATTTTATTTGTTTGATAAAAACTGACATACTTACCACTGCTCTAGAAAAATAGAAAATCAGTGTTTTTCCTTTTATCAGTACACTTCAATAAAAGATGGACCTCGTTCTCTGCTATATCTGAGCACCACACACAACAAATTTGAGCCCTTTCGTGGAACACGTCTCTCAAAGAGAAATTTTCTTGAATTGGGAGCCGACGAAGAAGTTGTCAAGGGATAGCGTTTAGGTGTCGATGGCTTTTGGTGTCATTGATGTCTTTGTTCATATCTCTCTCTTAATCATTCATTCTCTCTCATCTAAAATGAATTAATGGCATCAATGACACTAGAGGCCAATGACACTCAAGTATTTTCAATTGTCAAGAGAAAAATAAAATATAAAAGTACCAACTCGTGCTTAAAGTTCTTGAATAATCTAATTTAAAGTAATGAGTAATAAGAAGGAACTTTGCCAGAAGAAAAAATATATATAGAGAGAGTTGGCGTCATTTTGCTTACTTTTTCGATTTATGGTAATTTTTCATCTTCTATAGCTTCTTGTTCAATATTTTTTTTTATCCTTCGGTTCATACAGAAAGAGATTCAATAAATAATTCATTAACCACTTGTGCTCAATATCTTGGATTTTGAATAATGTTTTCTAATGAGTCGTCTCTTCCTTATAGAAGAAGAATTTCCTGTGATTTTTTTTAGGGGAGGATAAGGTTTGGTTGTGTAAAGAAATTTAAATTTTTTAACTTCTATGTGTCATTTCATAAATTTAACTTTGATAAAATAGTGTGTAAATTGTAATTATTTTGGATATTTTACATCTTAATTATGTTTGATATACTAAAAAGAAGTACTACTAAAAACACAAGATTTGACAACACAACACAAGACACAACAACATATGAGAAACTTTTATGATATTAAAAAATGTTGTTTTCTACGATGTTTGGTGAACAAAATATTATTAGAACATTTTAACTATCAAACACGGTAGAATTTGAATTCTCTCAAAGTTCATCATCCAAACATTCCAAACGCATTCTTTGTGAGCAAAACTTTCTCGACAAACAAAATAAGACACTTCTGTTGAGTGTTTCACCCTATTCAACATTTCATAGACGGTTTAAGACTTTTAACGGGTTCCTTCCTTTCCTCGTTCATTCAACAACTTTCACATACGGAAGACGACGGCGACGACTCTTTCCGTCTGCAAACCATGCTTGAGGGAAACAATATCTCAATCAAAGCTAGATATGGTGAACTTTCTTTTCAATATTTCTCAGAAACCTCATATCTTAAACTTGCTGCTTAAACACTCACACATTATCTTCTTAAGTATCTCTCTGATTGAGTTTTCTTTACTAGCTGGCATTGTTATTTCTACCATCTCATGGGATGCAAGGAAGCATCACATTGTTTCCTAAGAACTCACCCTTTAGTATCCAAACATTACCGCATCACATTGTCAGTATGCTTGCAATTGTTTGTGAGGAGGTTCGTTCTTGCATCAAAGCTTGCCGTTTGTGAAATTATCTGACAGATTTATGATGAGGTTTAAGCTTAGAGCAGAGCAAAGTTTAAATTGTCTTATTCTTAATTACCCATCAAAAATATAATTTAGTAGAATTGATGTTTAAAACAATTTTAATTGAATTAATAGTTTAATTACACTTACAAACCTTGAATACAATCCAGTGGATGCAAAATTGGCACCAATTACAAGCTTCTCTCCAACTAGCAGTGGACTCAAATAAGGAAGTGTAAGCTCCAAACCTGTAATTAACAAAAAAGATGCACAATAATTAATTACACCATACACATGTGACATGAGACATGCATATATACTACAAATAGTAGAGACAATTGTGATTGGTCGATATACATGTGGATTTATTTGACAATATATAAGCATTAATGAAAAAAAATTGAAAATATATATTGCAGAATTTCACGTAATGATGAAACTCTATCATACCAATTAGATCGGGGATGATTGGGATGCTAGAAAAATGTTCACTGAATATGTGTTTGGATAGCAGTGACAAGTGTTATTATTTGTATAATGTGACTCTCATTTTGATGGTTAGTATGGAGCATACAATTGGGAAGGGGGTATATAAGGTTTGAACATTTGACACTCTGTAATGTAAACTCATTAATGTCTTGTTTCTACCACCTCCCAATGATTTAAAGCAAACCGCTCAATCGTCATGAATGGTCTTAAATTAGATAGAAGAAGTGGAAATATCCATCTAACTTCAAGTACATGTAATTTCTAGCCGCCAATGTAGCCAGAGTTTAACTTAAAATGACTGTCAGATTTATTCTTCATCATAACCACATACAAACATGGACAAATATTTTTACTTCTTGGCAATATTGCTTCACTGGTAGTGGTATGCAAACACTTACTGAATAATGTAACTTATCAATAGTACAATAGGGTGTTGAGACATCACGTCTTAACCCAAAACTTTAAGACATTAGATATATTGGGCATTTCATTTAGCGTTTGTTTGGTTGAACGGTGAAATTAACAAAATAACATAGAACGGCAAAAGTTACACCTTGCAGCTTCACAAAATCATGATGGTTAATGGTGATTTTACAATCTCACCAATCAACCAAACAGATCAGGATCGACGTTCCTCCTAAAGTCTCATGATCGATTTTCTTAGTACCAATTCTGATGGGAGTTAAGTCCATACAAAGTTAAGCTATGTCTTTAAATGGGATCTTCTTAAGTGGATGATACCTCCTGGATTAGTCGGTTCTTGAACCATATATCAAGTTCTTTTTTAAAAAATATGTGACATATATGGAGGGGACAAATAGATGTGTGTGTTGTTAGTGCTAAATTACATAAATTATAGTAGTCTTTACTTTTTCGATTTGTTAACTATGTTATTGATGTTCCCTAAAAAGACCATGTTGTTGATGTGAAATATTTATGACTTTTTTTAAGATTATTTTTTATATGAGAATTGTTGGTTTTGGGTTTTTAAATTGTTGTATTTTGGATTTCCATACTCTATTTTTGAAAATAAATAATCATCTACCGAAGTTATTATTGATCTGTGTCATGAACAACTTAAGACGTTTCGTTCAAAATTTGTGCAAGGCAGATTATCAACCATGTCGCCTTCAGAATAAAACAAGTTCATCTACAACTATACGACTAACTTTTGGACCATAGCTAATCTTTCGAGAATTACATCTTCAATATGGTCCTAAGATCGCTCTTAATTTAATATTTAAACCAATCAATTATGGTATTATAACCACTCTATTATGATATTGTGACCACTTAAATATGATATTACCACCATTCAAACCTTTAACATTTCCAAATATCAATATGGCACTACAACTCTTAATTACATAGAGGTTACACTCTTGAAATGGACATTATATCTAAAAAATGGTTTATGATCTTAAGAACACTCTTGATTTTAAAGGGACAAATAAAGATGAATAGAATAACAACTCGTTGGCACTAGTAAAAGGGAGGAGAGAAGAAAAATAATTTTTTTTTAGAAGGAAAATGATTGATAACTCAAAAGACTCCGTGGGCATTTAGATGTAAGGAAATCCAATATATATAGACAGGTAAGCAGTTTTAATGGACCGAAAGGATCTCCCTAAAGATTTTATTCAAAAATAAAAAGACTACCTCCCCAATTAATAAAAAAATTAAATCTTAACTTAAATTTGAAATAAATCAAATATGATCTAATTTATATTTAAAGTTAAAATCAAATATAATTTAATATATACTCTAAAAAAAAATCAAAGTTTTAGGTTCGCATGAGCAATTATTTGAAGAAACTTCTTTATCTATGAAAAAAATAAAATTACGTGGTTATTTTTTTTTATTTGAAGAAACTTGACCTATTGGGAAAGAAAAAAAACTATAGTTACTATCTATTCTATATTCAAAATATCTATGTGCAGAAGTACAAAAAATTGAAGATTATCAATAAATGTTAGTTTGAATGGAACTTAAATCGTGCTCCTTGATCAATGCATTGAGTTTGAGCTATGTGAATGAAAAAACATGGTTGAAAGACAAGAGTTATTAAAGTTGCTCAATCAGGTTATTTTTGGAACAAGTGCGGAAACTGAGCATATAAAGTTCTACCTTCGGTAGAATTAGTGTTGTGTATATTGAAAAATGTGAAAATTTCATGTTGGATAGATCATATATACACATTTCTTTCAATAACAAAAAAAAAAAAATCATATATACACATTGGTCGGTAGTGTTTATATAATTATTCCACCGTTCCTTTTTAAGTGTCGTTTAAGGGTAAACTTTTCGTTCCTATTTAACTGTCGTTTTGGTATTTTAAGGGTACAATTTGTCAATTATACCCATTGTCAATTACTCGTATCTTTTTCTTTGTTTGATTACTATTATCTTTTTCAATAAAACTAATTGATGTTATATCTTTGAAAAACTAAAGTTTGTTTTTTTAATTAAAGTTTGTTTGTTTTTTTTAAAACAAAATTTGTTTCTTGTTATCTTCAGATTTAAACAAAATTTTGTTACCTATAATAATGGTTCTATGAAGAGTTAAAATTCTATAAATAAGATGAATAATTGTTAAAAATTTCAAGTGCAAAGTAAAAGAAAAGAGAGTGAGTGTGAAAAAAAAAAGAATTGTTGGAGAAAAAGATAGTAACTAACAAATGTGTGTTACGATCTTTAAAAAAAAAAGTTTGTTATGAGAGAATTAACATATTAAATTTATTGAAAAGATATAGTGTGCCAAAAAATAGGAATATATTGGTAGATTAAATTGAGGGTATAATAGAAAGAAAATGTGTAAAAATACACTTTACTATTTTCGTGTTTTTTTTAAAACGACACTTAAAAAGGAACGGATAGAGTATCTCTTAAAGGTACATAATTTTATTAATGGAATAAGTACTCGTTTATATATATTATTCAAAAATGTTAAATTAAGTAAGTTTTCTTCTTTAAAAAAAGAAAAAGAAAGTGTTTACTTAATTATTAAGTTTTGGTAAAATATTTTGAATCATAATATGAAATATTTTTGTGTACGATATAAAATATTTTGAAACACAATCTAAAATATTTTGATATTTAATCCAAAATAGTTTGGTTCTTAAAATATTTTGGTACTAAATAGTATAAAATATTTTGGTGTCATATTTTTGTACTCAATAAGAGATATTTGTGTAAATTGTTCCCAAAGTTTCTCGTGGTGAAATTTTTTCTATAAATAGAGATCTCACTGCTTCATTATTTACAAATAGAGAGAATACTCTTTGTTCAAAATTCACAATGACTCTCAATTCTCGTTCAAATAATGATTTCACACCTACAGATGATGAACTTATCCGATCATTCCTCTACAATAAAATTCACAATAATCCAGTGCCCAACTATATCACCATTCTCGACTACGAACTGTTTGGTATCGTAAAGAATCCTTGGGAGATTTGGGAAGAGTTTGCACCTTATCACTCATATTGTGGAAAAGACCTATATTTCTTCACTACCTTAAAGAAGAAATCTGTCACTAGTAAACGCTTGATTCGTACTATTGGTACTGGTACATGGGAAGGTGAAGACACCGGAAAAAAAATAGTTGCTAAAGAGACTAACAAAGTGTTAGGTATAAAAAAACGTTTTCGCTTTGGGAAGAGTAACACTTTCCATGATGGTGCATGGATCTTGCATGAATATAACCTTGACGAATCTTTGATCAACAATACTTTGGTAAGCAAAATGATATATTTATATTGTTAGTTAGTTATGATCAACATGAATAATTTGCCATCAGAGCATGTGTTCGTTTGTTATATGTTAAGGTAGAGATTACTAGCTATCTCACCTCGTGAATATTTAATTTTGGTTGAACTAAGAAGACCAACGTTTAAGCCTATAGATTTGTAGCACTGCATGTCAAATTGACAATTTTTCTTTGGTACTGTGCACATGTTTATAATTTGCTTTTGTATCTTTTTTTTTTCCTTTCTGCAGGCCAACAACTATGTTCTGTGCAGATTTAGAAAGAATTTGAAAATCAATCAACACCAATCCAATCCTCACTTAATGAATAGCACTGGCTTACCAAGCATTAATGTTGAGCAAGATGGGCAAGGAAAGACGGTTGTTCCCGGACATGCGGAAAACGACATATCTGTAAGTTACCACACTAAATTTAGAGCTACTAATATTTTTTTTTTTTTTTTTAAGGTAATAGATTATGTTGCTTGATTGGTTGTTAATAATAAAGTGATAATTGGTGATTTTATGCATTCAAGATTGAGTTATTTTCAAGATCCCCGTCTTATTTGTCCCGTCCCCCACCCCACCCAGGGTTCACTGCAATTCTTTTGGTCGATTTTATCCTTTTTTATTATTATTATTAATCCGGAAATTTATTAAAATTATAGGTATACATTTTGGTTAAAATTGTATGTATAAATATTGGTTTTGATTAAAATTATAAGTATATATATTTTTTACTATTAATTTGTAACAAACGGTGTTTTGCGTTTTCAATTATACAAATATTATAACAAATACAACATAAATTCTTATATTTTTCAATAGAAAAAAAAACAATTTAACCCTAAAAAAAACCGGATCTTTAAGTTAGAAACAATAAAGAACCAGTTTTTTTTTTATTTTTAAGAAACCAATTTTTTGTCCTCCTAAGCTTAGTTCAACTGCTTTCATTCTGTGTGTATAGATTTACCTATTTTCAATAAATTCTAAGTTCTTGAAATCTTGCTTAAAGATTGTCCGATCTGTTAAGATTGTGCTTTGGAGTAAAATATGTTATTTTGTAAAACAAGAAAATAGTAGAAGATTTTAGATTTTGATTCAAATTATCAAATTTTTTTGAGATTTTTCATGTAAGATTTAATTGATTTTATTGTAAGAGTCATTCAGAATTCCACTTTTTACCCAAAGTCGACTTTCATTGTATTCGGTATCCATGTTCATCTATATCAAATTCTATATAGCTCTGATATGTTCGAGGACTTACTTCCTCCGGTTTTCCAATCCTTTGCTCAAATTTATGACACTCGACACATTAGAAATCAATAGATGAGATTAAAAAAAGCAAAAACCACCTTTCAGTGTTCCTCTCTTCTCAACCATTAAAAATCAAATTTTGATGTAGATTTTGAACTATTTTGCATTCTTGATTTTTAGGGCAATAATGTTTCAAGAAAATATAATATTCACGAAGAAACAAAAAGTCAATCAAATGGTGAACACAAAAGGAGAAAGGTGGTTAATTCAGAGTCTCAATGCAAGGGAAAAATAGATGAATGTGTGGGAATTATTTGTCCAAAAGAGACCATCATTCTAGGACCCGAAGCTACCACAAAAAATGTAAGTATTATTTGTGTTTGTGTATATGTATTATTTATCTGTTGAAGGAGCCAGAAATTTTGTTGATGTATTAATTAAGAGAAATGATATTTGTACAACTATTTTGTGACAACTTTTGAACAATTTCTCTCTCATACTTACATGATGTTATTATCCTCTCTTCTTTTTCCTCTCTCCATTGTTTTTTATCAATAAGAAGAGAGAGAAACAAAGTTGTCACTAGAGTTGTCATCAAATAGATGTACAAATATCATCACTCATTAATTAACTATTAACAAATGAACATATGTAAGGGTTTAACTTTAAGAGAATCTTTTGTTGCACTAGTTTTATTTGTTACACTTTGGTGATACCTTTTTTTTTAGATGATATGCAATACACTACTCTCTTTTCAGGAGAACAATAATGTTTGGTTGGAGATAAATATTGACCAAAATTCAAGAAATCAACTTGATGGTGGAAATATCAAGACCGATGTGGTTAAAAGTCTCAAACCAATAGATTCCAAATTTAATAAAGAAGATGGTGATCACATTATGAACAAAGAAGAAGATGGTGGTGTCATTATACCTTGGCCTGAGCTTTTCTCGCAGGAACTGATAGAGAAGAATGAAGGAAGCTTAATCGAAGAAGAGGAAGTTCAAATGCTTCCCAATAATTTTTATAAGGAACTGTTGTTGGAACTTATTAAGTTTGAGTAAAAATAGTAGCAGCAAACATCGCCAAAAAAATATATGGTAGGTAAGACGAGAAAACATATTTTTTTTTTGTAATTGTTGGATATTTTATCCATTTTCCTTCCTAGTATGGTTAAATCTCATCTTTTATTTTAGTTTAAGGTTTACTTAATTGAAATGCTATCTATTTTTAGAGAGGACTTTTATAAGATCAAAAAGCTCTTGTTTTAAATGAGTATCTACTTTTTTAAATAAGTTGAGGGACCAAAGGTTCAACAAATAAGTTAATTGAACCTTTGATCCTTCAATTTATTTGTTGTTTTCGATTTTATCAACATCACAATTGAAATGAGTATCTACTTTTAAAAAAGAAAAATAAGTTTTTTTATTACAAAAACATGTGTAATTTAGTTTTAATGTGTTTATCACAAAAGCATCAACAATCTCTTTGCAATTAGCAAATAGTAGAGCATTATGATTGGGCACATAATGGTATGATTGCTAACTTGGTTAATGGGGAACCTATTCCAAGTATCCAACAATGTATTGTGGACACATGTTTATGTGACTTTGTTGTTATTTCCATGAGCAGTGACACGGTATTTTTACGTTGTATGGGTGAAGAAAATGTGTTGTATGTTTTCAATGAAGCGAAGGATTTTTTGGTACTTTTTCAAAGTCTGTATGTGTGGAATTCAAATCCAAATTGTTATGAGAGACATGCTTGGCTTTGTTTATATTGCGTACTGGTGCATGCTTGGAATGAAAAATTCTTTAAATTGTGTGTTTCGGTTTGCATGCTTTTTTGAAAACGGATTCTTGGACAAGCGATAAAGAAAGGTTAGATTATGCATGCATTTTAATTTCTACAAAATCTTTGGAGGTCATAAATTTGCTTGAAAATGTCATGGTGGATGGGAAGGTCTTTGCACTTAATTTTGTTGAAGATTGGGGGTTGGGTCTTGGCAACGGTGCTTGCTTGTTATATGAAAACTTGAACTCAAATTCAGTTATTTCCAATCAACATATGTGAATGATGTTTTTGATGAACAACGTGTGAATGATGTTCTTGACGAGCGGCGTGAAGTTGATGTTTTTATTGAAAACTTGAATGAAGAGTGGGTTTTTATTGAAAACTTGAATGAAGAGTGGGTTGTCCAAGACAAGATTGTGAAGGAAGTTTCTGTTGAAACGTTAAAGAATCAAGCTGATATTGACGGTAAGTGATAACTAGCAAAACCATAGGTTTTAATTAAGTGATTGTATGACTTGTAGCATCTAATCAATTACTATTTAGGAAATTATGTTTTAATTAGTTTTTAGTCTTTTTGAACCAGTACTGCTTGTTGTGGATGTTTTGTGGAACATATTAAGGATTTGATACGAAGATTCAAGAAAACACAACGTGGAAAATGAGTATGGTGATGTATGAACATGTAGCATTAGGAAGGATGTCCGAGGATGTATCGCTTTGTATTGCCTGGTATGGTCGTACAATTGTACTAACTTATAGGCCCCTTGTTTTCGTTGCTTAAGGATTAAGTCATATGAGCTGGAGCCAATTATTGTAGTACGGGGAATAAAAGGATTTGTTATGTACTAACAAGATACGATAAGGACACCTCGTAGGGGAAATGACCAAATGGTACAACTTGCAGTGGCTGGACTTGTACTATAAAAGGAGAACCACGTGTTAATGCCAAAGATCTGAAATTTGCTACGTTGAATTGAGCGGTCAAGTTCCAGCTAAGGTTAGCAGCAACTAGAGTTCTCACTCCATCTCATCTTCTACATAAATGAGCATAAGTGCCGGTTCTTAGTGAATCAGAGTTATGATTACTTAGGTAATGCTTATGCACACCTCTTTCCTTGCTGTAGTGTAATATATTCATACTCTTCTTTATCCAATTAATCCAGACTTTTCATGATATTATTTATGTCTTCATTCATATTTGCTTTTATGGTTAAGCTCATCACGAGCTAAACCCCTTTTATGGGTTAAACATGATGAATTTGTGGTATTATTTGCTTGAGATTTAAATAGCTATAACTTCAGGTTTCTTTTAAACAAATTGTTTTAACACTAAATTATTGAAAGTAAAACTTTATCATTTTTATTTTTATTGACAAATTCTGTGAGACCGGGAGGAGATGGAGATGGAAATGTTAGTTTAATATAAGTTACGTCCCTAAGTACCGGAAGGAAACCTGAACAAGAAAGATCTTGAAAATGCCTAAAGATGCGCCAAGATCTATCTAGGATTCTTATCATAGGCCTCAACCCAACCTCTAACTGGATGGAGAACTATTGATGACTTAACCTAGTAATGTTGGATGTTGAGTATTGTGATTGTACCTCAAAAGGTGTGTATTCGCATGCTTAACACGACGACTGAGTTGGAAAATTCTCCAAGGCCATCAGGTTGCCAGGAAGCCATAGAAAGCTATAAATCTCTATGTCGTAGCAAAACTTTGTTTAAACCACGATTTCACATTTGAGAACCTTTTAGTCATTTTCACCACTTTCCTCGACTATTGTTGTTTTAATATTTACTTTTGGTGTTATGACACCGGATGATTTATTGTATTTCTCGCAAACAAGTTTATCGTTGAAAAGCTACAGGAAGCTAACGTCGCAGTCCCTGTGTGTTCGATCTTTTTATACTATCACTTGAGACAATGTATACTTGGACTAGTAAGACTCGTGAAAATGCATAGTATTTTCATATCTACCAGTAAGATTAAGGATGTTAATCATGCAGAATCCATTTCCACTTTGATGCTAGTTAGTAATGTTGATCAAAATACGGTAAACTTGGCTCCAACAGATACACGTGGTATTGGTGACAACGCGTGCTCAACCAATGATGTGGAACCATGTTTGGTTCCTTACTTAGGAGGTGGTAATGAAGTTATTTCTCCTCTGGTCTCGGCAGGTTCCGTGGAGGATCAAACTAGTCACGGTGACCGTGGTGTGAGCTTGTGTCCTCTTATTAATAGCAGTCATATAGATTTTGGACCTTGGAGCTTCAATAGGTTGCAAGATCTCAATTTCGTTTATATATGTAAGTGTGGTTTTTTCTCCAAAGGCGAAGCCTAAGTATTCTGCCCGACAAGCAAATTAAGGCGTAAATCAAAGAAGAAATTCGGTTGCTTACTTAAGCATTTTGTTCATAGTTTAAAAAGGTGGCTCGTCACTTAAGCAGGGACATGTTAGCGGTTTTTAAAATTCAGACGAAAATGACATCAACACAAAGGAAACGTCAATCTTTTAAGGTGTGTGACGTTGGGGTTTCCTCCTCCCCGTTCTTCTTCTTTTGTTAATAAGGATTGGAACCCGAGTTCTGCGCACCCGAGTTATTGCTCATGAGACATTTGTAAATGAAATAAATATAATATGAATATCTTGAAACTTGTGTAGTCAATGTTTTAAAAGTGTAAAGTTGATGTTTTCGGTGCAAAGTTTTAATGTTTGTTTCCTCAACTAGCGTGACCTTTATCTTATTTACATCGACATACATTTCGATACTTCATACATATAAAAAAATAAAAAGAAATGATACCCGTATAATAGTTAATTTCTCTTTGTTGCTTTGATTTTCGTGTCAATAGTTGTATTTTTTTAATATATTATTTTTAATTGTTTCATATGTTGTTATTTTTTTTTACAAAGGCTAAAGAGTAAGGAAAACAAAAAGGAAACAAAAGAATCAAACAAAGAACTAAAGTCTCAATTAAAAGGTTCCAACACCATCGCTCTAGAGGAGAGGCAAAAGCTCCGCTGGAAGAGAGTCGTGGCGGATGAGCTGCTTAGCCATAAAATCCGCATAATGGTTGCCCTCTCGGAGGGTGTGGCTGATGGTTGCATTAATCTGTTCCATTAATTCTTTTATGTCTTGAATCAGAACAGCATAAACATGGAACTTCGAGATGGACCAGTTGATGATGTTGATGCATAATAAGGAATCAGAATAACACATAAGGTCAACAATACCCTTATCTTTGGCCAACAAGAGGCCCCAGTGATGGCATAAAACTCAGCATATCTGAGAAACAAATGTCATTTTATTTTTGTGTCGTGGCTGAGTTTGAACCCTGCACCTTGCATATATTATGCGTTGAGTTAAACTCACGATGACAAATGACATTCTATTTGATATCACAATTTTGATGTCAAAATATGATTTGTAATATATTCCCGAGTTTCAAAATGAGTGTCGTTTAAGCCAATTGCATATAAATTAAAAAATAAAATAAAATAATCATTAGACATAACATTTTTAAAGTTATATTGAAAAAAATTAAAGTCGAAATAAAATAGATAAAAACAAAATTAATTAAAATAAAAAACAGAAAAACAAAAACTTGCCCTCGTCACGATGAAATCCCGAATTTGATTGGGACAGTCACAGCACAGGATATAGCAGAAAGCCAAAACCCTAGCAATCCAATCTCAAACCCTGCGTGCGTGCGTGTATTTGCTGAAGACGAAGCTCGAAGCTATTTATTATATTAATAATTATTAATTATTATTAATCTGATTCTCAGCTCCACAGCTTCGTTCAGATCTCGCCATTTCAACAATGGCGGAATCTCTGCAATCTCTCATTTCTCTCTCCGAATTGGTTTCTACTTCTTCCACTAACCAACGTCTCCGAATTTTCCAACGCGAAGTTCCTGCGTTCTTGAATTCATCATGTACTTCAGGTCACGATCATACTACCATTTCACTTCACTCAGTGTTAAATTTTCGATTTAGTTTTCAGATTGCGATTAATTACTCAATTTAATCACTAATTATAAAAAATTGCACTGTCTGAATAATGCGTTTATTTTTTGGTTACTTCACTCAGTGTTCAGTTTTTTTCTTTCTATTAAGCTATCAGATTGCGATCAATTACTCTATTTGATTTCGAATTAGAAAAAATTGCACTGTCTAAATGCATATATGTTTTGTTCACTTTACTTAGTGTTTCATTGTCGATGTCCATTTTGCCATCTGATTGCTATTAATTACTTAATTTGATTGTTAATTAGGAAAAAATGCACTCTCTCAATGCATCTATGTTCTGGTTACTTCACTTAGTGCCTCGTTTCAAATTTCAATTAAGCTATCATATTGCGATTAACTACTCTATTGGATTGCTAATTAGAAAAAATTGTACTGTTTTCATGCATCTATGTTTTGGTCTCTTTAATTATTGATTCGTTTCAATTTAGTTATCAGATTGCGATTAATTACTCAGTTCCATTGCTAGTTACTAATTAGAAAAAAATTGAACTGTCTGAATAATGCGTTTGCTTTGTTTTTTGTAGATGATATGTCAACAGAGCTAGCTTCGTTATTGACTGATACAATATTTAGAACGGTTGCGATTTACGATGATCGTAGATCGAGAAAAGCCGTGGATGATGTGATTGTCAAGTCTTTAAGCGGAACGGTTTTCATGAAGACATTTGCAGCAGCACTTGTTCAGAGTATGGAAAAGCAGTTGAAGTCTCAATCTCATGTTGGCTGCTATAGACTTCTCAGTTGGTCTTGTTTGCTTTTGAGCAAAAGCAAGTTTTCCACTGTTTCGAAGAATGCTTTGTGTAGAGTAGCTTCGGGGCAAGCTTCTTTGCTTAATCTTGTTTGGCGTAGATCTTTTCGTGAGAGAAGGGCTTGCAAGAAAAAGATTTTTCATTTATTCAAAGAGGTTTAGTTAAATTCAACCGAAGTTATGTTTATAACAATAAATTGCTAATGTTGTGTTGGTTATTTAGTTTTATATATTAAAGAAATTATTCTAATTTAAATGTATATGCTTGTTTTGCTTTCAGTTACCGGATATTTATAAAGTCTACGTACAAGAAGTGAAAAATGGCTCAATTCCTTACAAGGATAGTCCAGAATTATTGTTGTTGTTGTTGGAATTTTCAACCAGATCATCATCTTTATTTGGAGAATTCAAGGTGAGTTCGTAGTATTGTAAAACTTTCTGTAATTTTGTTTTCATGGGATTAATTTCCGTCTTCTAGGTTCTAATGCAATTCTCTGCACTTTTCAGTCAGCATTTCTTGATATATATGTTAATGCAATATTGAGTGCAAAAGCAAAGCCAGGAAAGAGTCTCATTGAAGCATTTCATCCACTGTATTTGCAAATGTCACACGAAGATTTTGGAACTATTGTTTTGCCGGCTGCTGTTAAAATGCTTAAGCGCAACCCTGAGATTGTGTTGGAGTCTGTTGGAATTCTTCTGAAGTCGGTTAAGCTTGATTTGAGTAAGTATGCTGCAGAAATTCTTTCGGTAGTGCTAGTACAGGCTCGTCATGCTGATGAAGGGAGAAGGGATGTGGCATTAGATATAGTCAAGAATCTGAGCCAAAAATCTAGCAATCCAGATGCATTGGACATAATGTTCAATGCTATCAAATCTGTTATTAAAGGTATGAAGTAACCCAATGCTTGTGTTTTTAACTTGTTGTGATGTTATCTTGGTTCTTGATTCACTGTGTTGTTGGTGCCTTATAATATATTTTGATGCGTTTCATTCTAAACAGGTTCAGAAGGAAGGCTGGCTTTTCCATACCAGAGAGTTGGAATGGTGAATGCGATACAAGAATTATCTAATGCACCTGATGGGAAATACCTCATCAATCTGTCTCAAACAATATGTGATTTTCTTTTATCATGCTACAAGGATGATGGTAAGCACGATCATGCACTAATATTCCTCTTAATTGCTCCATTTTTCTTTTTTTTCCTTTTTAACTCAAAGGACAATGGGACACCCCTGAAAATACAAGCATTCCTCTCCAAACATCTTCACAAAAGATCTTTTAAAGCCACTGACTTCCACATAATCTTGGCATTGAAAATCTTAAAAATATATCATAATAATGTAAGAAACTTTTCTTAGGTGATAGGACCACATTCAATATTCACCAGGACACACAAACAAATATTCACACGAGTCATGAAAATGCAAAGTTGAATACTTTCTTTTTAGATCTGTATGTATCACACAAAATTAGCTGGAAGAGTTGTTTAGGGTCTGGGATTATGCGGCATATTATTTGCAATGCTGTCAAATGACTATTTTCAAACTGAAGACTTGAGCCTAGAAAGATTATCGTTTGGTATTTATCAATGTTCTTGATGTAAATCTATGTACAAATGTGGCAATGTGACAACATCATTGGTCATAGTTTATTCTTTATGCCCTGTTTGGGAGTTTTGAGGGGAGGGGAGGGCTTGTAAAAAAAGGAAGGAAGAAGTGGAAAGAATGGAGAGTTTTTGGAGAGGAGGGCTTTGGGGGGTTTAATTTTTTTCATAATACATAACCTCCCCAATTTGAGGGAACTAAAAAATTGTATTGGAGGAGGAGTTTGGAGGGTTTGGGTAAATTTTCCAAATTCTCTATGTTATAATACTTTCAAAATTAAAAATACATTAATCATAACTCTTAATTTATCATGCTCTACAAAAATACAATCTCAATTTTTTTGAATAACTTCTCCATTTTTTCCCAATCTCATCCCTCCAAAACTCTCCCCTCCCTTCCCCTCCTAACTCCCAAACAGAGCCTTATGGTCAGCTCTCCGTCTATATGTACTTGTGGTTGGTATTCAGGGTGCATTTGGATATGCTTTGGAAAAACTCCATTTTTATGATATACCATTTTATTTTAAATTTTTAAACTACATCTTTTAACACCCGTGAAGACAATAATTGTATTCTTACTGTTTTGTACTCCCTCTGTTTTTTATCTTTTGATGTTTTAGCTCTTGGCACAAGTCTTAAGGAGTAATTAAAGTATAGAAATATTTGTATGTTTTGGACTAAAATGTCCTTATCTTAGTCCAAAGGTCACAACTCCTTTAATAGTTTTCTAGTGTGTTTTTCAACAAGGGTAAACTTGGGAAAACAATATTGAATATACTAAAACATCAAATATTTTGGAATATAGTTGAAGTCCTAAAACATCAACATAAAAAAAAAAACGGAGGGAGTAATTGTATTCTTTTTGTCAAAAGCTTATTTGATCATCTTCAATATTTTTTAATTGAGAAGAACTTTATATTTGAAATAAATCCAAAACAAACTTGTCCTCATATGGATCATATATTCTGCTGGTTCATGTTCCTCTCTGGATTGGCAGGAAATGAAGAGGTTAAAATTGCGACTTTGTCAGCTATAGCTGCTTGGGCGGTTAAATCTACAAATATTATTCAAGAGAGTTTAGTTTCCTTTTTTGCTTCTGGTCTCAAAGAGAAGGAAATTTTAAGAAGGGGTTTTCTGCGTAGTCTACGTGCTATATGCAAAAATGCAGATGCTGTCTTAAAGGTGACTTGTCATGTTAGTTAATTATTCTTTGCTGTCAATTTATTGCATGTATACCATGTCAACTTCATCCCCTTACATTCCAGCTAAATATTTTCAGATGTCACCATTGCTTGTCCCTCTTGTCCAACTTGTAAAAACTGGGTTTACCAAAGCAGTTCAACGTTTAGATGGCATATATGCATTGTTATTAGTTGGGAAGATAGCTGCTGTTGATATTAAAGCTGGTCAGTATTAGTGCATTCAATGTAATTGAACTTATAGCTGTAGTCTTGTTTGATTTCTTTTGCCAAGATTTTCATTTGTTCATTTGTGTTTTATTTCCCAGAGGAAATATTGGTAAAGGAAAAAATATGGGCTACGATATCACAAAATGAACCTTCACTCATTCCCATTTCCATGGTAATTACTCTACCATATTTTTTATTAGCATTACCTGTGCTATATTCTACATTTCTATAACTGTGCTCGACATACAGGCATCAAAGCTTGCAGTTGAAGATATCATTGCATGTATTGATCTTCTTGAAGTGCTTCTTCTCGAACATTTACAGCGGTAAAATTGCGTATATAGTGCCAAAACACCATACCATAATTTATGCCTTATGATTTGTATGTTTGATAATGTTTTGTTCTGTGACTTTGCGCTGCAGTACATTATCCAACTTCTCAGTCACATCGCTCTTACAGGTAAGTCAATTTGCATTTAATCAGATCCTGTGTTGGTGTCTATATTGACTCAGTTATTGTCAACTTCATGCAGTTAATGATATTTTTTATATGTCATCCGAGGTGGGATATTCGAAGAATAGCATGTAATGTTGCTAAGAGGATCATTACTTCTGTCCCACAATTATCTGAAGACATTTTATCTGAATTTTCAAAGTATCTTAATTTGGTTGAAGAGAAAGTTTCAGCTTTAAGAATAAGGTAAATTGCTTAATGTACATAGATCTTAATATTTATCATTTGAATTTGTGTAGGCTTGTTGAAGATAATGAATAAAGACCTTATGATTATGATTGGATATGATAAATTGGCGATAGTAATGACTGACCCTCATTTATACTAATAACTAAGAAATATAACTGATCCTAAGAGATAATTCAAGACACTCAGATATGAAACTACATTCCCTGATTGGTTTGAGAGAGTTAGAGAAGAGACAGTTAAAAGAGAAGTGGTAAAGTCACCCTGACTGGGTTACAAAGAAACAGAGTAGAGAAAAGTAAATAATGTAGGCCCCACCTACTTTTCATTTCTGGCGAGAAAGAGGGAAGAAATGCAAGCTTTTATTTTGCTTTCCAACACTACCCTTTTCTTGTGAGCACATTTTGTAGCTTTGTTTTGATTTTTTTTTTTCTGGTATTGTTTTGAATTTCCCAGGATATATTACATTTGATTCATGGAAAAAAAACCGATGAAGCTTGATCGTAATATATTTTGATTTTGAAGAGATCATGATATTATTTTAATTTGATGGGATATTGCATTTTTTTTTAATATTTTTTTGTTTGAATATTGCACTTTTTTAAGACAACAAGAGATAAAGCGGAGTCATTTTTAAATATATTATTATTAATTTCAAATTTTAAAATTATTAAATTAAAATATTAATTAAATTCATCAATTGATTTAATTAAAATAAAAAATAAATGATCTACATGCAATACAAATTTGTATACAGCTTTTTAATTTAAGGGTTATATTGTCGATAAAAAAATAATTACATCACTCTCTTCTCACAACATACTTTTACTTCCCCCCCCCTCTCTCTCTCTCTCTCGTACAAATTAATACATCAAATCTACTCCATTTCTTCTTTCTTTCTTCCCACACTCTCTCTTACCTCTTTCTCTCTTTTCAACTTCTCCCCAAAGATAAAACTTACAACATTTTAATCTTAAACTGACAACATACTTTTGTTTTCTGAGCTTTGATGTTTGAATTTGCAGTGACACTGATTTTTCTTTGGACCCTCAAGTTCCATTCATTCCATCCGTTGAGGTTTTGGTGAAGGCTCTATTGATTATGTCACCTGCAGCTATGAAAGTTGCTCCTGATTCATTTGTCAGAATAATACTCTGTTCACATCACCCATGTGTAGTTGGTAGTGCAAAAAGAGATGCAGTGTGGAAGGTACTACTTATGCGTTGTCTTGTTTTGCTACATGATACTCTTTTTTACTTATTGTTCTGCCTCCATTTTCTAATTGAATTCTGATCAACATATGATATGTTCGAGGTCATCTGAAAAGACAAGAAGTCTGATTCCTTGTGCATGTAATCTTGTTATAGCCTAATTAATTAGGAATGGGTTGCAGTGGTGTTTAAATCTTTGTATTATTGATTATATTTCGTACGGCCGGATCATTTTGCTGTTTGCATTATAATATGGATGGTTATTTCCATATTGGTTTCTTAATCTGTTTTTTATCTCTATTTTATTAGTCTCCGGGTCCATATCTTCTCTTACATTTTACATTTTATCTTTAATAGACCATTCTGCCTTAGTTTTCCGTAACAAAAAAATTGACAAACTTGCTATTTATCTGGGATCTGATCTATCCTATCATTTTGAAGGACGTTTAGGCATTAAGGGGTCACCCACATACCAGTTTCTTCTTATATCAAAATAATAGTAATATTTAACCATTTTAATGCAGATTGAAATTTTACATGTCTGGAGCACACTGTTTTTGATCCAAAAAGAAAACATATCAATAAACAGATAAAAAAAAGTAATATTACAGAGGAAGACAGGGTATGGCCATATTTGGGAAGACAATTAAGCCAAGGACCTTCACAGACAGCACATCCCCATTAATAAATTTTAGCCCCTCTTTTAGAAAAGCCCTTTAAGTCTTATGAAATGAGTTTGTGCCTTAATGGGAGGAAACATGTTTTGTTTTCATATACTAAAAGCAATAAACATTTACTCCAGATGGTGTTAATTGTAGGAAAGTATAAAAGTAAATAAGCAGCCACTACATAGTTAAAGCAGTCAAAAAACACCTCAGGAGAGAGGACTAAGTATGTCTTAACTCTTTAGCCTATCATAAATACCATACTTTGTGTCTTTTCTGTATAAAGTATAAATAATTCAACAAGGTAATTTTTTAATTTTTTCTTTCACGTGTCTTGAATGAGTAAACTACTCCAGCTTTTGTTTTGAGATATTGATCATTGTTTTTACACACATGTCTGTGCATGTCTAATAATATACAGTGAGTAGATCTTTAGTCACCGCCTTTAGCGTCTTGTAATTTAAAGTTTGTTTTTGGTTGGTTGACTTGTTTCATTATTTTTCCAGAGGCTCTGCAAGTGTCTACAAACACATGGCTTTGATGTAATCGATATTGTTGCTGCCAATGTGATAAACTTTGTACAGGTAATGAACTGCAAATCTCTGGTGCATTTGTTTATGTAGATAGAGTAGCTGATTTTTTATTTGAATTTTCTGAAGGGATTAATATATTAAATATCTAAAATGTTTGATTTGAATTTTCTGAAGGGATTAATATATTAAATATCTAAATTTTCTTTTCCCTTGTACTCTGGCAAAGCCTATTTACCTGCTTTAGTTGGTTACATACTTGCACAAGTACTGCTGCTCACATGATTATTTTTGGTTCGGTTGATTGAATCTGATATGTAATTGCATCATTCAAAATTTCCACCTATTGTTTGGGATGGTACAGTAGTTGCACTATAGAATTGGCTACACACAATTTTTTCATTGCGTGCATTTGATAAACCTACGTTCTAGCTTATGGAAACTTCATTTTTCTCTTTTTTTTGTCTATTTATTTGTCTTGCTGTGTATATTGTTTACTTTTGTACTTTCGGTTTGATCACATACAACTGTATCTCTTTTGAGAAAGGTTAATTTTGTATTGCTAACTGGTCAGGTGGTATGTTGTGTTGCAGGTCTTACTTGGACCAATGGGTTTGAGGAGTGCTAATCCACTAGAACAAGAAGCAGCAATATTATCACTGTCCAACTTGATGTCTATAATCCCTGGAGATACGTATACAGAGTTTGAGAAGGTTGGCATGTTATTCTATATTTTTAGTTTGTTTATTGTTCATTTGGAGACTAAACTTTGAAGCCCGTGATTGATCTGTAAATGTGAATTCTTATCGCTGACTACCATACTGCATATTCCTGATGCCAGCATTTGCTAAATCTTCCTGAGCGGTTTTCTCATAATGCACTTTCAGAGAATGACATCCAGGTAATTCACCTGATGCCTATAGCACAGTCAACTGATATTATAATTGTGATGTTTTTTCTACACTTTGTTTTAGGTTTTAAGCCCCAAGTCAATCCTCAAAACTGACTTGTAAGATAATGCCTTATAACTCTCTGTTTAGGCCTTATCTGTAGCCAATGTAAGACCTAATAGGGTTTTTCTCAGGACGCCCCCTCAAGCCGAACACTAAAACTTGATGTGTAGATAATGTGGGTGGCCCTTAGACGGATTTACGATATACTTTAATATACCACCTTAGATTTTGGGGTATGGTTAAGCTTTATAAGCTCTTGTTAGGCCTTATCTCTAGATAATGTGGAACTTTTTCGAATATCTGTGAGTATGACTCTTTTCAATTTCATTTACTCTGTAAATAATATTTGTGTTTTGAGTGAGAAAGTGAAGCAGAGTAAAAGAAATTTAGAAAACGTAAACAGGGGATAGTTTTTTTCTTTTCTTTGCAATTCAATTTCTGAAATGAACTCAGGATTGGGTTTTGATATTTTTACAGTCAATCAAGAAGCTGAGTTGCAGGATAGTTGTCACGTGTCACTCTGTTGTAACAAACTCTTAACAAAAATAATTATCTGATTCTGTTTATGTATACTGTACAATGGGCATATCAATATCATTTTTTTGTTTTTGTTTTTTTTCTGTAAAAGAAATTTAGAAAAAGTAAATGGGGGCATTCTTTATTCTTTGTAATTCTATTTCTGAAATGAACTGAGGAGGGAGTTTTCATATATATATACACACATATATATACAGTCAATTGAGAAAACGAATTGCAGGTAGTTGTCACTTGTCAGTTTGTTGTAGTAACAAAATCTTAACAACAAACATAATTACCTGATCTGTTTATGTAGAGTGTACAATGGGCATACCAATATTAGTTTGCTTTTTTATTTGTCACTTGCAGATATTTCATACGCCTGAAGGAATGCTTTCCACCGAGCAAGGCATTTATGTTGCTGAATCTGTTGCTTTTAAGAACACAAAACAAGCAAAGGGCCGATTCCGGATGTATGATGACGAAGATGGCTTGGTACGTTTAATTTTTTCTGTTTTCTTTGCTCCATTCGTTGTGAGTTTTGCATAGTTATGTTCTGTTCTTCTGACCAGGATCATGCCCAATCTAACCATTCAATGAAGAGAGATCAACCTAGTAGAGAAGCTGCTGGTGCAGGGAAAAAGGATTCTGGGAAGACAACAAAGAAGGCTGGCAAGTTTTCCACTTCTATTGGCCTGAAATCTGTATTTTTTGAACTTGAAGTTTGCATCACATAGTTTTGATTGACGACTTATTGTGATTCATTTAGACAAAGGGAAGACTGCAAAAGAAGAGGCAAGAGAATCGCTACTTAAGGAGGAGGCTTCCATACGTGATAGAGTCCGTGAAATACAGAAAAATTTGTCTTTGATGCTAAGAACTCTTGGAAATATGGCCATTGCGAACTCAATATTTGCACATAGTAGACTGCCTTCAATGGTATTGGAATGCTTCCTGCTAATATTTGTTGATTTGTTGCCATATATATGTGATGCCACTTGAACTACTATCCTTCCGAGATTCAAAACTATTGTTGTGTTTTTTTCGTTAAATACTTAAATTTTTAGTGCATTTATTTATTTCCTGATGTATATTAATTTTTATATGAATGTAATAAGTATTAGTTCGATTCTGAGTTTAAATATTTGTCAGGTCAAATTTGTTGAACCTTTATTGCGATCTCCTATTGTAAGTGACGAGGCCTTTGAAACCCTGGTGATGTTATCAAGATGCACGGCTTCTCCTCTATGTGATTGGGCCCTTGACATTTCCACTGCCTTACGTCTAGTTGTGACGGATGAAGTTCATCTTCTCTTGGATCTTGTTCCATCAGTTGCTGAGGATCAGGTCAACCAAAAGCCATCTCATGGCCTTTTCGAACGAATTATAGATGGCTTATCCACTTCGTGTAAATCAGGAGCACTTCCTGTTGATTCATTTACTTTTGTATTCCCTGTAAGAAATTATACTTTCAAACACAATTCAATCAATTTAGCAATGCTTCTGTGTTTCTAATTTTGTTTCTGAATAGATAATGGAGAGAATTCTTCTGTGCTCAAAGAAAACCAAATTTCATGATGATGTCCTTCGGTTAATTTACCTACACATGGATGCTCATCTACCACTTCCCAGGGTTCGAATGCTATCGGTAATTTTTCCAACATTGCATGCTTTATTAAGTCATCTGTTTTGTTTTTCCAATTGCTTTCCATCGTATTAAAACTATTTTATGTAGGTTCTTTACCACGTCCTTAGTGTTGTTCCAGCTTATAAAGCATCAATAGGACCTGCTCTAAATGAGCTGAGTCTTGGTTTCCAGCCCGATGAAGTTGCTTCTGTACGTATGCTTTACTCTATTTGAATTGCTCTCTCTTTGTCTGAGTAATGTATCTCTGTAAAAATGCTTATATTAGTTCTCAATTTGCGATTTTAAAGGCACTTTATGGGGTTTATGCAAAGGATGTTCACGTGAGAATGGCATGCTTAAATGCTGTCATGTGTATCCCTGCTGTTTCTAGTCGTTCTCTACCCCAGAATACTGAGGTTGCAACAAGTATTTGGATAGCATTACATGATCCCGAGAAGGTTTGCCCCCTTTTCTCTCGAAATTTACATGGTCCATTCTTGCTCTTTAAATTTTTCATGTCCCTGGGGAATAAACTGAGACCTTGCAAAATGTTTGATATGATGTATTGGCTTATTTATATATAATTCTATTTCTCTTTTGAGTAGAAGAACAACCTACTATTATGAAAGTCTTGTATGACAGGGTCAAATATGCGGTCTGAGGCTGATTTATTTCAATTATTCAAAGTTCTTACTTCCTCGTCACATGAAATTTTCTTTTAAGAGTATTTCTCTGCTGTAGTGCATTGATTAATAATATTGCTTTTACTTTGCAGTTTACAATTATTCTTTTATCTAATTGCTCCGTGTCCCTAACTAAACAAATGCTGCTGCGTACTACAACAGCATTTATGTTGTGCACATGGAGTCTTAGCAGTTAACAATTATTTTTCTTGTATATATCTCTACAGAAGCTCTTATTTCTTGCACTTGGAGAGTTTGGTTGGATGTCTACTGTATAATTTTTATACAATTCCTTTAATTCCAACTATATTATGACAACTAATTTACTATGTCTGGCATTTCAGTCAGTTGCTGAAGTGGCGGAAGACATATGGGATCATTATGGGTTTGACTTTGGAACAGATTTTTCGGGAATTTTCAAAGCACTTTCTCATGTTAACTACAATGTTCGCTTAGCAGCTGCAGAAGCTTTAGCTGCTGCCTTGGATGAGCACCCAGATTTGATACAAGTATGCTTGCTTATTACTTTCAACCCTTCGTTGGTCATTTTATCTCATAACTACTAATATTTTTCAGGAGTCCCTTTCCACTTTATTTTCACTGTATATTCGTGACATGGGAATTGGAAATGACAACGTTGATGCTGGTTGGCTGGGTAGGCAAGGTGTAGCACTAGCACTACATTCTGCTTCTGATGTGTTGAGAACAAAAGACCTGCCTGTTGTAATGACATTTCTAATATCGAGAGCTCTGGTAATTTTTACTTGCATTTTTGAAAAGTTCATTACATTTTTCAAACTGAAACCTACTTTCCTGCTGAGTTGCTGATATTTAGGATCTGTTAAAGTTATATAATTAGGAATACTCATGATTGTAAAATTATGTATATAAATGTGAATGCTATGTTTGATGTTATCGTAGAAGACAAAGCTCTAATTCTTACTTATAGTGATACTACACTCGTAATCCTCCTAATCAAGGAGGCATGTAATGCTATATAAAGATGGTTTTAAAACCCAAAATATAAGAAGATAGTCTAGTTACTCTAAATTAATTGGGATACAAACAAGATTTTTTAAAGAAAAAGTCAACATGTTCAAACAGAGTCATCACCTTGATGAGGGTAAATATTAGTTTTGTCCAAGTAAAAAATGAAATATTTTTTCAGTGAGATAAATAGGATTCATTATCCTCGTAATATCTTATTGAAGCCATTTTCTATACATCGTGTATGTTTGAGCTTATGTCAAGTGAATACCAATATTTTTGGATTGAACTTTCAATTTTTGCTTTACAAGGTTCATTGTATTAATATATTCAAGTGAAGTCAAATCAATGCCTTTTTGAATCTTGCCTGATGATTATTGAAGAAGTCTGACCTTGACTGTTAATAATCTTACTAAAGAAGTGTGGAAATTCCAAATAAAAACGAAAAATAGTTTTGTTGCATCATGATAGAAGATGAGAATCTCCAGTGATGAGATTGAGAAAGCTTGAAACAGAAAACAGTTAGAGGAGAGAGAAAGAGGGATAGAATATTGGAATTGTAATTGAGTTTATTATTGTTCACTGAATCTGAAGTGGCTACAAGTATTTATAGATGCCAAGAGTTATGACAGGTGTAACAATCTAACAGCTGTCGCTAAATCTAATAGAAGCTTGCTAAGCAAGGTTTTGGCTGCCAACTATTACATGCTTAAACTATACTCTTAACACATCACATTTGAGGAACACAAAGGCCCCCCTATAGCAGTGAAGATTGACAGACCATAAACATAAACAATACTCCCTATATGATAAATGAAAGAAAGAGAATGATATAAATTTATAATTATTAACTATTGGTGTATTCAGCCCACTTGGGTTGGCCTGGTGGTGTTAGCTTGTGATCTTGGAGTGCTCCTTCGCAAGGTCTCAGGTTCTATTCTCCCTGGTGCCAATTTCGGTTGGCTAGTTTGGCTTATTAAAAAAAAAACTATTGGTGTATTCCCTTGACCAAAAAAAACTATTGGTGTATTCTCATTACAATACACGCAAAGTGGAGAATAATAATTTCAGAGTGATGTAAAATGTATTAATTAGAGGGTACAATTGGAGAAAAACTATTAAAGTTGCATCGGAAGCTAAAAGTGACGATATTTTGGGGACATATTTTTTGCAAATATGACAATTGTTATGTGACAGAGGGAGTATAATACTAAGATATGCACAAGTGGACTTAGAAAACATAATATAAACACCTATATACCATAAACCTATGCCCAAATCCATTAGAATTGAAATATAGTGTACCAAACTCTGATGAGAAAATTGGATTATTAAAAAGGATTATAATGCTTGTTACTTTCTATAATGGAAGTATACTACCATAACAAAATAATCAGCCTAAACTTATAAGTAAATATGTTAAGGCTCTCTGATCTTCACGGTTATACTTTGTTGATGTAGTGTGTGTCTATTATGCTAATGAACTTTTATCATGTTCTAGAGGGTAATTTTGTAAAGCAAGTATTTATCTGATGAGAAAATTGAATTATTAAATAGGATTCTAATGCTTGTTACTTTCTATAATGGAAGTATCTTACCATAACAAAAGAATCTGCCTAAATTTAAAAGTAAATATGTTAAGGTTCTCTGATCTTCACGGTTATGCTTTGTTGATGGTAGTGTTTGTGTCAATTATGCTGATGAACTTTTATCATGTTCTAGAGGGTAATTTTTGTAAAGCAAGTATTTATTTAACATTAAATGGCTAATACCTTTTGACTGTGGGGTTTATTTCATATGCAGGCTGATCTGAATGCTGATGTTAGAGGCAGAATGATTAATTCTGGTATATTGATCATTGATAAAAATGGAAAAGACAATGTCTCGCTTTTATTCCCCATATTTGAGAACTACTTGAACAAAACGGTGAGTTCCATATCATATTGGAGATTCATATTGTGAATAATCCTCCTGTTATTTTTCCTTCTCTGTAATCAGACACTTAATTCATTTATAAGAGTTATAGGTGGTCTTTTGTTAATAGATTCTCCCAAATTTCTTAGGCACCAGATGAAGAACAGTATGACTTGGTTCGTGAGGGCGTGGTTATCTTCACTGGAGCTCTGGCAAAACACTTGGCAAAGGTTATTACTAATGTTCCACTCTGTTATTACTTATTACTGAAGTCCCATTTTAATGGATTGTTTTTGGCTTTAATAGAAAGTTTAATTTGAACTGTTTTATAATATTTATACTCCTGTTTGAGCAGGATGATCCCAAGGTTCATGCTGTTGTGGACAAATTATTGGATGTTTTGAACACTCCTTCAGAGTCTGTTCAACGGGCCGTCTCTGCGTGTCTATCTCCCCTAATGCAGTCAAAACAGGTATGCAATAGCAGTCTTATTGTTATTATTCAATGCATTTAGTTCTGTCTCCTTTGGAAGATTATTAGATACATTTTGAAACGAGCTCCTTTTGCCATTATATAAAAATGTAATTTCCACTTTGCTCAAGCCATAGCAAAAGAGTCTACAGGAAGATGGATTCCGGTGGGTGAGGGGGATCCAGTGCAACTTGGAGGGGGGGGGGGATGAAGAGGCGCACCTATATAAAATGGGGTATAGGAATCCTTGCGCGCAATTATTCTTACCCATTTTCTGTTGATTATGTGGATCGTATGTTATACTGCCAACAATAAGTTTAACGTTAATGGGTCATGATGTTTGGTCTTTTGATGCATTTATATACTTGTCAAGCAGTCTTTTGCTGAAAGTTATACTTGAACAAGTTGGCAGATTCTTGCAGTATCCATCTCCTTGTTGATAGCAATTTCATTTTGTCAAGAGTTTAAGTTTGTTAGTTATTCAGTGCACACCATTATCAACATAATTACATAACATATGATTAAATTTGCCATATGTTTACTGAATTGTAATGTTTCGTTATTTGATATCTTCTACCATTAGGATGAAGCAGAAACTCTTGTTACTCGATTGTTGGATCAGATGATGAAAAGTGAAAAATACGGAGAGCGCCGCGGGGCTGCTTTTGGACTCGCCGGAGTGGTTAAAGGATTTGGCCTTTCTTGCTTGAAAAAGTATAAGATTGTGATTATTCTTCAAGAGTGTCTCGCTGAAAGGTTGGAGTGTTCTTTATTATATTTTTTTCTGTATTTTTAAACGAGCAACGATTTTCAAAATTCCCAGCATTGTATGGAATTTAAAGAAAAGATGCAGTTTGTGTTTTTTTAGACCCTTGACCATTGATGTATAAGAAAAGGGAATATACCTGCCTTATATTCTGTTATTTTCAAACTACAGGAACTCTGCAAAATCTCGTGAAGGAGCCTTACTTGGATTTGAGTGTCTTTGTGAGACGCTTGGAAAACTATTTGAACCGTATGTGGACAAGTTTTTGACCCATAAGTTATTGATTTGTGAATGTAGTTTTTTTTTTTATGCTTTTATATTCTTCTCACCATGATTGTGTTCAGGTATGTGATTCAGATGTTACCACTGCTTTTGGTTTCTTTCTCTGATCAAGTTGCTGCAGTTCGAGAAGCAGCTGAATGTGCGGCCCGTGCAATGATGTCTCAACTTAGTGCTCAAGGAGTCAAGCTTGTTCTTCCATCTCTTTTGAAGGTGACTGACATTGCTTATCATTATGAATGGCATTTTGTGTGAAAATCTAGGTTGTCAATAGTGCATCGAGCGCCAGAATCATGCCAGTGCAGCACGGTACAGTAGCTGGTTGCCAACAGACCTGCTTTAGTGTAGGGTTTCAAAACCCCAAGAAAAACCTTAAAATAGAGATTTTCAGGGTCATTTTTCTGTACCTTGCGCTTGTACTTTGCGCTATAAATTCATATTCTTACCTTTCCATCTCTTTTCCTCCACCCAAGAGCAGAACATGAGTGAAGACCTCCTGAGCAGCTTCCATCAACTGCCGCCGCTGACCCGGATGCCGTCGACCCTTACTGCCACATCTATATTCTCCTAGCAACACACTTTCTGTGCGACCCATTATGTGTTTCTACCTTGTCTCTATGTTTTCGTCTGTTTTTTGCAAACTGAACTGGGAAAGTCGCATGTAGGATGCGTTTTTTGATTTTCCTCTTTTTATGCTAATAGAGCAGAGTAGGCTCTCTGTTTTTTGTGTTTATTCCTCTGTTCAGCCATGGAAACTTCATCTGAGTATTGACTTTATTGATCTTTGAATCCCTATTGACTAGAACTTTAATTTGTGTTGTAATTTTTCGTTACTTTAAGTCTTAGAGGCGTAAACTTGTTCGTTTCGTTGACTTTTGTTGGTATTTACATGCATGTTTTGCTGAAGACTTGCGAATATTATTTTTTTTTGTTGCCAATTATGAATATATCATGAATTTTGGGTTATTTGGTCAATTTTACGATCACCATGTGTTGACAGTGTCAATCATGTAATCTGTCCAAAAACTATTGAAATAGCAACCATCCCACCACATGCTATCTCCCCGGTATCCCAGTTTTGCGGTCAGATGCGCTTAACCTCTATCTGGAATCAACAAAATTGATAGTGACATGCTCAAACTGCAGCAACATATTTTGAAAAATTAGTTGTCATTATGTGCTTTCATAAATACTTGTACTGTAATATTAGTTAGTTATACCCAATGATTTTTTACGTAATAAAATAGATATTCTGTAAATTGAGAAAATACTGTTTAAATTATAAAGTTATTGATTAAAAAATACCTCAAAATTGACAAGACTTTATCGTCCGAACATTATTAAGTTATAAAGGTTTTACTATGTCTTTTGTGTGACATTTACTGTGCTTGTATTGCAAAAAACTATTCTATAGTTAATTTAATCTTTTTGCTCAGGGTCTTGAAGATAAAGCTTGGAGAACAAAACAAAGTAGCGTACAATTACTTGGCGCTATGGCTTACTGTGCTCCTCAACAGTTGTCTCAGTGCCTTCCTAAGATTGTACCAAAATTGACCGAGGTATTAGATTAAACAATCACATTATGACAAGTATGTTTCTTGTACTTTATTGGTTGCATTACCTAAATCCATCTCTTTATTTGAAGGTTTTGACTGATTCCCACCCTAAAGTCCAGTCAGCTGGGCAAACGGCCCTTCAACAGGTTAGCCTTGGGTATTATCTTCTGCTTCGACTATTCTTGCATTTTATTTATATTTTTATATATTCTTTTTTCAGGTTGGAAGTGTGATAAAGAATCCAGAAATAGCTGCTCTTGTCCCTACACTACTCAAGGGACTTAGTGATCCTAATGAGCATACAAAATATTCCCTTGATATTCTTCTCCAAGTAGGTTTATGGCATGTACTTTGGTGATTTAAATTTTAGATTTTCTTGCTGTTAATCTGATCTGTTGGTTGCAGACAACCTTTGTTAATTCGATTGATGCCCCGTCACTTGCATTGTTGGTACCAATAGTACACAGAGGACTGAGGGTGCGGAGTGCTGACACTAAGAAGAGAGCATCACAAATAGTTGGAAACATGTGTTCCTTGGTTACAGAGCCTAAGGATATGATTCCGTACATAGGATTGTTGCTCCCTGAAGTAAAAAAGGTACTTTCTCATGATAGATTTTGCAGTAGCTGTATTGGCCCTGACCCTTTGTTCATTTCATGTTTATATCATGAGATCAGGTTCTTGTGGATCCTATCCCAGAAGTTCGGTCAGTTGCTGCTAGAGCCATTGGATCCCTTATAGGAGGAATGGGCGAAGAAAATTTCCCTGATCTTGTCCCATGGTTGTTTGAAACTCTTAAGTCTGATAATAGTAATGTTGAACGCTCTGGAGCAGCTCAAGGCCTGAGTGAGGTCAGTCTCTCCCCCTCCCTTATTTGGTTATATTTTTTAAGCAACTTAGACCTTTATATAGTTACCCTTGGCTTCTATCATGAACCAATTCTTCCAAAGACTTAAGCTGTTTGCTGAAAATACATCAGTTGTTTTATTTCACATTTCTGACTCGCCCCTTAACTTGAGTATCCTTATGGCTAGAAAAATGAATAATGCACAAGCAGCCCCACTTGTGCTAATATTTAGCTTGTTGTTGAAGGAATGCGATGGCATGGATTAAACTCTAGTCTAGATCACTTGGACAAAGTTGCTTTGATATCATGTCATGAATGATCTACTATTTCATAAATTTTAGTTCTTGGGTAAATAAAGACATGGGTAAAATTTTTAATACGTTTCTAACAGCTTCTGATTTGGTATGGCAAGTTGTGGTTTATTTGTTTGGTTGGTGAGAAGCCTCTAGGGACAACCGACATAATTGAATAAATACTTGTCAAGAGGGTTGAGATATTAAAACAAAATTTGTATGACAAATCTGCATATATTTTTATGGCTGAACTGAAGTTTGATGTTGACTTGGATCTTTGAAGCTATGATCAAATTGGTGGAAGAGAAGGGAATGGTGCTAGGTTCAATTGTTTGGATTATTCAAAATAAGATGAATTGGAATGAAACCTGATTAAATGTTCATTTCATTCTGTTCAAGAAGTTTTTTTCCCTTTACCTTCTCTTGGGTTATATGGGATGGAACTGAACCTTCCCTCATTCAATCATAAAACTATTCAAACAATGATTGGAAGTTTCATTGAATTCCTCTATCCCATTTCACTCATCATCATATATCCAAATTTCGCTTCATAAGCACTCTATTATATCGATGTTGGTAGAGGTCTTACTGTCAAAGACTAACATCTAAAATTATATGTACTTTGATTAATGAAAAGAAATAATGTGGATGTTATGTGAGTTAGATACTTGAGTAGAACCAGACTTGACTATTTATCAAATATTAGTTGTGGTCCGAATTTATTATAACAATACTCTTTGAGGATGTAATTTCACCTTGTTTAATTTAACGTATTTGATGTACTCCTTCATCACTTGAACAAACTTCAGGTCTTAGCTGCACTTGGTGTTGAGTTCTTTGAGCATGTGTTCCCAGACATTATTCGAAACTGCTCCCATCAAAAAGCATCTGTTCGAGATGGATACTTGACACTGTTTAAGGTGAAACAATTGAAGTGGATTTTTGTTTTCATTTAGAGTTTTGGAAGATTATTTTGCACAAGTTTGTTTAATCAGTTTTCCCAAATATTATAGTATTTGCCAAGGTCATTAGGAGTCCAGTTCCAAAAATATCTTCCCCAGGTGCTGCCTGCTATCTTAGATGGTATGATACCTTTCTATTTTGGGCCTGGCAATGTGCTTTTATTTCTGTCCATGGTCTGTTATCTATAAACTTTTTCGTATGCCTTGTTTTTAATCTTTTCAGGTCTCGCTGATGAGAATGAATCTGTCCGTGACGCTGCACTAGGGGCTGGCCATGTCTTGGTTGAACATTATGCAACAACGTATGCTTTATTTTTGTTTTTATCTATCGCATTGTCTATACTTTTTATTGATCTTGATTTTCTCAAAATGTGTTTGTCTGAAGTTAAATGACAAAATGTGTCTGTGTGAAGTTAAATGATAATGAACTATTCAATTATTCATGTTAGAGCTGTTGCTCTTTTTGCTATTTCTTGGATTATATTAATGATGAATGCCTTGCCATTAATTTTTTCTATTAAACTTTCACAGGTCTCTGCCTCTTCTCCTACCAGCTGTTGAGGATGGCATAATTAATGATAGTTGGCGTATTCGACAGAGCTCCGTGGAGCTGTTGGGTGACCTATTATTCAAAGTATGCAGTGATCCTATTACATCAATTCAATTACCTCACTTGATTTGATTTATGAGCCTATTTATTTCTTTCAGGTTGCTGGAACTTCTGGCAAAGCTTTACTTGAAGGGGGAAGTGACGATGAAGGTTCTAGTACTGAGGCTCACGGACGTGCCATCATTGAGGTTCTGGGACGTGAAAAGCGTAATGAAATACTTGCTGCACTGTATATGGTTCGAGCAGATGTTAGCTTGTCAGTACGGCAGGTAATGATTTATCTACTCATCATTTTTTTCAGGTTTCGTTATTATTTGGGAATATAAATCTCGACTGTCAAAACTGAATGCTTCTTTTCTCAGGCTGCTTTACACGTGTGGAAAACTATTGTGGCAAATACTCCAAAGACTCTTAAGGAAATTATGCCAGTTTTGATGGATACTTTAATTGCATCCCTTGCATCAGCATCATCTGAAAGGCGGCAGGTATGCATTTGAATCTGTTTCAACTTATGTTCAGTCGCAACTTTTAGAAATTACATGTCCCTATTGCTGATTTTCACGTAGGTTGCTGGACGATCACTGGGTGAGCTTGTGGGAAAGCTTGGTGAACGCGTGCTTCCTTTGATAATCCCAATTTTATCTCAGGGTCTGAGTGACCCTGACAGCAGCAGAAGACAGGTAAGAGTTGTTTATGGTTTTCAAATGAATAAAAAAATATTCAATGAACATGTCAAAAAGCCAATAGGTCATGTTATTTGATACAATTATAATTTGCATTGCTTGAAAGGGTGTATGTTCTGGTCTGAGTGAAGTGATGGCAAGCGCTGGTAAGAGTCAGTTGATGACCTTCATGACTGATCTCATCCCTACTATTCGGACTGCCCTTTGTGATAGGTTTGTGTATTTTAACGAGTTTACTAATTTCTGAATTTTTTAGACTGCATGCCATTATCTTATATTTAGATGGATATGTTCACAGTGAGCCTGCAGTTCGTGAATCAGCGGGCCTAGCCTTCAGCACTCTCTACAAGGTTGTCCTTTTCCTCAAGCTTATGCTAGTGGGATCTGAGATTAAACCCAAGTGTTTCACTATACCTAATCCCTGAAAAATTGCAATGCAGAGTGCTGGAATGCAAGCTATCGACGAGATTGTCCCGACTCTTCTACATGCATTGGAGGATGATAAAACTTCTGACACTGCACTTGACGGCCTTAAGCAAATTCTGAGGTAACATGTGTGGTGCTATCACTGTCATAGGCTGGTGAATAGTGAATCTATTGTTTCTTCCAACTACTTGTCAACTGACTGAACTATTTCATTTTCTTTTTATAGTGTAAGAACCAGTGCAGTCTTGCCTCACATTCTACCCAAGCTTGTTCATTCTCCATTGTCGTACGTGTCTTTATGTTTTTTTTATTTGTTCTGGATATTTATCATCTGCATCTTAACTAAAAATTTGTTGGTACATGGTCAGTGCCTTCAATGCACATGCTCTGGGGGCTTTAGCAGAGGTTGCTGGGCCTGGTCTTGACTTTCATCTTGGTACTGTGCTTCCTCCTTTGCTATCAGCAATGAGTGATGTTGACCAGGTATAAAGTACACACATAATTTGAAGATAATACGTTTTTTATCTTGTTTGCAATTTTTACTTGACTACATGAGCTTTTGTTCTATTGAATGTAGAAGAATACTATTACTTAATCCTCTTTTGTTGATTGTTGAATTTCTAGGAGGTTCAAACTTCTGCTAAGAAGGCTGCTGAAACAGTAGTCTTGGTTATTGATGAAGAAGGTGTTGAGCCACTCATATCAGAGCTTGTGAAAGGTGTTAGTGATAGCCAGGTACCTGTCTTGTAATAAAGTTAAATCTGTCTTGTAATAAGTAAAACCATTGGAACTTGATGCACCGCAGTACTTAGTCCTCCAAACTTTTTTTTTTGTTGACAATTTATGTGAACAGGCTGCTATCAGAAGATCCAGTTCATATCTTATAGGATATTTCTTCAAAAATAGCAAGTTATATCTGGTTGATGAAGCTCCAAACATGATATCTACCCTAATTGTCTTGTTGAGCGATCCTGATTCATCCACTGTTACTGTAAGCTGAATTAGTTGTTGTTATTTTACTTACATACCCTGTTGAGATTGAGTATATTTTTTATAAATTTAATTTTCTTAAGGTTGCTTGGGAAGCTTTGTCAAGGGTCATTATGTCGGTACCCAAGGAGGTACTCCCTTCTTATATAAAACTAGTTCGCGATGCTGTATCCTCTTCCCGAGACAAGGAACGAAGGAAGAAGAAGGTAGAGCTGTAATTTTGAAAATTATTCTTTATTGTGGCGTTCATATATTGTCTTTAAAGTTCCTAATGACTACTTTGATTGTTACAAATGCTTATGTTTTGTGTAACTGCTTTGCAGGGAGGACCAGTTCTCATACCTGGATTTTGTCTTCCTAAATCACTGCAGCCCATATTGCCAATTTTTCTCCAAGTATGCTTTTTATTTTCATTGAACTTTCTAAATTTTTGTTTTGTATAAGCCTTTTGTGTTTTCTACTCTAGTTACTTGGTGATATGTACCAACAAGAGAATAAAAAATGAACTGTATTTGGTATATTAATGGAAAAGAAGTTCTGATCTGAATCACACAGTTTATAGCGATTACAATGAAGAAAATTTACGAAACCAAATGAAAGGAACCAACACAATTTTAAGTGTGACTTGTCTGTGCCATATCCCCACGATTTCAATTCCAGCCAAAACTTCTCTCTCTCCTCTGTCATGTTCAAGACATTCTCTCTCTCTCTCTCCCCTAATTTTTATCAGGTGCAACACAGCTTTTAAGATAACGACGCAAGTGGCACCTATTCAGTCTCCTCTTGTATACTCCCTCCGTCCCTTCTTATAGGACCTTCCAACAAAAATCACTGGTATTAGGAAAAGTTGCCGGAGTAGTAAATTTGTCTAAAATGTGTGAATATTACTAAATTACCCTTTGCATATAGATATATTCAATGTTAACTTTTCATATTCCAAGATAAATTTGTAGTATTAATAAGGGATATATTTGAAAAAGAGAAATACTAACCTGTTTCCTTACGGCACATGTTATCGAGTCAAAAGTAGAAATATTGCTTTAATCAACACATTTGAATTTATTTATTTTTTTACTTTTGATTAATTGAATGCACAATTTAAGAGAATGTTTCTACTTTTGGGTTTCTTATCATGTGCCCTTAGGGCACAATTTAGCATGACCCTTCGAAAAAAGAATATTAAATGCATCTAGAAATTTGTAGAGGGTCTTATATTTAGGGACTACAATTTTTGTAATAGATCCTATAATTAGGGACTGAGGGAGTACTTGGTAAACTTGGGGTTCATGGTCTTTATCAACTCCCCCTCCTTTTCATAACTCACAGTATCTCCGTGCTGAGGAAGTCTGGAAACTGCTATTGAAACCCAGCCATTAGTTCCTAGAATTCTGACTCTTCCAATTTGTCCTTTTATTTTTTTACTTTTTGTTTCAACCTGTTACTACTGTCGTGTTATTCTTTATCCCTCCACGTTTTTAGTTTTTCCTGGTGAGATTCATGATGAAAACACCGCCATTTGAGTCACTGTGCACCAATCTACCTAGTCCCAAAATCTTCCGCCAAGATCAGGAGTCACATGCTCTGTCTATATTTGCTGATTTAAAATCACAGCCTCCTCCGCGTGTGGCGGTGCGTGCTACCTCCTCTTCTACCACAGGTGTCAACTCTCCTCTCATTTTTGTTGCTGAAGAGAACATCCTCTGGAGTGAATTCGTTTCTTCCTCTGCAACAGTCGTCTGAGCCGAGTGATCTCATTTAGCTGCAATTGACTCGATGTTTCATAGCTCCTGAACACCATGTCCCAAATTAAAATTTCTCCGCTCCAAGCCTTGATCTAACTTTTCTATTAAAACCTTTTCACGGGTTTCTCATCAAGTTCAATAAATTATTTTTGCATTGCTTTGATGAAATTTATTCCCCAAGAGGCTTTCGATGGATATTAGCATTGCTGTCTTAACGCTCTTTTGAGTGATATACTTGTTGTTTGAAGATTATGCATAAAACTCATTTAGTTAAAACTTCATGCTATCAGGGTCTCATAAGTGGGTCTGCCGAATTGAGAGAGCAGGCAGCATTGGGACTCGGTGAGCTGATAGAGGTGGCTGGTGAACAATCGCTCAAGGAGGTTGTGATCCCAATAACAGGGTATGTGGTGGTAAAAAATGTTAATGTAGATTATACATTTCAATCTCTATATTTTCACTATGCATGCTTCAGATGATGTAATTTTGTTTGAAGATTATTTTATGGAAAACTTTTATTTTAAGAAAATAATCATTTTTATGTTAAACATGCTTAAGTTTTTGAAAATATTCAAAATATAATATCTGATCATAATGAGAAGCTAATGTAAATAATTTGATTGTAATGGGTGTGGTACTGTGGTAGATGAAAGAAAAATTTAAAGGTTAAACATTCCTAAGTTTTTGAAAATATTCAAAATATAAAATCTGATCAAAATGAGAAGCTAAAGTATAAATAATTTGATTGTAATGGGTGTCGTACTGTGGTAGATGAAAGAAAATTTTAAAAGTGACTTATGATTGCAAACAAATGTGAACTAACTTCTACTCTACACAAAAATCTCTAAAAAACAAAATGTGACATGAAAAATGATTTGATTTTGAAATTTTCTCTTTGATAGAAGGGGCCCAATCAACCAATCTTCATCGAGTCAAATATTTTATAGTTGTAAAAAATGTCAAATTATTTTTGTTCCTTTTTGTAACAACTTAAGCTGTTAGACAGTTCTTGTTTTTATATGGTAAGTGCAACTTTGAATAGTAGATGAAGATCTTGATCTTGCTCATCCATTCTTATTATTGTGCGTAATATCACCTCAAGGCACCGGGCGTAGCTGGCACTACATGATTCATGGCCAAATGAGATGCAAGTTGTTATTTACTATGTCTGGGATGTTTGATCTTTTATACATTCTGACTTTGCCAACCATGTATGTCACAGGCCTCTCATTCGCATAATAGGTGACCGTTTCCCATGGCAAGTAAAAAGTGCAATTTTGTCTACTCTGACTATCATGATCAGAAAGGGTGGCATCTCTCTGAAACCTTTTCTTCCTCAACTGCAAACAACCTTTGTCAAGTGTCTACAGGATAATACAAGGTTCGTATGAAATAATAATTGACTCTTCCCCTTCATCTATTGTCAGTCTACCATTTGTTTTACACTAACATTTAGAATAAGTTACAACAGAGGCCCTTCAATTTTGACTTATGTAGGCTCGACCTTGGTTTGTTATGGAGTGTTTGAATGAGAGAACAAGAATTCAATTTTGTATTGAGTGGTAATATTATAACTTGATTGCAATGAATAGGCTCAACACTATCACTAACTAACTGAAAGACTTGCAGAGCGAGATTCTTAAGCTAACTAATCATGAAGTGACAACTATCACTGTACTGACAGAGCTTTAACTAACTAGTGCAGTACAATATAACTGACTAGACCTAGCTAAAGTATTAAAGTGCTAGAAAGAAGTACACGTATTAACTAATCTCATGAGAAAAAAATCAGATCCAGGTGAATTATTTGTGGCTTAGCCATCTATTATATAACTGCATCACTATTTTAGTTGGTCTTGTTCAATTTACTTGGTTGACTTTTTGTGACAAAGTTTAGATTTTATTTTCTGTAGCTGAGGAGGATACACTCTGCAAATAATTATTGTATGTACTTTTATTGTTGCTTATTAGGTATTATGTTACTGCAGAACTATTCGTTCTGGTGCTGCCGTGGCCCTTGGGATGCTCAGTGGGCTCAATACCAGGGTTGACCCTTTAGTTAGTGATTTGCTTTCCAGTCTGCAGGTAATTTTATTACTATTATTCTAGTTTACCCTTGCTATTATTCTGACTTAAGCTAATGCAATATTGCAAAACACTTGGATTTTGACATGTTTTAGGGATCTGATGGTGGTGTCCGTGAAGCTATTTTGAGTGCTTTGAAAGGTGTATTGAAGTATGCCGGGAAGAATGTGAGCTCTGTTGTTAGAAGTCGTATGTACAGTGTCCTGAAGGATTTAATTCATCATGATGACGATCGAGTTCGAGTGTATGCTGCCAGCATATTGGGTGTCTTGACGCAGGTTTGTATATTGTTGAAGAGAATTGCATTTACAAACTGTTCGAACTTGAGCGAGAAAAAATAAGTTAGAGATAGACTTAAATTTACACAAAGCAAATTAAGCATTTAATTTGCAAATAGCAATCCATAGTCAGATAGCCACCAAAGTATTAATACAAAGACCCAAGTTTGCCTTGCAAGATATTCTCTGAATAGAAACCTTTAGCTATTATAAATGACATGTAATCATAAAAAAAGTCTATAACATCCTGACAGACTGAAGAAGGTTTTAGAGCAGCTAAGCAAATACATGCTACAGTTCTTTCTGTAGCTTTATATATTTCATTTCTTAATCTTATTTATGTATTTGAATGATCATTTGTAACTCTTAAACTTTGTTTTGATAGATCCAATTTTACCGTAGATGCATTGATAATTGTTTCTTGATTATGTCATTACCATTACTATCATTCTATGTATTCGTCATAGTTGCTTAACTTTGCTTCATTGATGGATTATGTTATTGTTTTTGTCTGATTTCCCTGTAATCTAACTGCAGTACCTCGAAGCTGTTCAATTCACAGAGTTGATTCAGGAAGTTACTAGTTTAGCTAATTCACCAAACTGGCCTCCTAGGCATGGCTCCATCCTTACAATCTCTTCCTTGCTCTATCGCAATCCAGCTCCAATTTTTTCATCGTCGTTGTTCCAAACTGTTGTCGATTGCCTTAGAGATGCATTGAAGGATGAAAAGGTTTGTAAACTTTGAACTATTATCTTGTTATGTTATACTATTTTCTAATTTCTTTTAATTTTCTGTATATCAGTTCCCTCTTCGTGAATGTTCGACCAAGGCATTGGGAAGGCTGCTACTTTATAGAGCTCAAGAGGATCCTTCTGACACAGTGCTTTACAAAGATGTTCTTTCATTGTTAGTTACATCCACCCGTGACGAATCCAGTGAAGTTAGGAGAAGAGCATTATCTGCTATAAAGGCTGTTGCCAAAGTATGAACTTGAACAATCTTGCCTTCTGTAGAATATTATTGTTACAATTTTATATTCTGATTAATTAATGAAACATTGCAGGCAAACCCTTCAGCCATAATGTCACATGGCACAGTTATTGGCCCTGCATTAGCAGAATGTTTAAAAGATGCCAATACCCCAGTTAGACTTGCTGCAGAACGATGTGCTATACATGCCTTCCAACTAACAAAGGGTACATTTACTTGCATTTTTGCATATGCTCTTTATCTTATATTCTTACATTATTGATGAGCTATCTTTTAAGATAGTAAATGCATCATTTCCAAGGAAAAGCTTCTATGTTTAGTTTCTAAACTTTTGCCCCAAGGGCACAAGTTAGGATTCCCCTTTTTTTCCCCCACATTTCTTATATGCTTTTTTTTGCCCTATCCTAGGCCTAATGAACCAACATAGCTCAGCTTTTTTTTCCTTTCTTTTTCAGAGAATTCTGGTCCTTGCATGTATAAAAAAATTCACCAATTTATCAATACCTTAGAAACTGATAATTGGAATCCATATATGCTTCTTACACTCTTGTATTGTTTTGGGTTTTCCAGGTTCTGAAAATGTTCAAGCAGTACAGAAGTATATTACTGGCTTGGATGCTAGACGTCTATCAAAGTTTCCTGAATTTAGGTACTTACATTATTAAATATGCATTTTCATAAATAATCACTTTAGGAGAAAGATCTAATTTATTTTTTAAGAATCAGGGAGGAGGAATATTATTATTAATTTAGTGGGAGGGACTACGTCATATATTCCTCAGTGGGATTCGAACTGTCCCTCTGGACTGCAAAGCTAGGAAGTCACACAGCTGCACTATCACCGACATGATATATTTCAGGGTGAAATTAAAATGATAACATACAAAAATATGCTCACCACTTGAAAACAAGTCAAATAAATTCTTTAAGAATAATGCTTGATGCATTTCAGTCTATTAGTATATTGGCAATGGCTAGGCAATTAGAGTTGTCTATTATGGGTTGTCTTTCCTTGCTTTGGAACAGTTTAACATAGATCCAACCCATGGGCTGTGGATTGGAGAAAACCCAATCCTGTGAGCCCTGGTGAAGTTGGTTAACATGCTCTTTTTTTATCAAACCCACCTAATGGTTTTTTTTCCTCCCCCCATGAATTTACTTTTCAAATTATGCCCAAATTAATAATACCGGAAACTAGTCCCTTTTTCAAACCACCCAAATTAATGATCATGACAACACAATTTTTCAACCACAATCTGTAAAATAGGCTGTTTGGATGGGCGGAAAAGGAAACTAAGAAGAAAGTAAGTTTCTCTGCTATTTGAATGGAAAGCAAAGTGAGAGGAAAGAAATGTTTGTTTTAAAACTTTCTATACGCTTTATATCTAGGAGTTAGGATAGAACATAGGTGAAACTCTCTGTGCGTTGTTTTTCCTGTTCTCTAATCACAATGGGAACATGGATAATGTATATGGTAATACTAATAGAACCCATATAAATTCAAATTTAACTGTAAAATTCAATCCAGTTGATATGTTAAAATTGGTTCATAGATTTTTGTCTTGGGCTTAACTCAATTCCACAAAACATGTTTGTAAGGTGAGGGTATCCTCCTACTTATAAACTCTCTTAGGTAATCTCAGTGTACAACTCTCAAAATCGGTCAACAGTACTAACAACACCTGTAGAACAACACCCAAGTTTTGTCTTTTCATTTAAGGCTTAATTACACTTTTGGCCCTAAGCACTGCAATTGTGTGATATATTTCCACCCTTTATAATTTGGAAGTTTAAAACGCGAAAAAACATGAAAGTTTAAAACCCTAATTAGGGATTTCATTCGCTCTCGCTTGTACTGGTTGATTTTTGACATTTTTTAGTTTTAATCTCAAAGAAAAGTCACACTGGCTATGAGTGTTGGATGCCACGCCAATAAATGATGTCACCTCAGCAAAATTTAGGAGTAAATTGAGAGGGGACTACAAAATTACAAAGGGGAAAACACAAGGGGCCAAATTCGCTCCAAAAAAAGTGGGGGCGAAAATCACACAATCGCGATACTTTAGGGGTCAAAAGTGTAATTAATCCTTCATCTATTGGTGGGCACTGGTAGATGTATAAATTTGTTATCTTCGCAAAATTTCCTCTTTCCTCCAATTCTTTTCTCAAATGAGGGAGAAATATTTATGCAAATCCTAGCATTTTCCCAGCCGTCTCTGTTTTCTCTTCCCAATCAAACCAGAGAGTGGCATAATCACCTCATTTTCTCTCCATTAACTTCCCTCCTTCCATTTTTTCTTTAAAAAAAAGGCTTGGTGTGTCAGACTAACCCTTGTACCCTGACATTAACCCATTCAGACTTAGTTTGGGTAGGTCCATCTAATGGGTTGAACCATTGTTTGCAGCACCAATGGCAATTATGTTTCATCAGTTTACAAAAGCCACATAAAAAACGCATCCTAGTGCGAAAAAAGTTCCCACCATTGCATAGTCTAGATAAGATTGTGACCATCTACTTGGGCCAACACTCATGCCGAAATGACATGTAAACACCTCATTTTTGGTAGTTTCCCTACGTGGTTTCCGTTCTCCGGTCTCCTATTTTATCTGTAACGCTCTTTATCTTCATTTTGTCGTGATAGTCATATGACCTAAGGGGGTCATTTCGATTCTCAATTTATTAGATCTTTTATTTGATCTTTTATAAATGATGCTCATATTTAATTTTATGGTAGAAATGCAATAAATACATAATGCATAAATACTTCACATTTTTTTAATGGTCAAAACATAACAAATACTTTTAACATTTTTCTTTTAAGATATGTTTAAATGTGGTTATATAAGAGAAAGATATGAAAAATTGGATAGGGTTTAGGGTTATATTTGAAACTGCAATGGTAAAATATGAAAAGATGAAAAGTATGGAGTTCTTTTTACTTGCTTAGATTATCATAGTTGAGTTATGAAGAAAATTTTGAAAAAATTTAATTACTCATTATCATTATGACTGAAATCTGTTTGATATCTGAAATTATTAATGAATCTCTCCCATGGTTATATTTCCTGCAATGCAGTGATGACAGTGGAGACAGTGACGAAGATATGTCAACTAACTAAGATGTTTGCTTTTCATTTCACATTAAAGGGTGGGATACATAATATCCATCGATGACCAAAATGTGTAATGGCACCACCATTAAAGTAAAAGATATAGATAGGTATACGCAATGTGAGGCTTTTACCCAATTTTTTCGGCCTGGGTATTTGATTGTGTCAATATAATTGTAAATTATGTGGCAAATTGTCTGTAACTATATTGTTTTTAATACCAATTCAATTTTGGTGGTAATATGTATTTTTTCTGTAGTGTATTTGTGTTCATTAGTCAACTGGGAAGCCTTCTTCTACAACTGTATTTCCATAATTGCTGGTTATATTTCTGATGGCCGTTTATTCAATAGACTGTTTATTCACTCTACGCATCAATATAATTATTGCATTTTCAATTGTGGTAATTCCTCCATCCCTAATTATAAGTCTCTTTTGAGGAAATTGTCACTAAATATAGGCCTATGCAAATTACTAGGGACGCTTATATTTTCCCCCAAACATACCCCTTATAATTTTATTTTATTTTTATCTTGGAATTTGAAAAACTAAAGTTAAACTAATATGCAAAGGGTATTTGCGGACGATCAACATATAACATTAACACATTAAATTCACCAACAATCTTAATATATGTGGAAAGAATTAAGGATGCTTATAATAAGGGACAAAGGGATTATTGTTTGTCTTACAAAAATGCAAATTTCATTCAATTAAAAGGCCTTTTACTTTTAAGAAAAATTATTGTAGTTCTGATGGAATTCTTCCTATGTAAACAAGCACTTTTTTTTCTTCTAAAAAATATATTGGTCATAAATAAATTTTGAATTTTGTGAGGTTAAACTGTGTTATTTGCATTTTGCTGTTTTTACCTCAATTTTACTAGCAAGATTAAATTGTGTTGGAATTTAATTGCGTGTGTTTGGATTGAACTTATTTTGAGCTTATTTTTTCATAAGCTTGTTAAAGTAGTTTATGAAAAACAACTAATAAAAATACTATTTTCATTAGTGAAAGCTTATGAATTAATATAAAAAATTATTTACTACTCTTCTTTCAATTTTATAATTTATCTTTTCCGAAAATGACTTATAAGTTATCTTTTCCATAAAACAACAATTACACTTCTTAATTTGTGTGAAATGATCAAAATATTATATAATTTAAGTTGAAAGGAATAAATAAAAATAATTTGTATTGGAAATATAATTCAAATACATGACAAAGTAAAACTTCATAATTTTTGATTTGCAGGTTACTTATTTTGATTTCTTAAGGACACTTGTTTATACAATAAATTATACCCCTTTCAGTCTCATTTATAAACAATTTTTTATTTTTTAGACCACATACTTCATTTGTTTAGTAAATCTTTTTATCGATCCACATTTGTTCAGTAAATTTAAAAAGTGAAAAATTATTTATAATTGAGATTGAAGGGAGTTCTCTTACAAAAACCAAAACAATGCCGAATGTATATTATACTTACAGTAAATGAATTAAGGGTAAAAATAATTTATACTTATCTAAATTTATTATCATTTTTAATATGTGTGTCAAAATTTAAAGGACTAAATATTAGGGATGGAGAGAGTATGCACTAGTTTGGATAAAGGAAAGAGGCTGGAAATAAATTACTAATAGAAGAGTAGAGATGAGTTTGGATGGAAATATTAATGGCAATGTGTATGGTGGCAGATGCACATTGAAGGAGTGCAATAAAAAGGGGATTGTTTTCAGTTGGGTAGGTTTGAGTTTTTATAATGCTTTCATTATGTTTCAACATTGATGCCAACCATGCCAACCGCAAATTTCTCTTTACTTCCCATCTCCTTAACGTTTGTGCAACCTTGAACAGCTAGCCTCATAAAATCAATGTGTTTATAGCTCATTCATCATATATGTACCATTATTACTACTATCATATACATGAATAAAATGCAATCATGACATGATAGTCCAAGAGGGTCTCTCTTAGCTAAAAATTTAATTAACCTCACCCACCATCCTTTCCTCACCATTAATACAATATTTAAGACAGGAAAAGAAAGAGAAAGAGAAAGAGAAAGAGAAGGTTTTTTTACCTTCCTATTTTCTTCCTCTCAAGAAAAGTCGTTTTTCAATTTCCCTTTTCATTGTTTGGTTTATTTGTTTGGGTATATGGTAAAATGGAAATGTCCATGAAAGTTAGATTTACTTTGTGCTGATTGCATTAGTAGTATTGGTTTTGTAGCTCCTTTTTTTACCTATTTCTTCTCTCTTGGTGTTGAAAGAGAAATTATGGACACTATTATTATTGAGAGGAAGAAAAGAATTTCCACTCCTAATCTTCTTCTTGCTTTCTTGTTCACCTTCCTTCTACAAACAATTATTAGAGTTGAATGCATCAACCTAAACTACACGAAGTATAGGCAAGTTAGTAGTTTGAGACTTGAAAGGATTCAGAGGCACTTGAACAAGATTAACAAGCCTCCTGTCCTAACTATAGAGGTAATATTATTACCTATTAATTCTTAAAATTATTATTATTATTATTAATTCATAATATTAAAATTTGTGTGTGCGCTAAGCCTAGCTAAATGTTGTTTTTCCTTTATTCTTATATGATCATTATAAATTAAATACTTGCTATTGAATCTTGTTACTTCAGAGTCAAGATGGTGATCTCATAGATTGTGTTCACAAAAGAAAGCAACCAGCCTTGGATCACCCCCTTTTAAAGAATCACAAAATCCAGGTATATGTTTTATCACACATATGCTTATTCTACTTTTCTTTTCTAAATTTTAATTTTAATTTCATTTTGTACTAGAGTTTCCTGGTATTCCTTAATATTATAAATTTGTCCCCTCTAAAATGAGTAGTTAGTGTTAATCAAAAAAGATTTTATATTTAATTTATAATTTTGATATGCATGTGCAGATAAGTTTAATCACTATACTGCTTCATATAATATGATATTGTTTGCCAAAAAAAATGTCACTAACTTGTTTTCAACAGATAATATTGCTTATTTCACTTATTGATGAATTATATACTATGAAATTTATATTTTAATACCAAAGCAAAACGTTTTCTATTCATATGTATTTATTTATTGGTTTGAAAGGGAAGGGTGTTGAATCCAAATAACTTGACTCCTAGGGCTGATTAGTTTTTGTTTTAATATTATAATTTTTTTTAACAGAAAAGGCCAACGACGATGCCAAAGGGAATGGATATGAATATTGATGAAGAGTCTAGTGAAGATGAGAGAAGTAGTAAGAGTGGTGTGGCATGGCAAATGTGGCACCAAAATGGGACACGTTGTCCAAAAGGAACTGTACCGATACGGCGGAGCACTGTGCATGATGTTTTGAGAGCTAAATCTTTGTATGAATATGGGAAGAAACAACGACGGTCACCACTTTTATTCCGTTACAACGAGCCCCCTGAAGTTGTTAATAACGGCGAAGGCCATGAGGTGTGTATTATTATTAATCATTAGAGTAAATTATTTCATTGTTTTTTTACAACTCATATTCCTTTCTTTGCCCTAAAATTTTGATCTTATTCATTTATGTTGGTCCTATATCCCTAACTGTCCATATCGCATATATAAATATAAATTAGTAGTAATTCTTTTCGTTTGGATAATTTAACAAAGATTCTTAATCTGTAAATATTGTTTAAATAATTAATTAACGAAGTTTGCATTATATGAAGCATGCGATTGCGTTCACAAAATCAGGAGAAGAGGTGTATGGGGCAAAAGCAACAATAAATGTGTGGGATCCAACGGTGGAAGTAGTCAATGAATTTAGTCTTTCTCAAATTTGGATTCTTTCTGGATCTTTCGGTGGCTCTGATCTTAATAGCATTGAAGCTGGTTGGCAGGTATTTTATAGTCTAACATTTGGTACTACAACACTTTAAAAACGTTGTTTAAATAACCTCAACAAAGAAATATGTGTATAAATGGTTTCTGAAGCTTTGATAATTGCACTAGTTAGGTCAGTCCGGAGCTTTATGGTGACAGCAGACCCAGATTATTCACTTATTGGACGGTTAGCATTTCATCATCTTTTTTTCATTGCATTTGATTTTTTATTTGTTTGGTTGGGTTTATTACTCCTTTTCATTTTATATCTCTCATAAATATTCTCTTATGCGCTCTTCATTTTATTACGGTTAATGCACTCGTTAAAATTCTTGTTGATTAAAAGTATTTATAAGCACGCAGAGTGACACATATCAAGCAACTGGATGCTACAACCTTCTTTGTGCTGGTTTTGTGCAAACAAATAGCAAGATAGCCATTGGAGCTTCCATTTCTCCTCTCTCTTCTTATAATGCCAAGCAATTTGACATCACCATACTCATCTGGAAGGTTTATTTCTTATACATACAATTTTAATTATATACAGTAGAGTTTATTTTTGATACATTGTCATTGTAAAAAGACTATGTAGTATTCTCAACCAATCATAAACTCTTCAAATCATAAAAAAAAAAAAAAAAAATTTTAATATCTAAATTT
>Ga0228710_1000067_pt1 | contig 78912 bp, 34 predicted proteins | sample MedpolnodulmetaG_FD_177995 | JGI IMG/M metagenome (GOLD analysis project Ga0228710, IMG submission 177995) | Root nodule microbial communities from Medicago polymorpha collected in Santa Monica, California, United States - pink nodules | ecosystem: Host-associated > Plants > Roots > Nodule...
ATTTTTTTTTTTTTTTTTTGTATTGAGGAGGAATATAGTAAAATGTCCTTCATTGTGTTAAAAAAAAACGCATCACTTATTTTTTGCTAAATTGAAGCAAAGAGGGTGTAGGTTACTAGGTTAGTATTTTAATTGAATAAATGTATTAATTGTATTTTTATATTTTTTTCATAAACAAAATTAATGATTAAATGGGTTGGTTTGGAGGTGTTGACTTGAGATCTTAGAGTGTGCTTTTCCGCAAGATCTCAAGTTTGATTCTTCTCGGTTCCAATCTATATGAATTAGTTTAACTTCGTAAAAAAAATGATTATTTTCGTCCCGTGAGCATAACTCAAATGATTATTTTCATCCTAAGGTATCTGAGTTCGAACTTCGAATTCTCCACTTATTTACCTTAAATGTAAATTTATAGCTACTAAACTACTTGATAAAAAAATAAATAATTATTTTTGTGAATTGGGACAACTGAGACATATGACCACACATAGTTATGACGGTTCAATGAAAATTTCTACATGATAAACATATTGTGTATGGTTATTAATGACTTAATTGATTATCCGATTTCCTTGACTTAATTCTTTATATTAAAGTGGTCACATATATAAAAAAAAAAAATCTCAATGTGGTTCCTTATGTATTCTGCCATTACATATTTTTTTATTTTTTCTGAAAACTCGGTATTCGATTCAAAGATCGACTAATCCGAGGAGACCAATCCCACCGTCCACTTGCGGGGGTCCCATTCTAAGCCAAAGCAAGCTCTGTATGGACTTGCCCACCAAAATTGACACCAGAGGGAATCGAACCTGAGACCTTGAGACACTATCCTCTCCATCAACTTTTAACTTTAAATGTCTAAGGTGGACCAACGTTTAAGGTGGTCCACCATAACTCTTATTAATTTTTTTAATTTTAAGTGTTTGATCTTCTTTTAAACAGGTAATCGTTGAATCATGTAGCTCTATTATATCCTACAACAAACCACCAAAATCTTTTTTTTTTTCCTTTTCTTCATCTTCTTCATCAATCATACCAAAAAAAAAAATCAACGATTCATTCATAATTCTCCTGATATATCTATCCCAAAAATCAATTACTCATTCTCTCAATTAAAAGAAATCATCCCATTTTCTCATTTATTTTTTACATTTAATAAATTTTTCGTCCCTAAAAATTCAACGAATTTTGATTTTAGTCCCTAAAAAATTAAACATAATGTTTTCGTTCTCGCAAAATTTTTTATTTTGTTTTTGGTCCCTAATGGCCAATTTATGTTATTATGAATGTCAAGATTATGAGTCTTTTATGTTCAAAATGTGTTTGTGTTATGTCCGTTTATTATGTTCAACTTTTGTATGTTCGTATTATGTTAAAAAATGATTATTCTCTACATTGCATTTAAAGATTCGTGAAACTCTCTGACCTCTCTCTCCAAACCAACTTTCTTTCACCTCTCTGATCCACCCTCTCTCCCAATTCCAAACCATTCACTCAAGATGTAAACCTTTGCCGACGGTGGTGCGATGAGTGGTTCCCCCTCTCCGCGTCACCTCTTACCCCGGCAGGGATGTTTAAACACCAAATCTTCTGGTGATTGTGATGTTCTCTATGGTTTCCTTCCCAGTAGCCTTTGACGCGCCGATGAGTTTGAGTGTTGGTTTGAAAATGCGTTTGTGGTTGTTTCACAACCAAATGTGTTGGATCTATTATCCTGGTTGGGTTCGCTTGATCAACTGTTGTTTTTGTGATGTGAGCTTAGTAAGCGTCGGCAAAAGCTTGGTCTTGGTTTTCAAGGATCTGGTTGGTTTAAAGGTTCGTTTGAAACAGCAGTGGCTGCAGCCACGCTATCGTCGTCATTTTCATAGAGGGCTGAATCTATTGATTTGGTTCTGGTTTCGAGTTCAATTAGTTCAATGTTGTTGGTTGAAAATCCTTCAACTTTGGCTTGTATTATATTAAACGTATTATATTATTTGTTCTCCTTCATCGATTCCAACACCACACACTTTTGAATTGCATTTTATAGGATCAGATATGATACCAAACATTTTTGTATTTAAATAACACACCTCATAATCCTAAAACAAGTAAATAAGAAGTGTCTTGCTAAAGAGTACCTCCGAGACACACTTTAAGGATTCCTAATAAATAAATTATTCTTTAAAAAAGTTAAAGATTTCAATTTTCAATGCAATAATTATATAGTTTTTATAAAAAATTTACACTTTAAATGTTTAAAGAGTGTCCGGAGCACCGTTAACATTTCCTAAAAAGAAATGGTAATAAGAATGGGGTGTTGTAATTCCAAAAATGGAAAAAAAATTGAAATGTTGTAAAACTAAAAATGGAAAGTGAAAAAAAAATGAAAGTTAGCTTCTTGTTTTGCCGTAACAGGTAGGAATAAACAAACATTTTAGATTCTTGTCGAGTTGTCGTTTGTTAATGCACATGTTTGTTGCAAGTTGCAAATTACAAGTAGCTGCATAATTATATGATTATTAAAGCATTTGCTTGAGTAGTGGGGATCAGTCTCTTCAATTCCACCCTCTTAGAGTGGCAACATATAGAGAACAAATTAATGCATGCCTTTCAATGTTAACACCATGCAGCAGTTTACCTTTGCCTTAGGTAATACTAGTACCATTCGTTTCATCACATTTTAGCCGTTTCTTGAATAATTGGCTATTGACAATTAGAAACTCTATAATTAATTGATCATTAGTGTGGTCCAACCTCAATAATTACCAATTCTATAACAGCCCGTAATTGAATTAGCCCAAATTTTTATTATAGGGGGGGAGTTTTTGCTTGCTCTGCGAGAGAACAAGATTATTCTTGGGGAAAGTATATTTACCACTGATTAATTTTAAACAAACAAATCATTGTAAAAAATATATATAAACAAACAAATGTTAGGTCATAAGCTAAAATCAACGATGTCCTGGAAGAAATATTTTGTTTCCAAAAAACGAAAAAAAAAGACTTATTATCTACGTCATTTGAAACTGAGAGTTATACATAATTAAGGACGGAAATAGTAAAATCAATGGCAAAGATGTTTCCTGCAACATTAGTTTTTTTTTTGAACAAATAAAAATGGAATATTATAAATAACCAAAAGCGATGCACCCCGCACAAAGTTCATGCAACATTAGCTAAGTAAGGATTTGTTTTAGGAATGTACTGATTTTTTTCTCTCTTCAGTTTGGGTCTATGTCAACTAAACAGTTGCTACGTCACTGTCACAAAATTTAGACCAATATAATTCTATTATCTATTAATACTATGTAGTTTGAGTCAACATTTGAGGTTAATCTTTCGGTTTTTAAGAAAAAGACCCTTGTAAGATAATATAGTCTGGCTAAGAATTGTGTCATCAAAGAATCAAACTCGGGTTCTCCTAAACAATTTATTTTGTAACTCTAAAATAATTCAAAAGCAGACATTTAAACTTTTTTAAATTTAAATTTTAATAAAATATCACATTTGCTCCATTTTTAACAAGACAAAATATAATATATCAACCACAAAAAGGTTTTACCTAGTAATAATAGTGAACAAATAGAACTCAAAGTTACATACAATACCACAACAAAGAAACCAACAAAGCACATAAGCTAAGTGGTTAAATTAACAGATTCACGCACCAATGATTAAGGTCAAAAGTTAACATTGGACTTTTAGTTTTCAACCATAAAAAAGATTATAACTTAACTTTATAAAAAATATGAACAAATGATACTTTATTTTGTTTGAAACAGCGGTTGTTCTGTTTTCTCCAATTAACCCAAACACAAACAAACTAAATAACATGAAGAGAATTTTTTATTATTATATTATAAATCTACTTTTCATTTAAAATAATGAGACACGTCACGTGGACCTTTGAAATAAAATAGTAAATAATATTATTTTCAAATATTCTTAAAAGTAATTAATATATAATTTACCGATGCATAACTAATTTTTATTTACACAAAAGTTTAGTTGATTTTTCTAAAGTATTTTATATATTTAATATATTAGTTTTTAATCAGATAGAACTTAATAGTGGATAATTGATAATTTAATAATGATTTTGTTTATAAAAAAGGACAAGGTAACTAAAAAAGAATTCATCGTAAAACATGCTTAAGAAAAATTGAAAGGCTACCTTTGTTCATTTGGGCCGATCATAAGGTAAGACATGACGTAGATTGAATATTGAATATATGAAACAAAGGAATAATCATAAGATATGATAGGAAATTAAAATGATTAAAAAACCAAAATTGTCAAATACTATCATGATTAAGAAAAGTTTTCCAAACGGAGTCATAAGTCAAGTCTAACGCATGGTCTTACTTCTCCTCTCCCATTTTATTATATATCATTATTAAATACTCCATTAGTATCATAACCACTCCATATATATATAAATGTAGTAACACTAATATTATTATTATTATTATTTGTTTGTGATGAAAACAACAAGTCGTCAAACAAAACTGATTGAGATTGAATGATCTACAAGACCATGACCAAACCCAACAATAAAATCTGTATTAAATCCACCTTAGCCCTTCCCATAAAACCCCAACTTTCCCAATAATATTTATTTGACTAATTCATACTATCATTTTCCAACACCCTTCTTTTCTACTTTTCTTTCTCTTTTCTCAACCAACTATTGTAGCCATGGAAAGTGATGAAGAATGCAATACAGGTTTATGTCTTGGTCTTGGAATGGGTGCAACAAAGGAGAAGAAGCAGAAATTAGTGAATAAACCTGTGATGCCACCTTGTTTTGACCTAGCTTTTGAGCTTTGTCCAAAAGAAGAAGCTATGAACGTACACAACAACAACAAGGGTGAAAGATTCAATTTGGAGAGACACCAATATTATCAAAATGTAACGTGTAGCACTGATTCTGATAACAACGATAGTAGAAAGAAACTGAGGCTAACAAAGGAGCAATCATCCATGCTTGAGAGCACCTTCAAGCTCCATAACACTCTTAATCCGGTATTCATTCATTCATACCAAACCTTATAACATGTTTTAGCATGTATCACAATCTGTCATATTGTGATTTTGGCAACATTAAAAAATGTTATATATGTAGCTTATCAGATTGAGGTTGTAAAACTTTAATAGACCGAATTATATTATTATTTTTTTAATGGCAAATTGAAAAAAAAAAATTATTGTCTATTTACTATTTCTTTTTTGTTCAACAATAATTAGTTTTTCTATATGACAAGGGTAGAAATGAGTTTATGCGTTAGTTTTGGTTTCATATATATGCAGGTTCAGAAAATAGCACTTGCTGACCAATTGAGTTTAAAGACAAGACAAATTGAGGTTTGGTTTCAGAACAGGAGAGCAAGGTACGTTAGTTAATTTATGGGTCCCTTTTCATTGTTGTCTAGCATTAATTTTTTTTCATATTATCTGGGTTTCGTAACTGAATATATCACCTATTTAATTTTATTTATTTATGTTGTTGACTAAGCTATATGTATATATCGATTGTGGTATACGTACTAGTATTATATATTCAATTTCTAGTATTAGTTTATAAATTCTTGTATTTATTTATTTATTTATTTATATAACACAGGACTAAGCTGAAGCAGATAGAGGTGGATTATGAGTTGTTGAAAAAACATTGTCAAAATCTAAGTGACGAGAACAAAAGATTAAAGAAGGAATTGCAGGAACTCAAAGTTGTTGGACAATTTCCGTTATGCCCTCAACGTTTATCATCAAAACCAGTGGTGACTCATAGTACTATGTGCTCTTCTTGCGAGCAGAAACCGTTGAAGCACAATGAAGATCAGAAGAATAATTTATTAATTGATGGTTAGTTAATTAAATTAGAATTAGAGGTGGGAAATTGATAATGCTTAGATATTAGATTGCTTTGTTACAGAAAGCTAGCAAATAATCAGGAAAAAAAAAATTGAAAACACGTGTATCTCCAATTCCTCACATTAGGTATATGAAATTGGGACGTTGGTTAGACACGTGTAGTTTAATTAATTAATTAATTTATTTATTAGGTGCCTCCCTTATTGATTCAATATATCAAAAATATTAACTCACCATTTCTCTCTTTTATTTTTATTTTTATTTTGATTGGAATTGTTATATTATTTGATTTAATGAAGCTATATATGCCATTTAGTCAGTACAGATAAGGAATAAGTGTTTGGATGGTTGAAATTCAAAGAGATTGATCAAACAATTCCCTAAGTGAGTCCACTAATAATTAGTAACAAGGATTAAATTGTTGGAATAATGAATCTGATCTAGCTATATAGATAGGATTTTGTAATCGATTTGATTCATTTAATTTAATCCATCTCCTATATATTCTGAATAAAAACTAGGTTTCTTGATATCTTTTTTTATTATTAATATGGTGTGTGGGGTCCTAAGGAAGTCCTACCCAAATTTCTCAATACATTTCTTGTTGACGTGTTTTTAATTATAAATGTAGGAGTAAAATTTATAGTATAGGACTTCTCTTCATGGGACCAGGGTGTTAGCTTTAACGTATAACTGATTTATTTTTAATCAACCATTAATTTGAAGAAAAAAACTTACGCGTTTTAAAAAAATAAAAGGATCGGAATGGAAGATTATGATCGCTATATATCTTAATGTTCCACATATCAATTAATTTAACTATAAAAGTACACCACAAACCTGTGTGGCTGTGTGCTTTAGTAATTGAATAATGCCATTCATCATTACCAACCCGCAAGTAGGTTTAATTTGCAGGTCAAAGTAGCAAAGGCAACAACCCATTGAGAGGAATTGCATGGGATGATTGACAAGTCCTAACACCACCCAAGCATTCTCAAGACTTAATTCACACAAGAGTAATTCTAAAATGAAATACTTCATTTAACCGGTAAATCAAAGGTTTTATTAAATAACTTTAAAAGAATGTAAAATAATACTTTAAGTTTTAAAAAATATAAGCAAATATCCCGTGAGCTTAGCTCAGTTTGAAAGGATATTGCATATTATATGTAGAGGCCGGAGTTTGAACCTCAGACACTCCATTTCTCCACAATTAAATTGTGTGAGCTCTAATCACTAGGCTACTAGATGAAGAAAAAAAATATAAGCAAATATAGATGATTAGATTGCATAACTATTACGTTGATAGAAGACGAGAACAACGTAATCAAAAAATACTCACAAATTACCTATAAATGATATCTCTTTATATTGACGGTGAACCTACCTTCTTATGGAGTATGGCTCAAGTGAACTAAAACTTTGTTCGCGAATAAGCTAGTTACTATTTTGATAGGAAATAATATATGAACTAATTTTTTAAGTGCAGGTTAATTAATTATCTGACTATCAAGTCAGCATCTTTGTAAATTGAAAAGAGTGATATGTGTTTTATAGCTTATTTTTGTTTCAAAAGGTATTATACATGTGTTGGATTGGATCCCATATTTCCTACGTTGAAGAAACAACAGTATATTTTGATTAGCTCACACGGAATGAGCTAAAATTCCATCACTTCAAAGGTTACAACCGATTGATGTTTTTTACAAATTTTTAATAGGAAAGAAAGCACTTCCATGATTTACATTGCCCGATTTATTTTCCTACAAAATTAGGGAATTGGATTCCCGGTTGCAACTATGTCACATAGTTACAGCTCGCAACTGTTTGATTTAAATCGACAACTGAGATTATTTCACTACACGAAATAGATGGTGTAATTTGATTCATTCCATCTTAAATAAACAATCGAAATTAACTATATGTGATATTGCATGAATTAGATGACAGGAGATCACAATTCCAAAATTAGTACCGTGGAATTTTTTTCATGTGCTCTCATATTTGTACATAATGTTTTCTTTATCTTGTATTATATTTTAAATTAGAATTATAGTCAAAATAGTGTACATTTAAGGACATAAAATGGAAAATATTTCTTAAACGTGTTTATCAATTTCTAGTTGAATGTCAATAAACAATTTGAACGAAATTCCCAAATATCTTCCTACCAACAAATAAATCATGTTCAGGAGAGCAAAACGTGACAAGGCTCCTTTCTAAGAAATTTATTTTCTTAAAGAAATCGAATTAGGAACCTAGTATGACGACCGTAAAAATAAAAAATAAAAACTAGTAAGGAGGAATTCTCATACAATCTTCTTCTTTTTTTTTGAGGGGATCATACAATCTTCTTAATTACCAGTACTCCCCTGTCTCATGATAAATATCTTACTTTTATTTTGAAGAAAATATCTTACTTGGAATTGTGCATAATTTTTAAGAAAAATAATTAGGTTAGGTTGATTTTAATGATCAAATAAAAAATTTCTTAAAAAAAAAAAGATCAAATAAATTTCATTTACTAATTTTATTTTTTTTGAAAAGAATTTGACCAGCACATTTAACAAGTTTTCTTTCCCATAAACCATGAGAGGTGATACATGAACATTCATATGTGGCAAACCTCTCTATACACCCCTTATGTGCAACATGTTTGACATTAATAAATAATAAATGTTCCATCTGAGAATAAAGAGAATAACAAAACAAAAAAAATGAAAAGGAAATAATGTTTCCCTCACGGTCTCTCTCCTTCGCTGTTTTTTCCCTCCCACCCTTCTCCACTATTCCGACGTCTTCCTCACTGCCTCCGGCCCACGGTCTCGCCGGTCTTCGATCAAGCCACCACCCCAACGTTGAGTCGCGAGATCTTCCGAAGGCGAGAGATTGGCGGTCGGGTAGAAAAAATTATGATAGACCACTTTGAAAATTGGGTGGAAACTATAACATAAATTAAAGTAAAGCAAAATTTAAGTGAAGAGGACAGGACAAAACCATGGAAGCTGACTAACCAGCATATTATACATTTTGAATAAGTATTTTAGATTCAAGATAGAACTTGTGATGGGTAACACTTGTTTACCCATTTCAGATTCAAAAACATTTTTTTGGTCTTACATTTCCTTTTTCGATTTGATTTGGATTTGTGTTCTTTATTATGATTTGGGTAGATGTGAGAGAGAGTCGTGGCAGAAGCCGGCAAGCAAAGAGAGGGACATCGGGGAGAGAGAGAGAGAGAGGTGGATGGAGGAGAGAAAGAAGAGTTCAGAGAAAATGGCACGTGAAATCTCAATTTTACCCCTGCCTTTTAACAAAATTACAAAGCTGCTGTCCACATGGCCAGATGTATAACAGGTGTACAAGGAAACGTGTGTCTATGAATCATTGATCTAAACGATACATAATACTCTCTCCATCGCAAAACATTTTCTAGACATTTGTTTTTTACAACTACAACTCAAATACATCAACATGGCAAGATTAGACGTTCATGAGAGCTATCTTTTCATCGGAATAAAAATTGTGTTCCTTTTATATGTCTTTTTTCTATTTATTTAAATGAAAATATATTAATATTATATTAACTAAATTTTCTAAATAATATTTCTTCTAAAGAAACTTTTTTGCAGATGAACTATTCCATAGTTAAAAAAAATGAAGATATTTGTACCAAAAAAAAAAAATGAAGATAAAATAACAGCTATTACAACTATTTGCCTCAAAATTATTCCAACATGATAATGATATCTGTCGGACCCCATTCCCACTGTACAAGATTTTGAGACAAGTTTGTTTTCTTATTTTATTTTTGACAAAGTGCATAACATTGGGATTTCTTCCTTGGCATCTAAGCAAAGTGACCTAATAAAATCTTTAAACATAAAAATTTGACTTTTTTAGGGAAATAAAATTTGACTTTTGTTCATGTTGTAATCTCATTTTTAATTTATATCTCTAATAGTTTCCAGAAAAAAAAATATTATATTACTGAAAGTTACATTGCCTTTTTGTCTATTTCACTATTTTTAACACAATGCTTTTCCTATACGCCATGAAAACAAGACCCACCCTAACGAAGAAAACACGGGATAAGAGCGTCTTTACACAACCATAATAAACAAAGATCGCGGTCACAGGACACCAATCATTTGGTCATCTCTTTCATCAGCATCCACCAACTCCTTTGGCATTGCACTGCAATTTAATAGCATCAGCAAGATTTGTATGTGGGTCATAATGGTGTGAAAGACACCAAGGCTTTATTGAAAATATGATTATGAAAATTCCTAGTTTATATTTCTTGTGGAAGATTATATTTCTTGACTAGTTCTGCTGATAAAAGTTAATTTAACTCTTTGAATTTGACCTTTTCTATCAAACTTAATTTAACTTTTTCTAATTATAGGTTAATCTTGATGCATCTTAATGATATTTTCCATATAAAATCTCAATCCAACAATTCATGTAAAATATATAACCTATAGAGAAAAAGTGAAATAGTTTAAAAAAGCGAATAATTTAAGCACTTTACTAAAATATCATCACACCGATGTGGTGAAATGGGAAATTTATCTAGTATGAATAATTTATGACAAGAGTTTTTTTTTCTTTCTCTTTTACAGTGATAAAAGAGCGTATTTGAAATGATGGTCCTAAAACATGGTCCGCCTGTTAACCCATATGGGTTGGTCAGGTGATAACTTGAAATCTTCGAGGGTGCCCCTATTTCAAGTTCGATTCTCCCGACACCAATTTATGTGGCTAATTTGGTTTAAATTGTAATACACAAGTAATTATGTACGCCTTTTTTGAGAGCAGTCAACTTGTTAGTTTGTGAATGTGATAAAAAAATACTGTAGAAGTAAGTGAAAAGTTATTTTAAAATATTTATGGAATTTATCCGTGTGTGTGTGTGAGAGAGGGAGAGAGAGAGTTTTTTAAGTGATAATAAGAAGAAAAAAAGAACTTAAATATAACAGACATTAGCAAATAGAGAAGGACGGGAAAAATAAAATAGAGATGCAGTCATGACGAGAGAGGCATACCTGATCTCGTAATGGAGTAGATAGAAACAAGATATCGAGTGAGTGTGCGAGAATGAGCCCGATGAAGAGAGGTTGAGGTTACATAAAATGTAAAAACTTATACATCAAAATCTAAACAGGTCAAATCCTACACCCCAAAGCCTGGTTAATTTATATATGCTTTTAACGTACAAGAGACATTTGATGAATAAGCTTATCCAACGGAGTTCCACATCAAACAACCGATGAGATCAAGACCCTTACGGGTGAAATGAAACACAATCCTGCTGAATTCAAGGGGTGGAAATTTAACCATCAATGAAAAAGCCTTATCATGCTATTAGCTATTGTGTTGATTTTTTCATGTTTGAAGAATTGTCATATGATATACAACTAATGGCACACTTTCCATTGTCCTCAATTGCCTTTCGCTTTTTTACTTCTTTCTTTCCCGCACAAAAAGTAAACTCCTTCAAAGAAAGGACTCTTTAAGTCAGTTCCTTGAATTTGTCTGTTGCAAAACCAAAGTGGCATAAATTAGCTCATTCCATGCATCAGGGACCCCAGGAAGACACCAATGGCTGCAGTCCTGCCGCTTTAAGGAGACTTTCCTTCCGCCTGTTATGCTCTTGCCAAAGACAGATGGGTGACCATCCTTGCGGAAATTAGTCAGCTTTGTGACATTTAGTAGCTTAACTGGAACCTTCATTCCCTGGATCACTTCTTCCACTATCTTCATTTTCAAAGGATAGTTATTGAGGATGGACCCATTTAAAACTGGTTCAGTTTCACCGTTGCATGACCCACCTGAGTCCCAGTCTCCACCTCTGTCAAAGGTTCAGCAGCAATATGATATGACTTATGGAGCAATTAGTAGTGGTGTACAATTAGTTTTTTTTCCCTTTCTATTTGAGGAATGATAGCAGTATACTTTTTATTATTTGAAAAGAATGTGCTTGAGAGTATATTGCTACTTGCTAGCATTTCTCTCTTCTACTTTCCTATTCTCCATAATGATGTTGGAATATAAGGTTTTGATTTCGTTTACTAAATTTAGCTGTTCTAAAGTGAAAGGGTGCATTCTAGATAGAAAAGTGTGAAATTATAACTAATGATTTGCAAGTCAACTAAGTGATTTTCAACTTCATGGTTTGCTATATGTGTACTGTGTTTTCACTTTTCATAAAACCTCAGCCATTGATTTCCAGACAATAGTTATAACTGTATTTTCTCGCTAGAGTGCACTCTAGTCTTCACTTAAAAGTAGCTAAATCATTTAAAAATATTACAAAATACGAGACCCTCGGTAGAAGTAAACTGGAAAACGGACAAGGAAGCATCAGAAAAATATCTTAAAAAACATCGATACCTGAAATGAGCAGAAGAATATCCACGATAGTAGACAATCTGCTTCTTTGGATTGATATTATTGTCGATCCATTTTCCCCATGTCTTTATAGCCTTTCTGTATGCCTCAACTCCATCAAATTTTGGATATAGATAATCACCTTCTTTATAGTAATTTATTCTGCAGAAATCATACACAGTATTTAATATAATTATAAAAATTATTCCCATTGTTTATTTTTGATAGACGACTTGTTAATTTTATGGAATGAAAGACAAACCAACACATAGCAGGGAATAAAAACTAATTTGTGAGGGAAAAAAACCAAAATTTAACAAGATAAACATGTTAGACAACAGTGTCAAATCTTGCCTAGTACATATAATCGGTTGATAGAATAGTGTATGCGAACATTCGTTGTTGCCAAGAGAAGTTACAAATATAGGTCAATAGTCTAGTGCAGCAAATATGAATCCTTTTTATTTTTTGACCATGTTAGAATTCAATAAACATGGGGGAGACAAACAAACTCGCACAACCAGTTTCCTGAATTGAATGCACACAATCAAAATATGAAATACGAAATAATTGTATCCTAACCCTCGAGCAGTTTTTCCATGAGCCCACCAGTGCCCGGTGTTGAAGACGAGAATGTCAGCCCTCTTCCAACGGTTGGACGTCTTGTCAATCCGATCTATTGACAATGTAGGATTTGAACTCCCTTGTGCATTCATACGAACTCCCTCCCTCACAAGGAAATGAGATCTCACAAATGACACCGTACAATCATAGTCCTGCTCAAGCGTTCCAAAATCTTAGCATAATGAACAGCAGTGTGCCCATCCAGATTTTATTGTCACAGGGAAATGATGGAGTGCAGCTACCTTAATCATTTTGTAAGCATTTTCATATTTTACATTTCATATAACTACCAAAATACAGACAGTACTTTATAAGTTACGAACTGATAGCTTCAAAGAGAGATGAATTCAATGTCATTTTCTGGGAGAAGAAACGAAATTATATAATAATAATAGCACAAGCTAGATTAAAATTTGCAAACATTTTTTATTCAAGCCCATCAAACCTTGAAAAGACAAACTTACAAAAAAGTGAATAGATTACTGAAAAAATATACCTTTTTCTAAAAGAAAATAATATGAAGTAGTTCATGTAATTGACACTTTTTGCTAAATAACATTTCATTGAAAGAGAAAGAGTGTTTCAAACAAAAAATGATTGAAAAGTAAAAGAAAAAAATTACCTCAAATTTGAAAACAAAGTAGCCTCTTCCTTTAGATATTGTGTGACCATGTATCTCATACATTTTGCTCTTATTGTCCAAGCCTTCACGAAGCACACACAGAATGGACTCGAATTGGTTTCGGTTCATAGAATCTCCTACCAGCATTAGTTGTTTACCTTTCAGTCTTGCCAAAAAGTCCTTGGCACTAAACCTACAGTAATATGTGAAAGAAGTGGACGGAGAAAATGTAAATAACTAACTTTCCAGCAAACTACTAACAGCTGAGAAGCAAAGGGTAGATGTTTGAAAAACACTATTGCATTATGACTCTTTTGCTATTTTTGTCATTTGCTAGACAACAACTTAACTTTTCTCACCATATCAAAAGAAGCTATGCTTGAATCTTTTCATAAATTTACCCACAAGTTTAAAATTGTTTCCACAAATAGAATGGATAATTCCTGAAAAATTGCTGGCAAAACCCAGTAGGTTTTAAAGGAACACAGCTACTAGTTGAACATGCTTTTCAGTTTTCATGGGTATGAGTATGATTCCTGGAGCTCTTCAATTAGAATTAGCTTGAAGCTAAAGTCGTGATACTAAAAATTAATTTAAATCCAAATCCATCTTAATCATTTGACATATAGTTTTCATCAGTCTCCATTTATCAACAGTTACAAGACTATCTACCACTAGTCCAATCTTCCCTCTATAATGCAGCGCTTACATTTATTCTTCATTTCTGTCTAAATAACTTAAGACTAGGGCTGGAAATGAGCCGAGTCGAATCGAACCTATCTGAGCTCGACTCGTTAAGAATTGGCTCGGTCCGAACCTCGATTTGAGCTTGACACAAACTTTTTTTTCAGCTTGAGTTCGGCTCGTTTAAAGTTCACGAACAGTTTGGTTCGGCTCATTAGGTTCAATTCGTTTGTTCAAAACACATAACTTTAGGTATGGAAATAAGTAAAGTCACTTGAACCACGTAACTCAAAAGTCAAAGAATTTAAATTTTTTACCCATAAAATATATTGGAATTTATACCAATTTTTATTGGACTGGACAAGACTATTATTACACATAGTAATTGACACCGGTATGCAACCACCAAATTCAGTTTTTCTTTCTTGTGTCATATGTTTCTCTTCTTATTGATAATCATGTCCTCCATTTTTCATGCATGTTCCTATGCGAGACTATTTTAGTTTTGAAATTCTAAAAAACTACAACAACATTGTGCATGGTGTCGTCTATCAATTTTAATGTGGCTAATGTTTATCCTATTATTGCTAAGTGTTTGTCTTAGTTTGTAAAGTACTATATATACGATCGATCAATTATCTATAAATTTTAAAATATTTTTTCAAGTGTTACATATATATATATATAATCGAGTCATCTCGTGAAACAAACGAGTCGAACTACATATAGCTCAAGTTCAGCTCAATTAGTTGACGAACTTAATTTTCAGCTCAAGTTCGGCTCATTTGGTTCATGAACCAAGTTCAACGAACCAATTAACGAATCAAATTACGAACTTTAATCGAATTGGTTCGGTTCATTGACAGCCCTACTTAAGACGGTATTTAACTTCTTTTCCATTACAAGTGCTACCATGACTTTCTGCATAGTACTTATACTTACAATTTCGAGTTTCTAATCAAAATCTTGTCCTGTGACCACTCATTATTATCATGATAACATTTAGACCTTTTCCCAACATTGAACTCAAGGCTCTAATAGATTATTTAACAGCCTTCTATAATGCATTCAAATCTTAACAATGACATGTGCAATAACAAGATTTGATTGTCAACAGTTGTATACAAACTATCAAGTTACTCCGCTCTCAGAAATAAACCTGAATCAAACCAAGCCGCACCTATAAATCATATGCAGTAACGCAATTTAAGAAATAGTAACATGTTGAGGCCCTAAATCAAACCAAATTAAATAAAGAATCTTATTTAGTTATAACTAATCAATCATAAACAGCTACATGCAAATAGCCGGAAAATACGGTAGAAAGAGAGATTGACCTTGGAAGATCACATCCATGAGGTTTCCAGCGCCATTTGGTATAATGAGTATCATTTCTTCCATTGATTTTGCAATCATAAGCCTCGTCAACGTAAGGACAAGAACCTGGTTCATAAATCGGATAATCTTCATCCTCTACCCAAGTTCCATTGTACAAATCGCATTCCTTCAAAGCTAGAACCGCATAATCAACCTCGTCCGTATGAGTATCAGCAACAGATTCAACAGATTCATGATCATCGACAGTAACGGTGGTGGAGGATTGTTGCGGTGGTGGCGGAGAGAGAGAAGGTTTGAGTTGGAGATAGAGATCTGTGTGAGGAGAGAGAGGAGTGGTTGTTGTGTTGAAGAAGAAGAGGAATGAGAAGAGGAAAATAGAGAGAAAGAACAATGCGAGGAAGAAAAGGGTCGCGACAGTGTGACGGTTATTGTGGAAAATCATTTTCACTCATGTTATGTTGGTTGCTTTGCGACCTGGATTTGGAAACATGATAAACTAGATCTTACACGTGAGATGCACGGACCAATTATTATATGTACTTCATGTCACATTTAATTTTTATCAATAAAAGAAATGACCAATGTCTTTAGTCTTTAGCCCTAATAATACCAAGAGACAAAATAAAGCAAATGTGTAAGTTATGTTTGTTCTAAATCTTATTAAGATCTTAGTCTTATTATCTTTTTAACCAAAATATCTTAGTCTCGTAAGGCAACTTTTATTTCAACGAGCATCTTTAATGAATATAATCTAAGTAACTCATTTTAGATAGTATATCTTTTATTTAAGGGTTTTGTTAACTAGTGTCTTAAGGGTAATGGTTAAGGATGTCAAAAATATTTTTTTTTATTAAAAACAACAACTTTTTAACTTTTATAAAGTTAAACATTCAACTTTTCATCAATTTTCGACGCATAATTTATATATTAATCTTCTTAACTAATTAGCATTTCTCTTTATTTAATGGGATGTAGTCTTGATAAACGCGATCAGGAAACTTCTTGACACACCTCATGATTGTGCAAACTAACCATCCCATAAAGCATATGTTGTTTGACGGGTTATGTTCAGAAGAATGACAAAATGTTGTTTTGACTGGATCTATTTAGCCTTAACCTTCACAATTGCTTGTAATCAACTTAGACCTAATCGATCCTTTTCAAATATTAATTGCCTTGAAGGTGTCTTAAAATGTTCCCGCTCGCCATTGAATCTCGGAAATCGCATGCCTCCCACTTAGTCAAAGGGCTAACAGCTTTGAATCGAAAAGATTTGTTCATAAGCCATTAAAATAACTAATGTACGGTTCAAACAATTTCAAGCGAGTCTGGTCAACATAAACCTACTTTTGTGAGGCCTCTTTTCCATTAAAGGTTGAAAGAGATAACAAAAGAAACATATAGAATCACACTCATGAAACGAAACAACTTTTGAAAACCCAAATAAACTCCCACGAAGTAAGATGAATTTGCGAATGAGCAGGAGAAAGGTGTGCCATCAAAGAGAAGGACCAAACCCAAGTTCACGAAAATAGCTTCATACATCATGAACCCCACTTTAGGGGATAAATTACAAATTCGAACATCCTGATCTAGGCAATGCAACCTCCCAATAACCAGAGGATCCAACCTCTATGTAATCCAAGACCTTGAATTTTTTATTAAGATTAAGTGCAAAGGGCGAAGACGCAAGACTTCCTTGACTATCTAAGGATATTTAATGACATTATAAGGTAAATCTTGACTTCCCTAAATGGACTACCATGCTTTCTTCATTCTTATATTCCTGCAGAAACTAGAGCAAAATGACTTAGCCAAACTCTTAACTTCACGCATGGCTTGTCACTCTACCCCCACTCAAGGAATCTCACAAAACAATCAGCGATAAACTCAACAAGCCATCGTTGTAACCTCTCCTCCTTTCTCAGATCACTCATTACCCTCGAGGGTAAATAAAAATAAAGAGGGAAGAAGAGCAACATACCTTAGGTCAAAAATAACAACAATTTCTCCATAAGATAGAACATGTACGCTTGAAAGGTTCAAGAAAGAAGAAAGAAAAAACAAAAGCTCACTTAGAAGGGAAGACCCTCCCTTATATACAATATGTAAGAAATATGGAAAAGCTGATACATTCTTCTTAAATTGACAGATTACATATTGACATAGATCAAACGATCCCAACATTAGCCAAAAACAAGCGCGACCTCAAATATCACATCTTCATTAAACGTCCTTTAACGAGTGTCCTCACACACCATACAAAACGACAACCCAAGATACATGATTAACTGACATAGTCATTACGCATGAAATCTAAGGCTCTTTTGAAATGAAAAGACACGTCCCTTGACATCACCAAGACCTCCTTGTTCTAATAACATTCTACTCATGGGTAAACATAAAATTGAGACTCGGTCACACTCAAACGTGATCATCATATGGAACACAACCCTGGCAAAATAACTACCAGAAGTTAATCGTCAACTTCAGAGCACTAAAAAATGTAAGTCTTCTACTAGTGTAACGAGCGGAAAATTTATAAATAGAGCAATCCACTACAAAATCATGTACACACTCTTATTTCAAGAAAATCCTTAAAACATCTTGAGATCATTGACTTTGAGAGTTGAAGTGTTTTTGTTGGTACATCCCACACTGATGAAGAACCACCGTCAACCACCACATCAACTTAATAGCACCCGTTTTGGCCGTCACTCCATCCGTTCATTTTAAGTGTTTCTTTTAAAGAAAAAAATTGTTTCAGTTTAACTGTCACTTTCAAAGTTCAATGAAACATTAAATTTTATTTTACCAATATTACCTTTAATTATTTATTGCGAAGAGAAAAATACATGAAATGAGATAATAAATGAATAATGCTAGAAAAAGTATAAATTATTATATAAAATACAGTAACATTTATTGATTGTTTTGATTTATTTAAAATATCAAAAAGTGACAATTAGAAAGCAACAAACTCAATATCTCTTTTGTTTTACGGGAAGAACAGTAGATCTACTATTTTATTGTAACAGTTCATTTGGAGGATCTTTACTTCTCATTTCTTAACATAAAACATATGTACAGTGAGTAAAACATAAACATAGATGTACAATTTTTTGAACAATATTTTTTTTTTGTAAAGGCTATTTACCCAATTCTATGGGGCTTTGGAAGTCTGAAACGATGATAATTGACGGATGCCGGCTATAGTGTTTTTGTAAATTCAGTTAAACTGCACATACAAATAATTAACTTTTAAGTATTTGCCCATAATTAAACTTGGCGTGATCCTAAGCTCAACTATCTAATCATCGATAGAGTGTAATTTTGTCTTTCTTTTTTCATGTTTTCTTTTAGCTTTCTTCTTGATAAAAAGAAAAAGGATCAAATAGATAATTGGTGGCATTTATCATGGGAAATGTTAATCCTTTTTCACTATGGGAAATGTGAATTTGAACCCTTAATATATTAATAAAAATATTGAATGGTTGAGATTGTCCACTTGCAACCCATTGGTGACTTTTTGTTTTAAAGATTTCACAAAAAATTTGACCCCACATGATAAGGTTTAATGATATTTTATTTTATGGATTATTAGCACAATAATGGACAACGGGCTTATTAGTAAAACGAAAATCACAAAGCCCAAACTAAAACATTATATTGGAACCCCTGCCTACATGTTTCTGATTCCGAAAAAACCAAAACATTAAGTATTATTTGGTAAGGTCAGTAAATTAACTTATAACTTATAACGGATAGCTTATATGTTCGTATGTCCAAAAAAGTTTTGTTTGGTAAATGTCTTATTGTCAGGAGCTTATAGCGTATTTCACGAGCTTATTTTCCAGACGCTATTTCACGAATTTTTAATAAATGAATACTGTAAATATGTTTTCCTTAAAAAAAAAGATATATAGTTTGTGTTGTACTATTATTACGTTCAGTTTTTTTAAAAGATTCACATTCAATTTTTTTTTATAGAAAAGTTTAATTTTTGGTGACATATAGAAGAGTTACGTTTACTTCTTTTTATGTTTAACTTTTATTAAGTATAAAAAACTGAAATAAAATAATATTAAAATAAGATTTTAGAAAATAAAAATTATTTTAACAATGAAAAAACTCGTAAATTAATCCCTTACCATAAAAAAAAAGTTAGATATCAACAACAAAAAAAAAATTCCGTGATAAATCATTTACGTGTAAATAGGTGAGGTGCATATATGATTTAATAAAAACAGGGGTGTACTAGTAAACTTGTTAATACTATTAAATATTAACCTTTTGAATCATTGAAAAAAACAAACAAAATAAAAGCAACTTATTTGAGTGCCACATGGAGGTAAAAAGTAACCTTTCTTATGGTGGGAAAAGATTAAGCCTTCCCATGGTAAATGCCACTAGATAATTACCCTTTAAAAGTGTAAGTTTTATCAATTATCCCTTAACATTAACAAAACTTCAATTACCCCTTTAAAATTGCACAACGTTAATCAATTTACTCCTTCCGTCAAATTCTTATGTTAGTCAACATTACGTTTTGCAAAATGCCCCCCGAACTTGATTTTTTTTTTTCTTCTTATACTTGACTCAAAAGATATTAAAGACAAACAATTAAAATAATGGTTGATATCCTTGTAAAAAATATATAATTATAATATTTTTCAGCTTAGCTACATTTTTAAATTGATATGCATTAGTTTGTCAGCAAAATTAGAAACTTCAGGGGGTATTTGCAAGTATAAATTTTAAGTCAAGTATAAGAAAAAAATATACAAATTTCAAGTTCGGGGCCATTTTGCACATAAGTGCAAAACTTTAGGGGGGTATTTGCAAAACATGATGTTAACTAACAGAAGAATTTGACTGAACGAGTAAATTGATTAAGGTTGTGCAATTTCATGGGGTAATTGAAATTTTGTTAACTTCAGGGGGTAAATTGATTAACGTTGTGCAATTTTTGGAAAATAATGAGAAAATGGGATGATTTTTTAAATGGGATGATTTTTTGAGTAAATTGCTTGACGCACAGAGAATATTGAATTTACAAGAAAATATATTGATTCAAATTTTATATTAAATTAAATGTTTATACATAACTATTTTTTTTTATTTCATAAAATGTAATTGTATTCTCAAAAGTGTTTTATAAATTAATTAATCAAATTATATTTTATCATCACTCTCACACTAACCTATATATAGGCATTGTATCTCTTATTAGCGCTGACCTCTTCACCTTTTTATTTGCACCTTTTCAAAGTGGGAAGGGGGGGTGCGAATAGTTGGATAAGAAGATAGGAAGATGGGCAAGTAAGCTTCCCGTTTTAACAGAAATGGCCGGCTTTAATGTAGTATCAACTGTCGTTTCATAGCCACGGCAATTCCATTGAGTTAACCTATCATCCCAGGTTGTCTCTGTTTGTCACATGAAAGAAGGAGGTTATTACTATACACTTTTTTAAAACATTATTTACATGCGTCAGCATCAACATTACATTGATATGGGTGAAATTAAACTTAAATTCTTCAAATAATTTTTAAAATTTAGATGATTGAAAAAGAGACCATACTCATTTACAAAACTGATAGAAACTTTTTTTTAACTTAATATCTTGTACGCGCAATTAATCTTACGAATCGAGTATGATTGCAATAAAAGATAAAATTCTCCTTCAAAAGATATAAGATATTATAGTTGTATCTTCAGAGTTAGATTCAAAACCAAGACATTTAATTAAGCTCAAAGAAATTTCGTAGTATCTTATCTCATCTAAATACTTTTGATAAATTGATGGATACTTCCCTAAAAAAAAAGATAAATTGATGGATACTTTCCATCAATAATATATTTAAAAATATACATGTGTCTGTGTGTAGGAATTATATATGAAAGCCACAAGTATGTAAGAACATACACTTAAATAAACTCTAATAAGCCAAGAAGACGTGTTTGGAAAGCAAAACGTCGATTGATGAAATTAAATTCAATGCATGCAATGTTACAGTCAAAACAACCCATTTAATTCCCCTGCAAACTCCTTTTTTTCTCTCAATAAGTGTCAGCTTTTCAAGCATGGTCCTTAATTCGAGCATCACGTGGTAAAGCCATAGCTACCCCCCCATATTGAACAAGAATTTTCTCTAATCTATCGGATATTAGAGGAGAGGACCTTTTTGTTAACTAGGTTGCAACAAATTCTAAGGAACGGAATGTTGCACTTTTCACTCCTTAATTCACTCACCATTTATGTTCAAAATTCCATTTGGTTAAAATAATAGTATTACTGTTACTATTATTTTGTCACCATAGAATTGAAGTGAATTAATGAGGTTTGGTGAAATTTCTGACCAAAGAGATGTGATGTATCAAATTCAAAGTCTTTTACTGCATATATCCGAGGTACCATAGTTAATGTCCCATTCTTATAACACTCTCTCTTTCCCTCACTAACAATATAAATCAATTCCTTTTGCTTCCTCTACCTCCTTCTTGTTCATCTCTTTATTTTCTTTGCCACCAATATTCACTATTTGACTCAAACATTTCTAGGTGTTATATTATATATCTTTTAAATAAGTTTAGATTGTGATGATGAAATTACAAGAAGTGATACTCGTGATATGCATTTTGTTTTGGGCTTGTATTGGGTCAACTACAGTGGCAAGGAAAACAGTTTTTGTTGGAAATTTGTTTGATGGAGCAAAGAAGAAGAACAGTAGTAGTGTGGCAGTACTTGATGATGATGTTCACAAATGCAACAACAAAAGAAAACACTTGTCTTCTTGCTACAACAACACGTCATCATCAGAGGACAAAAGGGTCGTTCCTACAGGTCCAAATCCACTACACAACAGGTAGTAAAGTCGTCAAACATTTTTCAACAAGCAAGACATCATGGAATTGACATGGACAACATACATGCTCTCTCTTCCATTAAGTAATATAGGAGTATGTAATATAGTTAAGCTGATTTAGTGTGTTTGAATTAACAGTTAGTTAGGCAGAATCTCATTGTATCATTATGATTTTGCCATAAGCTATACTTTGGACTTTTTGAGTTTCAACAAAATCATATTAGCTAAGTGCTACCTTAATTTTGTGAAACTCAACGTGTGATTCTAAATACACACTTAATTTTTGGAAGAAATGTGTGCATTTTCTTTTAATATATTTACTTAATTTGTATCTTGTCCTTTGAATTTTCCCCATTTTATTTTATTTTATTTTTGACTTATTCCTCTATATTATTTTGTAAAATGTAAATGAATTATTATTACTAAAAGGTTGGTATGATTGATAGCTACGTTGAAATTGTTTTCTTTTATTAGGCAATTGAAACAGCCTTGTATATATGCAATTAAATGATGTATCCATTTTCATGTATATGCTTTGTGTTTGAGCTCCACCCAGTATGGGCCAAAAAGTTGATATATTTTTCCCCTTTTCATAAATAAAAACATAGCACATAATTTAAAATTTGTATGGAAAGGCGTGAAGAATTATGAGAGAATGACATAATAGAACTAAGAGGAGGGGTCACGTACATTTTGGGTGAGGGGTGTTGATGTGATTCATAGGTTAAAAAAAGAAATAAGGTGGTTGTGATATGATCCATAAACCTGCATTGTTAATCAAGAAACGGCATTAAATGTGTGTCGGATAGGGGGAGAAGAAATGAATGTCATCACTGCCATGCTAGCTGCAAATATTAATTAGAAAGGGTAAGGTTAACACTCAATGCATACTATATATTTATAAATAAAATTTTATTTGCTTTTGTCTTTGTCTCCCTGTTTGTATCCCAGCAAAACCTACTTTTTGACATGAACCATGGTGCTTTGCCATTCTTGTTTACGGTCCCTTTCTCACATTGTATATCTCGAGGTTATGTTCTGTACATATAGTAAATTTTTATTTCTATATTCCCTTTTGGCAATTCAACAGAGTCAAATAAAATAAAATACTATTTGAAAAAAAAAGGAATGGCATGGGGGAGAGAGAATAGTCAATGTGGGATGGGGAAAGTATTGTTTGTTTGATTCTTCCTTTTGTTTTTGTCTTTCACTCTCAATCTTTTGGCACACTTTGATGATCGTTTTTATGGAAGGTTCGGACATATGAGAGGGGAAGGGATAACTAGAAAGTTGTGATGAGAAATTGGGAATGAATGATTCGGTTACTAGTCCATTACGATTAAATATTTAATGATACTCTATGTATAGGATTCATTTCAAACAAAAAAAAAAATACTATATGACTCATGTCAAATCTTTGGTGGTTCAAAGATTTTACTATTAAAAGAATAATTTTAATGATCTATGTTCATATCAAAATATCCATAAATTTATTATTAGAGTATTTGTCTAACAAATCCAAACAAGTTTTTATAGAATAATATATTTAATACATTAAAAAGTGATACACTGTCCTAATGCTACCCGATTTTGTTAGAAAGTTAAGTGCACTAACAAAATCATCCGTCAAAAAAATAAATGTTAAATGAACATATCGCTGAATAATGCATTACAACATTGTTGTCGGGGTTAGAAAAAACTTGTTTTTTTATTAAAAATTTGATTCATTGCGGATACGGGGATGAGGCAGTGATACTTGAAACCATCGAAGACGGAAATGATATTTAATTTCTCATCCTCATTAGATGTAAGTATGATAACTTGTAAGGATATAGGAATCAGGGGACATGACAATGAAGGTGAAATTGTATATAAGTTTTGAAGTTATGTGTTTGTATGAGATTAGTGTTTCAAAGCTGAAAAAAGAAAAATCAAAATTCATTTTCTTCCTCTTACTATGAATCATTTTTTTTCCTCAAACCCTACGGTAAACTTTTTTTTGTAGTGTAAACCATAATTATTTCCCCAACCATAATAATTTTCCTTAAAAATTCATCAATTCGGAAATTTGTGAGAAATTTTAAGTTTGCAAAAAAACCCAAAAACTTGTTATACCAAAGAAGGTGAACTTGAAACTATCTTACACTCCAATCCTTACTTTACTTGACATTTTCCTCATCTACTTACTACATATCCAACAAGAACTACTTTAGGTCCTATATTTCACTTGATTTGGAGTAAGAGCTAAAGAATTGAATGAGGTTTTGAAGCAAGAGGAAAATAAATAATTAATAATAAATGGGTGAGTGGTGAATGTTGTGGGGGGAAGATGGTGAGAGGTGTCAATGGAGAAGGGTTGAAGATGGTTTTTTTTAGCTGTTAAAGTTGTTTTATTGAAAAATTGTTGCTAGGTTGATGATGATACACACTAGCAGCCTCATAAATCACAATCTTGCGATTTTGGCCCTCTAAGTGACGTGGGTGTCACATATACACTGAGTTGGTCAAAATTGGTCTGGGGCTAAAAGTGCAAACTGAGATAAACATAGGAGGCTAATTTGTGGCTAATTTGTTATTATTTTTTATAGGGAGCAAAACTGCAAGATTGTGATACTTAGGGGGCCAAAGCTACAATTAAGCCAAAAAGATAATATTGTAAGTGAACGAAAAAACTTAAAAAACTATTAGGACAAATATATAACTTAGACAAGGGACACAGATTCAAAATTGCCAAATTTATGCCAATAAGAGTTGATTTTCATACACACATATATACACATAGTGAATAATCTATTCTTGGTTTGAGCCTTCAAACATTTAACTTCTTTCTTTGAACTTCAAGGTTACAACTCCTATTTGACATAAAAATTTGGATCCATGATCTTCAAATATATTGGTGCTTTTACATTATTATAACGTAGAATCACTAGCCACAGGAGTTTGTAAAACCTCAGATATGACTTCCCAAGAATGATTCTCATCGTCCATTACGCGCCTTCGATCAAGGAAAGCTGGCCTCATTGGTGTTGTAACCATGTCAATTTTAAATGTTAACAATGCTACAATCTGTGACATAGCAGGTCTTAAATCTGGATGTGGCTGAAGGCATAAAAAGGCCACATGGAATGCTTGCATAACATCTTTTTCTACATATCCTTTTTCTATCAGCTTTGGATCTATAAGTTCCATTACCATTGACTTCTCATAAAGTTTCCATGCCTAAATATGAAGATTCACAGAAACATTAATCTCCAAGCTTCTTATAAGATATAAATCGGTTCAAATTATAATTAAAGTTACTTTAGAAATGAAGATGAGAAATTACATATTCTGGTAGGTACTGCATATCTGATGGTAAAGTGAGATCTGTGTTTCTTCTGCAGCTGATGATTTCAAGCAAAAGAACTCCAAAACTATAGATGTCTGCCTTTTCAGATAATTCTCCTCTAATTGCATATTCAGGAGCTGTATAACCTCTAACCATAAGAGACAAAAAGAGATAAAGATCAATAAAAAATTTGAAGTGACACGGACACTGAGCACGACACTCACATGTCTAAAATAAATTATTTTAATGTAATCTTATGTGTCGGTGTCTGAATCGTGTCAATTGAATACAGGACTTACAATGTTCCGGCAAACTGAGTGCTAAGGTAAGCTTGGTCTTCAGGGAAGAACCTAGCTAGTCCAAAATCTCCAATCCTCGGCTGAAACTTTTCGTCAAGAAGAATGTTGCTTGCTTTAATATCTCGGTGAACAATTCTTACATGTGAATCCTCGTGAAGGTATTGCAATCCTCGCGCTACTCCAAGAATAATTTGGAATCTGGTGCTCCAATTAAGAAATTCATCACTCTTCCCTGATCACAAAGAAACATCAAGCGTAACAGTTATTTAAATTGAACAAACTATATTCAGTTCCTTCATAACTTCAAGGAAAATACTATTTCGGAAGGATACGATGTATAGTATAAAGATATAGAAAGGACATTGGGATATATACCATGTATAAAGAAGTCCAAACTTCTGTTCTTCATGTATTCGTAAACAAGTATTCTTTGAGGTCCATCTGAGCAACATCCGAGAAGGCGAACAAGATTTTTATGCTGGATGCTTGTGATCATTCTAACTTCTGCTAGAAATTCTCTTTCTCCTTGGTGAGATTTGTCAAGAGACAATTTCTTACAAGCAACTAGCCTTCCATCTGCCAACTTTCCCTGTCAAAACACAAGTAGTCCTCAATAAGTACATGAACTTATATGAGCCTTAATTACCAAAGGTACAACTGTAGAAAACTCAATTCCATGTTGGTTTCCCCACGTTATTTGCTGCTTCTTAAATTTGATATTATGTAATATAATAGTAACATTGGTGCATCATGATTAAGAATTTAATCAAAACGAATCTCTTGCGACATATCTATTTGTACATGAATTTTATTTTGAATCTTGATTCATTATAATAAATCACTATCTAAACTTATTGCAGACAACTACTTCTTTGTCAACTTTGGTTTTGCCATTTGATATATATATGACTTGAATCTTGAAGTATCAAGGCTAGCCTTGTAATTTTGTTATGTAACGTGATTATTACTTAAAAATGGCGTACTTTTATTGCAACGTAACTTACGATTCATTCTAAGGTTCCATTCACGGTTTATAAAATCTTCATTTGATAACTACAAAATTGTGTATCAAAGTAAGTATCATTAGATTTAGTACCTATATTATACCTGATAGACAGGGCCAAATCCACCACTTCCAAGAAGATATCTGCGGTGGAAATTCTTGGTGGCTTTTCTCAATGTCTGGAAATCAAAGTAGCTAATTGTCCTAAGATTCCCACTAATGAACTCCATGAATCCTGTATGCATATAGAAACTTCAACACAGATTGATATTTACAATGCTATGGTACATGTATAATGTCAAATATACTTCATAGTTTATGCTTTATTAAAACTACCTGACTGTTGATTAGTTGGGATAATCCTCTTCATCACCTCTTCTGGTAAATTGCCAAGCACAAATAACAGAAATATGGTTATTTTTATCAGCACAACCATGGGCAAAATTAAACAAATTATATATGTTGCTATGTAAGCATTAAATAATATTTTGTATTTAGGCTTGTTTGGATTAACTTTATCCACTGCTTAAACGCTTGAAATGCTGAAGAGCTTATGAAAATAGTTTTTTAGTTTATTTCCATCAACTTTAAGTAAATTTTATGAAAGCAACTTATAGCTTTTATAAAAACAATTTGACTTTACTTTATATTTTGTGGTAAACTTTTTATGATGTTTTATCATATTACCTTGCTTCTGTGTCTGACTAGGTGGTGGAGCTGTCTCCTCCGGTAGTTCTTCTGTTTTGCCACTGCCACGTCTAATACGCTTCCAAAATACAAAGAGAAGAATGAGCAATATGACAAGCACTACGATCCCTCCAAGGAAAAAGTACAAAGCTCCGGAGGCGTGGTGTGGCGAGGAAGAGGATGAGGAGGAAGGAGGTGTCTCTGCCACATTACAAGATTTCATTCATCATTGATCAAAGAACATTTAACATGAACAAACTAATAAAGCTATAAAAATGTGCTTATTACATCATATTCCAATTATTACATTACATTGTATATCATTTGATTAGCAAGGAACAAAAACGAAACCTTGGAGTTGAAGTAATCTACGAGGCATTGTTAGAAGAAAGTATTGTTGTTGAAGTTGAAGTTGAAGTTGAGCCGTCTTGGTCGGTATTGACATAGCCAAATATGAAGGGGTGAAATTCAACAACTGGCAACAGCAACCATTTCCTGATGAGTTTCCTGTTTGATTTTCTACTAAGCAATTTTATGTTGTCGTTAATTGTTATCTTGAAAAACAAAAAATGAAACCATTGGAGAATCATTCTATTTTATTGTATTTTAAGGGTGTTTCATAGAATGGATCGAAACAATGTAATATTGCCGGACGACAATTCTATTGTGGGATGGATACATTTAGAATATTTTGATGCGGTCCAATACAGACATTCTCAAACCTTTTAATATATTTTCCACTAGAATTACTAAGGTAGATCAATTCTTATATAGACACACACAAAAGAAATATTTTTTATTAAAATAATAATAAATGATCTTACATTTTGAGGATATGTGCAACTTTGTGTCTGTACATAAGCACTACATATTTGGTTGTGTGACTATTTAAGTCTTACTCAATTAAGTTATATGTACACGATACACGTACTTAAGTGATTACATAGTTTTAAAATATTTTTTTTCAAAGTCTTAGCTTCGATTTTCTTTGTTGTCAATTTTGGTGAGCTAGTCCATATAAAGTTTTGGTGAGCTATTGCACTGAAAGTTTATGTGGTCTACAACGCACATAAACTTTTATAAATAAGTGTCTTCGGTTCATTTGTTGTAACACACAACAAAAAACTCTAAAAAATCTTCCGAAAGATATGAACACCAAGAGGTTGCTCTGAGTTAGATCGACCTTGCTGCCTTGGCAATATCAGTATGTCAGTTGGCAAGGCAGCAAGATCTAACTCAAAACAATTCTTTTAAAACACCTTACATTTCATCATTATGTTGCAGATTTGATTCCGAAGAGGTTCTTGTGAACTTAATCCAGTTGACTTGTCGATTGAAATATGTTAGTTGGCAGGTCAGCTGGATCAAGTACAAAAACACATCTTCAAACACATTCCCAAAAGTTTCATCACTTCTGTTGTTTTGAGCCATTTAATTATGTTTTGTACCTTTTATTTTATTTTATTTTGCCTATGTTATTTGCCATGAAAACCCTCCAAAAATCAAACTTAAACAGAGTCTGGTGGTGTTCGGATTATACAATCCAAAAATATTTAGAAAGTTTCAGATTATTTGATTGGAAACCTCCCAGACTGTGTGGACTGTGACGTTTCACTCGAGGTTTGGACGATTTGTGGTGTGTTCAATGTATTTTTGATCGGTTGGAGCATTGTAAATGTTTCCTTTGATTGTAGTTACAATCTAGGATAGGTTTATGACTATACATAGTCTTGCATGCTTCAACAAATTCATTCATTCTCCATTTCTCATCCTTACTTTTTCCTTCATTTTTTTAGTTATATAGGAGTGTTTATGATATCATCGTCACTGCTGAGTGTTGATCGCTCATACAACCCATGCAATTGCTTTGTAGTTTATGTGGGGATTGTACGACGGTCAGCAGAGACGTTTGATATCAAATACGAACAATTCTTCATTTTTTTTCTTCAGATTCTAAATTTTGAAAATACCTAACAACCTGTTTCGGATTTTATAATCCGAATAGATGGTATTTTCAGAAAGAAAAAAAATAGGGCGCGCGAGAATAAGATAGGGTGGAAAAAGTAAAGACCCTTAAATTTTCACTTACTGGGCCATAAAAATGGAGGCCCAAAAACAACTGGTTCGTTTTGGCTGAGGCTCTTTTAACCCACACAAAATTGGGTTAGGCCGAGCAAAAGTTAATTTGTTTTAACAAGGGATGAATTGAATATGAACTTTTAAGTTTTCAGTACTTAAAAATTTATATTTAATTCATATTGGTTTAAAAAAATCTAGGTTTTTGTGAGAGATATTGTTGTAATATTCTAAACATGTTTGTAAAAATTCATTTTAAAATGTGAAAAGAATACTGAGTTGATTTTAAAAGAGGTACCAAAAATCATGATCGAAAATATTTGGGGTACCAAAACTTGTTCAAATTTTTTAGACAGACTAAAAATGAAATTTGAGATATTTATAGAAACCCAAAACTTATTTGATCATATATTCTACAAAATAAAATAGTTAAAACAAAATGTACTTCAAGTGTTTACCTCAAAACCTAATAAAATTATAACAAGGAAAAAATGTGACTCACCGAAAGAACCACTCCTTTAAGCTTGCAACACATATTGTTGCACCAGAAGGGTCCTTCTGAAACGATTGCAGAAACCAACAAAAAACGTTAAATAAAAAAGACAAGTTAGGGAAAATGAAAACACACCTCTTGATTAGAACCTTTAAACGCTTGAAATATGATCCTTTAGGAGTTGCTTTGTTTGGACTTTTGGGTTGTTTTGAGTGTTTTGTTTTGTAGAAATTAAGAAGGATCAGTCTTATCGTTATATATTTCCTCTGGTCATATTTATAAGCAAAAAATAATTTTTTGCTTATAAATGTGATCGGATACATTAATGAATCAATGTACCTAAAAATTTATTTTTTGCTTATAAATGTGACCGAAGGAAATACACAACTGCCATGAGTGCTTATGGAAAAAAGGTGTATTTTTTTTTTTGAAAGGTTATTGGGAAATTTTTCACTCCCAGATGACAATTGCCTTTTTTTCAACTATCGTTGGTCAACAACAATTAACTGCCTTCATTCACTTTTAAAATCGATTTAACCGACTTTAAAAGTGTCTTAATGCTGAACCAGCTGTAATTGGCTAAATGATAAATTTCAGAAATGAAAAAAATAATTTTCTTACGGGATTAGCAAATGGACTTAGGCTGCAAGCCCGTTAAGATTTATAAAAAAAATATAAAAACTATAAGTGACTATGAGCTTAGCTTTGCCGCTTAATAACAACATATATAAACATAGAATTTCAAAATTCAATCAACAAAACTAAAGTTTTAGTTATGTGGGTCAGCAAAAATTCATAAAACTTTAAAATTACTTTGATAGTTCATTAAATAAGTCTAAATAGGCATATAATAACCAAAAAAAGAGTAAGAAAATTCATTTTAATCCCTAATAAAAATTTGAGATTCAGTTTGGTTTCTCAATTTTTTTTTCTTTTGTCCTTGTGAAAAAACATCAGGAAAATTTAGTTCTTGCTTAAACCACCTTAAGAAAGGGACAGTTATGTCCATAATAATAATAATTGAAAACAGACAATTTAGTCGCTATATTGTCTAATAAATAAATTTGTTTTTTTGAAAGAGTATAAATAATCTATTTTTGTTGTTTTTCTTCTTTATATTTCAAGCAAATTCATTCAGTAGCTATTATTCAAATAAATATGAATGATACTTGCAATTTAAAAAAAAAAATGTTCATAACATATCCAAAAAATGACGGATTCTCAAAAAATGACGGATTTTCACAGCTAACAGAGATATAGGGGCCATCCCAAACTCCTTCCAAATATATAAAACATACAATCTTCTAAATGTCATCCTTGTACTTAAGAAATATATTTGAACTTTTAATCATCGTGAATATTTTCCTAGTTTGCAATTGATAATATTGAGTGTTTTTCTGTCATAAATGGATTTAAATATACACAATTTCTTGATCGATCTTACATTAAGTTTTTTTTAGAGATACATTAACGGCGCATTTATTTTAAGTTCTATTCGTAGATTTTTGGGAATAAAGCGATAGAAAACGATGGAAATATACATGTCTATATTTGTTACAAGTTTATTAAATTTTATTTTCGAGAATAAAATGTTTTTGTGAATAGAAATTTTTTCCCAAAGAAAATAGTGGGAATAAAGTTCCCATGAAGATAAAAACAAATTTATATGTAATTATCTATTATAATCCCTGTTTTTATGGTTCCCAGTAATATTATAATGTTAAGCAAACATATTTTTTTTAAATACCTTAGAATAAAATTTCCATCTTTATATTCTAAGGAATGTTATTCATAAAAATAAATTTGGTAAACTTGAAACAAACACAACCTAAATATGCACAATTTGTATATATAAATATCATATTAAATACTTGAGGAAAGACTATATGTTGGGGAAGCTTAGTGGAAGATGATTGGACTGTGGAAGTGGATTGCTTCAAATTTGTTGCATGCACATCACGCTAGAGACAAAATTTTAGCTCTACGACGCATACCATTCTATGCATGCTTGACTCGAACAATAATTGAGTCATATATTTCATACTCGTGTGAATCAACAACAATCTAAAAGATAAACATGCACTGCAATCTGGCCTCTCGATATTATATAAAAATACTTAGCTTGCTCCGTCATAAAATAGCTGTTATATTTTTTTAAAAAAAAGTTTGGAAACAATTGTTCAAAAAAACATGAGTTTGATTTTTAAATGAACAACTAAAGTTCAAACAAACTCCAATTTAACATGGCCTCTTTACCATGGAAACCGGAGACTGAACACATAAAAATTGTTATATTTATAATAAAAAGAAGGTCATGAAATGAGTGTTAATCTTTTTTGTGTCATTTTTTTTACAAAAGTTAATCTTTTAGTTTCAATCTAATATCAATTAAATCTTTTAATTATACCATTTGATCATATTCCGTTGAGCAGAAACATTCTCTTTTCATAAAATCAATTATCACTCTCTTTAAATTGTATTTGAGTCGAGTGCAATTATCTTTTAATATTTAGTTGGAGTGTGCATCAATTAAAACTAGAAACACTCTTTTTAGTGCTATCTCTTTTATTAGATAAAATACATAACTATAAAGTAGATTCCACCATTTAATACGAGAACAATTTTCAAATTATAGAAGGTTCTACAAGAATCCACGTTAATTTTACAAAATAAAAGAATGATTATTAAAGTTGTGTTTGCTTCCACGTTGAAAGGGTGCCAAACGCCCGTTCAAGATGAAGCTTCAATTCCGACTTCTTTATTTTCAGGTTGAAACATCTTTTGGAACGCGATATTTTTACCGCAACTATTCCAAACATATACTAAGAAGAGTGTTGAAAAAAAAAGTATCCTTGACAGTTGACACTCAACTCTTAAAACGACACATTATAAAAACGGATGGAGGCGGCCAACTGTGTGGTGAACTAAAGCAAGCCGCAATTCCAAACATGCTGTAAATTAAATGGTAGATAAGACATAAGAGGGTATCACAAAATCAATGATGAGAAGTTTCTATCCACGTATGCGTTTTTTATTTTATTTTTCTCCCTCTTTTTGACAAAGTAGATAATGCCAAACTACAACTTGCTAGTTGCTAGTTACCAAAAAAGAATAAGATCACAACCTGCTATTGTGGAATAGATTGTATCTTTGGTTACAATTTTAAAGGCACCAAATTAATTTTAAAGGTGTAAAATTAATTTTGACATATATATTTTTTTTATCAAAACAAGAAAAATTAAAATGCAAAGCAGGAGGAGACCTAAATCTTATTACAACATATATGTAGGCCAACTATGACCAATCTTTACTGAAACAAATCTATGACCAATCTTTACTAAAACAAATCTATGGTAATAATAAGAGCACAACTCAGATGAAAGCTCCTAAAAACTCAGACATTTATAAGTGCTAACCAAGTCCTCCATTTGTGTTAAATGACTCTACTTAGAAACATAAAGTCCTGTTATCCAATGCCTATGAGATTCCACACAAGCTATTTCATTAGGATGTGGTGATATTGGGATTTTTCTTGGATCTTGTATTTATTCTAGCAGAACTTGCTTCAGCCACAGACTTGGGACTTTTCTGTTTCTTATTCTTCCTGCCACGCTTGACTTTGCCAACTGTTTCAGTGTCACTTAACAAATACCGATCATCACCTGTTTGCATAACAGTGAGGTCTTCAATGTCAGAGTCTTAATTTTGACATATATATTTTTTAATAGAATTGATTCTAACTTGATTATAAGATTTGTAGGTTTTGGCTCCAAACCTAATTTTTATGGTTAAATTTTCTATTTAACTCACTTTCATAATAATACATTGAAACATAAATGATTTTACATTCAGTTTACTTTTAACTAAAATTGATTTTAAAAATAATTCATTTAAAATCAATTTTTATCTCCATATAACCAAAGACACACTCCAACTTGCTAATGAATCCCAAAATAATAATAAAATTTTCATAAGCAAAGGTGAATTTGCATAGGGCAATTAGTTTTCAACTAGTATTTGACATGTTTTTGTTGTGTTGTGTGGGGGTCATTTGGGGTCCAATTCTGTAAGACTAATGAGTCTTCTTAATGGAAGACAGCGGTATTATTGATGGCTGGCAAACTAATGACGATGTAATGTTTTATAAGCTTTCCATGGAATAGAATAGCCCACCTCAACTTGACACCAAGTAGCTAGGAAATTTCCAAATTAAACTATTTCTTTCTTCCTTTCTTCCAAAATCGGTCATTGTTAATATTCCAGTAAGTAAGACGTAATTAATACTAACAAATAAAATTGACTAACTACTACACATTGTAGAAATTGATGTTGATATTTATACAATTATTATTTGTAAAATCATGATGCTTAGCAGTTAGCCCTGTCGTTCTGCTTAATTATTCATTGGTTGGTGAATTCTTTTTTTATTGAGAAACAGAGTTAACAAAGATTGTGATATGTGTCCGCCAAAAATGACCATGTCGGCACGTATAAAAGGACCGAGGTTAAAACATTTAGAAATGTTTTTTTTTTAAAGAAATTATTTTTGATAAAAGTTGGATAAGTAAAAATTGATAGAAATGCTATTTAGAAATGTTATTTGAATAAGTAAAAATTGACAATATATTTGATACCATACATAAATATATATTTTCTATGAGTATTTGGAGAGGAATCAAATATAAAAATATTGTCCTATATAAATAATTTTTTAACTTTTAATAAACTGAATACACTTGTTTCAAATAAAATGGTCATAATTGAATACATTACTTTGATGTTCTCAAAGTATAGATGAATTGGGTTCAAAAGAATAAGGACGGACCTCAAGACTTCTCATTAGGATTAGGCAGGTCTCAAAAATACTAATAAAGATATTTACAAATCTTTCACCAAAAAGGTTATCAGAAAGTCATTTCCAACATCCTTACAAGATATTGACTCAACCTCTTTGTTGAAAACTAAATGCACTACTTCAAAAATAATATTTATGTTTTTTTATTCTTTAAAATCCAAGGAGAAATTAAATACCCTTGTTAACATTTATCTAAAAATTATGCGGTTAGCAACATGATTACTTCAACCAAATAGGAGATTTGGCTCATTAAAAGTGTTCAATATATAAGTGTGAGATAGTGATCATGTCATATATAATCGTGAATTGGATCAAAAATTAAAATGTTTTTGACGGATAATTATTCAAATGTTCGTGTCAAAATCTTTTCTAAGTTATTCTCTTTAGTGTCACAACACCTAACACTACCCATTTTTCCATGTAGAATTCAAACCCGTTTGGAAAGACCTTCCAATTTTTTTTATTACATATTGCAGTATGATTCAAATTCTCTTTTTATATGATATTTATATTAGCTGGCTGTGTTTAAAATATATGTATGATATGATTAAGCAATACAATTCAATAGACTCTTAATTAAATCTTGCCTAATGGATAGGTATCATACCATCCATTACCTTTTTTCACAAGTGTCAAAGAATTCTCCTTCATTTTAAATACAAATTGATCAACTAAAAGTAGGCAATGATGGATCGGAGTGTTTATAGGGTAATTATATTGATAAGAAAAATATTGATCAAAATATGTATATAGAGTAATGAATGTCTTCTAATTTAGCTGGAAGAAAATTCTTCCAAAACCAAAATAAACATGATGTAGTGCTAAATTGATACATAGGAGGGAATTTTGAAACGATTTTCCTCAATTCATTCAATAACTCAGAGCAGGTGGATCCCTATTCTAAGGCTTTGTTTGAGAGTTGAGTTTTGGAGGGGAAGGAAAGGCTTGTGGAGAAGTAAACCCTTGTTTGGGAGTTTTAAAAAAACATGGAAAGGTTTTGGGGGGTTTTGAAGGGCTTCATTTGTCCAATTTTAAAGTTCCCCCAAATTGGGGGGTTATATATACAAATTGACAATTTTGTCCTCATAATAATTCAAAATTCCAATTATAATTTACAAGATAAATTACAAAGTATAACACAATGTATTGATTTTAAGAGAAAAAAATTGTAAAATGGTAAAATTATCACATAAGTCATCCATCTCCTTTCCTTGTTGGTTTCTTTAACTCCCAAACAAGGGAAAGGTTTTCCCTCCTTTCTCCCTTCCCTTCCTTCCCTTCCCTTCCCCTCCTAAGCCTTCCCCTCCCCTCCCCTCAAAACTCGCAAACAAAGCCTAAGTAAAAAGAAATAGCCTCGATTAAGTCCCAATTTACAATACCATACCAAAAGAAGGAAATGGTCTTGGCTAGGAATACGATATTTCACTTCTCATGTAAATTAAGTATGAAACTATGATGCAAGGACATTTTTCAGATTAGATGTGTCCCCGTGTCGGACACGTGTCGTGTTTGACACCGACACGATACCGACACATATAATTACACTGAATTATATGATTTTATCAAATTATTAACGGTGTCGGCGTGTCAATATTCGTATCGTATCCGTGTCAATATCCATGCTTCATAACTTCTCGTTCACAACCAACTTTGCACGAAAGCCACATCTGACTAGCTTACAAAATGATTGAAAATAACAATTTCAAAAGAGGGAAACAATTATTTCATAATTACATTTTTTGTACAAAATTACTACCCAATTTTGGTAGGAAGTTGATTTGGTGAAACAAGAAAATTAAACCAGCTCATACTACATTTCTCTACGTTCCTCAGCCCCCTTTAAATGTATAAACTTCAAAGTCCAATAGGGACTGGGGATTCCTTTTATATTATCGTAATAAACTCAACAACTGTATCCGTTGAATTTTTCCATCTAAAATAATACTTGTTCGTACGTCACGTTGAAATTTACCCTATGTACAACTTGAATGTAATGAGAATAGTTAACAACCAATTAATGAAGCCATTGTTTTTCTTTGCTCAAAATTTAGCTAGGGACCTAACTATCCCATTCTCAACTGCACTTGATGATCAATTAACAACATTTTGGAAAAAAGTCATCTCTCAATATTAAGTGACACACCTTTGTGTATATTTGATTTCATTTCTAGAAGAGTAAAATTGATTCTCATTAATAGTTAGGATTTGAAGTTGTATTCAAAGTAGAATATATAATATACTATGTGATATATTTTAATAGTTTATATCTCACCGTGGTGGTAAATTGTGCTTTGAGTGAGGAGCAGATGACGAGTTTGACCTTTAAAATTTAAAGTAATATTTGTGCAAGGATGTTAAACAATTGACCAATTTCAATTTTATACTCATCTCTTTTTTAATTTGTTTCAACTCTACCACATAATTATGTATAGTTTGCCACTAATACCGTGCACAAGTTTTTTCCCACAAACATTAAGTCTAATCATATCGTATTTGATTCATTGGTATCGATAGAATATATTATTTTAAGAGTCTTGCGAACTAGTGTTTTAAGCATATACTACTTATTAATAATTTTCTTTAATAGTGAAAACAAACTTTTGAATAGGGCAACACCTACCTCACTTATATACTTGAAACTATCAAGAAGACTGATATAACCCATACAGCTGCCATTTGATTTGAAGTTTAGAAGCCAATACTTTTCAGGTGCATGTAGGGAAGAAAAAAATGCTTGTGTAGTACGTTAACCCAAATAATTTGTTCGATAATAACTGTGGGATGAATCATCCCTCATTAGCTGTCATGACCCACATACCCTACACTAAGATAGTCCTTAATTCACCAAAGACAAGACTAGTCAACCCATATCTATACTTCACTCCACACGTTTGCAATATTTTTCTCCAACCACTTCCACCACCTCAAAAATCCAATAGCTCTTCACATTCATAATTGTCTCCTCTTAATATACTCCCTATATATACTTTCACAACTTTGCATGCAATTCATTCCTTACCAAATACACTTCTTTTCCCTTCAAATTAAGTTGCTTGCTATTCACCAACCTAAACACAGGCTTCATCACTAGCTATTTCAAATGACAAATAAAATACTTATTGGCCTTCTTCTCATAACCTTTTTGGTAGAAGCATATGCTGCTAGTAATTTTAATCAATACTTTGATATAACATGGGGTGATGGTCGTGGCAAAATCCTTAATAACGGTCAACTTCTTACTTTGTCTTTGGACAAAGCCTCTGGCTCTGGATTTCGTTCCAAAAATGAGTACTTGTTTGGAAAAATTGACATGCAACTAAAGCTTGTGCCTGGTAATTCTGCTGGCACAGTCACAACATATTATGTAAGTGTCTTTCATTAATTTCCTTATATGTGTTTTTATTAATTAATCTTCGTACACAAACTGCTTAGGATGAATTAAATTGATGGAATATTATGAAATATATATTTACTGAATATTTGTTATTGATTGATGCAGCTATCTTCTCTTGGTGATGCTCATGATGAAATAGATTTTGAATTTTTGGGCAACTTAAGTGGTGATCCTTATATTGTTCATACAAACATTTACGCACAAGGGAAGGGAAATAAAGAACAACAATTCTATTTGTGGTTCGACCCCACCAAGGACTTTCACACTTATTCCATTCTTTGGAATCCTCAAAGCATCATGTATACATACATATATCCCTACCTCGCATTTATTTATAATAATTATAAGGGAAATATGTTAAAAGATTTTTTTTAATTTAATTAAAGTTTTTTTTGTGCTTCTTCAAACAAAAAAAGATATTTTATTGTTTTTGTTTTTCTAAGTGTTTCTAGTTTTAAAGAGTTCTTTTTTTGTGGTGGCTTGGGTTTGAAATCCAGACCTTGCATATCTTATGCATTGTCCATACCAACTGAGTTAAACTCACGATTACAATTTTAAAAAGATTTTAATTATAATCTAATAAGTGTTTTTCTAGTTTTAAATCAATATCCAATGAGAAATTATGATATTGCCACGTAAATTCACTTTTTAAATCATGATTTATAATAACCACATAATATTGAATACTTATTAGAAGTCGATATAAAACTAATTTATACTAGTGACAAATGTCTCATTTCCTCTTTTAAATAGAGATGATATCTTGCTTATCTTCATATTTTAACCGATTTTTTGTGTATTATCATATATATCAGATTTTCTGTGGATGGGACTCCATTAAGGGAATTCAAGAATTTGGAATCAAAAGGTATTCCTTTTCCAAAAAGCCAAGCAATGAGTGTATATTCAAGTCTTTGGGATGCAGATAATTGGGCCACAAGGGGAGGTCTAGTGAAAACAGATTGGTCCCAATCCCCATTCACTGCTTCATATGGAAACTTCAACATTCAAGCTTGTGTTTGGACTTCTTCAGGCTCCTCTTGCTCTTCCAAGAATCCATCTTCAAATCAATCATGGATGAAACAATCCTTAGATTCTACAGGACAAGCTAGGATTCAATGGGTGCAAAAGAACTATATGATTTACAATTATTGCACAGATACTAAGCGATTTCCTCAAGGCCTCCCTCCTGAATGTTCCCTTGCATGAAAACAAAAACTATATATATAATCATATATCGTGGAAAAACTAGGTTTATATTTTATTGATTTTGTTTATCATATGCATTATATTGTCTTTGTCTTTAAAGTAGTATGTAAATGAGATTCGTTGTTATTTTGGTACTGATAAATTTCATGGAAAAAGTCATAAATAAAAATGAATTGCCGAATGAAAAGATCAGAGGTGATCTAGAATGAATACAAAATCCTTTAACTTACTATTTTGCTGCGGATCAACAGAACTCCAGATAACGCAAGCACTAATTTGTCAAGACCCGATTTGTTTGGTTCATAAGGAAAAAAACGCAAACCTATAGACCAATACCAAAGTGCATGACCAATATAAAAAAATGTTGAAAGTGAAAGGACTAATACGAAAAGTTGGAATAGTTTCATTCTAAATTTTTTGACTTTTAGTGTGCCACGTGACGTGTAATAATTGGTATACGTGACACACCGTTAATTTTACTTTTTTTAACGTAGACTTAACAGAAGAACCAATTGCAATTGTTTTTAGTATGGATCAATGTGAAACAAAAAAAAGTGCAAAAAAAAATGCCAAAATATGATAAAAGTGTCATATTTAAGCAAACTTTAAATTATTAGAGTTATTTTCCCTTTATAGGAATGAGATGAAGTGGTTGATATTATCGGATATGAGTCATATTGTTGCAACTTGTTACAATAAGATTGTAATTGAGTTGACAAATCATGAAATTTGTATTTATGAGACTTTTTTTCTCAATTAGAGGTAGTGCACCACTTAACCCAAATAATCACATCATGTGTCTTGGCTTAATCCCCAAACATTTTGTTCCTGTTTTTTGTTAAAGATGGTTGTCCACTACCTCAATCGTCTACAAAGTGGAAGCTACACAAGAGACAAGCGGCTGAGACATGGGAAGGTGCATTTTTGGATAGACAATTGTTACGAGACCTCATTGATATTGAAAAATGAGAGAAACAGACGCAAAAAAGAATTAAAATGATCTCAATCCAATTTTGTGTGATACTCGAAATGAAGAAAAAGAAAAAGTTGAAGTTATTGAAGAAGATGAATATGCAATTTCACTATATAGACTATGATATTTTTTGGTTGGTGTACATACTTTTTTTGTCGATAATACACCGACATATTTCCAATGGTCAATAATGTAACGCCGTTTTTTTTACCAATATATAACTTTTTTTTAATAACCGACCAGAACTAACATTATATAAATTATATAAATATACGACTCTTTGGGCCAATATATAACTAACACTTATATAATTTATATAAATTTTGTTGGATGGATTCATTTAATCGAGAAATAAGGGAGTAATATTGGATCTGCTTCATTTTAGAAGATGCTTTACTATGTCTTTATATTTATGGAAAAATTTGGTCGAGCCTCAACTAAACACAGCCACGCTGCCAAGACTAAAACAGCTCACCACAAATTACACACCTAGTCAGTAACATACTCTACCAACACATTCCTAACAAAATAGGACTAATAGAATACAAACCATGCCAAAAGGCCATGACAGAGATTAACTCTCAAAAGGCAGTACTTCTGGTAGAGCAAGCCATGACAGCAACACAACCAAGCCGCACATCGCATCAAAAAACACCAAACCAGTAACTCCAAGGAACTACCAGCACCACCAAACTGCAGCAAACTACATTAAATGTAAATTACATAAGACAACTAATAACAATATATCTCATAATAAAAACATAGATTTATTGCAGCTAGTGAGGAAAATTTCATCTAAACACCAAATATCTTAGTTTCATTTGATATTTTTCTGATATAATTGTAAGTCAAATCAATTATTGCAGACTTATAACAAATGGGTATACATCTCAATAAGATGAGATCATTGATGAGCAATGCAATTTTTGACATGAAGGAGAGTTGATTTTAATTACACTGTATAAGTGGTAAAGACATAAAACAACAAACCTATATACAATTGATATTAATAATCACACGAAGTCTTTGGTAGGAGCTGCCTGACCTTGAGACTTGAGTACACTAATTGACTATTGTTATGGAACCATTTAACCAATTGTGGCTGTGGAAATATTCATTGAAAACAATGTACCTAAATCTGCATTTTTTAATAGAAGCACATAACTAATTTTTCTATAGTGGAAAATGCTTCTTTAGAACTACTTTCTTTAGACTACATAAGAAACGTAAATTTAAAATTAATACCATTAAGGGAAAACTAATACATAAAAGCATGAGATTAAACCTCCTTCCCTTCATTTAAATGGAAGAAAGTATTCTTCAAAAACCAAAATAGAAGATAAACATCAAAAGTAACATTTCCAAAAGTAATTGCAACATCTTCTTGGTTTAATACAGTAGCTGCAACATCTTCCTAGTTTTGCACAGTAGCTGAAACATCTTCCTTCCGTTTATTTTTGTATAAGTGAAAATGCCAATGTCACTTACATTAGATGTCAAAATCCATGTAGTAAGTTCACAGTTTCGACAGGTTCATTCGTTTAGACTCGTCGATCTCAACCCCATCATCATATTAACATGTTAGTGTGACAATGGCAGAGTTTAAGACATAGATGAAAATAAGAGGGTTTTGCGAGTTTGATAAACAGAAGGAAAAAAAAAATCATATTTGTTCATGGTAAAGTGAAAACAATAAGCAACAAACCTTTTAAACCAAGAAGAGCACTTGCTGCCTCTCAAGTGTTGCAAGAACAAACTTCTGAAGGCACAACATATATAAGCGTTGTCCACGCACCAATCTAAAATTTATAGTAATCTACCAACAATCTGCATTCTAATATATGTTGTTTGCCATGATAAAATTATGCAGGTCTGACATTTCCATCATTGCAAAATTCTTATATATAACACAGTAAAAATATAAACTATCTGATAGGAACCCCTATCAGTAATTCTGAAATATCTGAGTGTATTAGTGGTGTTTGAACTCTGAATAAGAAATACAAAATAAGAACAAAGCTCTCGTCTACAGAGGATCTTTAAAAGCCAAGCAATAAACAGTTCAAAGGAAAATACCAAGTGTGACCACCGCGAGTTATGGATCGGCTACTGAGTTCAGCACCACCCTAATTGAAAAAGGAAGACGCAGAAGAAGAAAGCAGAGGAGTAAAATGTGCATGATTAATATGAAAAGTATGTACCAAGAAGTTCGTAAATAAATGTCACCACAATGATATCTGGATAGTGCCATCCAACGTTCTCTGCCACCACAGATCCCACATTCTCTTCGTCTTTGAAAAGTTTGACTTTTCCTCTCCGATCAATCTCGCTCTTTCACCATCTTTGAATACTTGTTTCACTGTTATTATGTTTATTACATATATAAACCAAGTTTAAAACAAATTTTATACTAAAAAAAATACATTCTATATAGTAAACATGCTAATACTCCCCTAGTGTTGTCAAATAGTGGCACTATAGTGTAGCAGAGTTAGAACAAATTACTACTGTTCAGTGATACAATATTTAGCAAAGTGTTGTCAAACAGTGGCTGCAACAACACTATAACGTTGTACCGTAGCAAGATTTGAACAAACTGCTATTTTCTGCTATCTGTGATTGACAACATTGAAAGTAACATTATGCCAGAAGTTAAAATATCAATGATGAGTGTACCGTCTTAAATGCAGCTTTGGTGAATGGGGACCTTTGAGGAGGTTTATGAATAATGAAAGATGCTAAACGTTCAATTTTCAAGATTCATGATACTGAGTCAATTTATATATTATTTTTTATCTAAAGAAATATAGGATTCATGATTTGAATTATTAGGAATAAGAATTATATAATAGCGAATGGGAAGTTAGGAAGAGAAATGAATTGAGGGTAGTGAAGCATCATATATACCTCATCATACCCCCAAAGAGCGAGCACTTTGGCACACGACATCTTTGAAGTCCTCGGTCCTATTCCTTGCCTTTGCCATCTATGAATATCCCAAATCTGTTATCATCAATCAATAGTGGAGATTCATAAATTTTTGTATTCAACAAATATAACTCCAAATAAAAATATATTAACTACTAAAAACGACATACAGACCAGACCACACTACCAAATGGAATCTCTATATACATATAGAAAAAAAATCAAATGAAATAAGACCATTGAAGTTTATCTAGTTTCTTACAAAGGCCTCTTTTTTAAGCTATTGTCACTCGTTACAATATTTTTTTTACTTCCAATGATCCTAGTTAGTAAGGCAGGTTCGATACTCACTAAATACCATGAAGAGACAATGTCGTCATTGGAATCAACCATGCATTAAAATCCATTCATCAAACATTCTCACGTTCAAATTAAGAAAAACACAATCCTAAACATAAAGTTTACTTAGAAACTACCTTGTTGGAAACCATTGTTTTACTAAAAATGTAGCAGACTTCTTACATGATAAACATTCCTCTCAATGTAACAGAAAGGCCAGAAAATATTTCACTTACTCTATGTTTGAATCAACAATCTAATTAGCTTATGTTAGCCAGGGGTGCGCAAAATATCCGGTTACATGGTTAAAACCACATCCAAATCCAAAACCATATACAAAAAACCAGATATTTGCACACATAAATTAACCAGTTTATTTTAAAATGGTCGGTCGTCCACTTTTATAAATCCGGTCTTTTGTTGGATGTCTAAATCCATAACCATATCCACTTTTTTTACTCAACTATTTCAGGATCTTTTTTTTCAAAACAGCTTATGTATGCAAAACAACTTATTATGATCTCTTTTTTAAAAATAACTTATTCAAAACAGCTTATTTATGCAAAACAACTTATTAGGATCTCTTTTTTCAAAACAACTTATTCAAAATAGCTTATTTATGCAAAACAGCTTATTAGGATCTCTTTTTTCAAAATAACTTATTCAAAAAAACTTATTTATGCAAAACAGACAACTTATTCAAAACAGCTCATTTATGCAAAATAGCTTATTACAACATCTTTTTTCAAAACAACTTATTCAAAATAGCTTATTTAGGCAAAACTGTTTATTAGGATCTCTTTTTTCAAAACAACTTATTCAAAACAGCTTATTTATGCAAAACAGCTTATCAATATCTCTTTTTTCAAAATAACTTATTTAAAACAGCTTATTTATGCAAAACACCTTATTAAGATCTCTTTTTTCAAAATAACTTATTTGAAACAGCTTATTTATACAAAACAGCTTATTATGATATCTTTTTTAAAAAATAGCTTATTCAAAACAACTTATTTATGCAAAACAACTTATTAGGACATCTTTTTTCAAAACGACTTATTCAAAACAGCTTATTTATGCAAAACAGCTTATTACAACCTCTTTTTAAAAAATAGTTTATTCAGAACAGCTTATTTATGCAAAAACAGCTTATTAAATTCTCTTTTTTCAAAATAAATTATTTGAAACAGCTTATTTATACAAAACAGCTTATTATGATAACTTTTTTAAAAAATAGCTTATTCAAAACAACTTATTCAAAAGGAATCCGGAAACATATACAATATTTTCAAATAAGTTGTTTTTTAAAAAGAGATCCTAATAAGCTGTTTTGCATAAATAAGCTATTTTGAATAAGTTATATTGAAAAAAGAGATCCTAATAAGTTGTTTTGCATAAATAAGCGGTTTTGAATAAGCTATTTTTTAAAAAGAGGTCGTAATAAGCTGTTTTGCATAAATAAGCTATTTTGCATAAGTTATTTTGAAAAAAGAGATCCTAATAAGATGTTTTGCATAAATAAGTTGTTTTGAATAAGTTATTTTGAAAAAAGAGATCATGATAAGTTGTTTTTGCATAAATAAGCTGTTCTGAATAAGCTATTTTTTAAAAAGAGGTCGTAATAAGCTGTTTTGCATAATTAAGCTGTTTTGAAAAAAGAGATCCTAATAAGCTGTTTTGCATTAATAAGCTGTTCTGAATAAGCTATTTTTAAAAAGAGGTCGTAATAAGCTGTTTTGCATAAATAAGCTGTTTTGAATAAGTTATTTTGAAAAAAGAGATCCTACTAAGCTGTTTTGCATAAATAAGCGGTTTTGAATAAGCTATTTTTTAAAAAGAGGTCGTAATAAGCTGTTTTGCATAAATAAGCTATTTTGAATAAGTTATTTTGAAAAAAGAGATCCTAATAAGCTGTTTTTGCATAAATAAGCTGTTTTGAACAAGTTATTTTGAAAAAAGAGATCCCAATAAGCTGTTTAGCATAAATAAGCTGTTTTGAATAAGTTATTTTGAAAAAAGAGGTCCTAATAAGCTGTTTTGCATAAATAAGTTGTTTTGAATAAATTATTTTGAAAAAAGATATCCCAATAAGCTGTTTTGAATAAGTTGTTTTGAAAAAAGAGATCTTGATAAGTTGTTTTGCATATATAAGTTGTTTTGAAAAGAGATCCTAATAAGCTGTTTTGCATATATAAGCTGTTTTGAATAAGTTATTTTGAAAAAAGAGATCCTAATAAGCTGTTTTACATAAATAAGTTGTTTTGAATAAGCTGTTTTTTTAAAAAAAGATCGTAATAAGCTATTTTGTATAAGATAAGCGTTTTTGAATATAAATTTGGATTTTTGTTTATAAAATTTGGTTTTAAAAATCAATTTTGAAAGAGAAATAATTAGTTTTTAATTCGGATATTAAAAGAATCCGGATATTTTTTTAAACCAAACCATATTCATAATCGGTTTACAATAAAATATGGTCTTGGTTAGAAATCCAAAACCATATAAGTGGTTTATACATGAATATGGTTTGGTCGGTCAAAATATCCGACCATGCACACCCCTAATAATATTTCATTCCATTCAAAAGATGTTCAATATTTCATTATTATTTTTGAATTAATAATTAATATATTAAAAAAATTATTGTTGAGTCAAAAAAACGAAAATAAAAAATGTATAGTCTATAGACATGATAAACTTCTATATGCATATATGAATATCTTTATTATTAAACAAAAATGAATATCTCTACTAAAAAAAACTTGTATACATGAATATCTTATAGAGATTGTCTCTCTTTTCAAAATGATAAATTTCTATATACATGAACTATTTGGTAAGAAAAATCTAAACATGAACTATAATCACCCATAATAAGAAGTGGCAAAATGGATGAATTGAATGTATATGGATTTACATTCTAATGGATGGATAAAAAAATCTATTAGTCCATTATAATCCACTGTATTTTTTTTAAGAAAAAACCATCTAATCCATTCATTAAGTATACATTTCTAGATTTTAATGGATGGTTATCCATCTGTACCATCTTCCTAAAAAAAAAAGAAAATCCATCTGTACCATCTAATAAAATGTGTTTTTTTATTTGTTTTGCATAATTATTTTGTTAACATATTGGTGTAAAAAGTAAAAAAATTAAACTCAATAAAAGCCCAAAACATAATAATTATAATAATTTAATATTAGATTTATACAAATAAAAATTATAATAATTATTATTTTTTTGAGGAAAATTATAATAATTATTATTATCATTATTATATTTTGACATTAAAATCTTGATGTCAAATATGCTGTCATTTAAATTTAGGTTTAATTGCACTTTTGACCCCTTATCTATTTCAAAGTTGCGATTTTGGACCCTAACTAATTAAAATACAAAACATCCCCCTATGTATTGGATCTTTGACAGTTTTGGCCCTTTGGGCCAATTTTGACTTGGTCTTCGCTGACGTGGCACCCACATCACTTAAGTGAGGTGCCACGTGTAATTTTTTTTTCTTTTTTAATTCATGCTGGCTTTTTCAGATAATTCGTTGTTGGTTTCTTAGAATCCAAAGCACTTAATCCAAAGAAAATCGCAACAATTGCCTCAGAAACAAATGAATCAACAACATAAGGTGATTCAATCAGCTTCAGCATCTTGTGAACAATACCAATTTTAACAATTGCTGCTTTATTTCTGCAAAAAAAAAAAGCCACAGAAACAAATAAGATTAAACATGAAAATTTCATGGTAATTAATCAAGCAAAAATTACAATAAATTTAGAAATGTATAAACCACAAAATTAAGAATATGATAAATTCATGATTCGATCAAATGGAAAATTTGTTATGCATAACAGAAATTTACGAAGATTGTGGAACAATGAATTGTTGCAAATTGAAATTACATTCTCAAAGAGAGAAACTTACGCATCATTGGCAATTCCAAGATTGAGTAAAGCATAGAGAGAATCAATTTGAGAATGAAGATCTTCTGAATCAAGCATTCCAACGAGTGGAGAAATTGCTCAAAGCATTGCGAGTGTGCCTCTCGCTTCGGAATCTTCTTTCGCCAGTGATCTTACTCTCGCCGCCGCCATTCGCCGCTTCGTCGAGTCTTCTCCATGTAAATCCTTAACCACATGCTTCATCTCCGTTAATGTCTCTTCCTTCTTCTTCGATTCCGCATTCCTTTCATGCACCTGTATGTTCAGAAGATCCAATAGTTTCTCCGTCTTCTCTTCTCGCACTTCTCCGCGTAACTATGGTTTGTGAAAATTGCTCAGAAAAAATTGGTTCGTGAAAACTAATCTCTTGTTCTTGTGGTTCGAAAAAAATTGCTTAGATCTGGTGATTGTTGAAGTCATAGAAACTGTGGTGATTGTTGAAGTGAGATTGAGTTTAAGGATTGATGATTATGGATTTTGTTTAAATAAAAAGAGTAATTTTTTCTGGGTTTGTTGATGTGATAGAACACCTGACCTGACTTTCTATTTTCCTTTTTTTTTCTTTTTTTTTCCAATTAAAAAAAACCAACATGAATTTAAAAAGTAAAAAAAATACACGTGGCACCTCAATCAAGTGATGTGGGTGCCACGTCAGCGAAGACCAAGTCAAAATTGACCTTAGGGGTCAAAACTGTCAAAGATCCAATACATAGTGGGCTGTTTTGTATTTTAATTAGTTAGGGTCCAAAATCGCAACTTTGAAATAGATAGGGGGTCAAAAGTGCAATTAAGCCTAAATTTAAATGACATCATATTTGACATCAAGATTTTAATGTCAAAATATAATAATGATAATAATAATTATTATAATTTTCCTCAAAAAATTAATAATTATTATAATTTTTATTTGGATAAATCTAATATTAAATTATTATAATTATTATGTTTTGGGCTTTTATTGAGTTTAATTTTTTTACTTTTTACACCAATATGTTAACAAAATAATTATGCAAAACAAATAAAAAAAACACATTTTATTAGATGGTACAGATGGATTTTTTTTTTGTTGAGGAAGATGGTACAAATGGATAACCATCCATTAAAATCTAGAAATTTATACTTAATGAATTGATTAGATGGTTTTTTCTTAAAAAAAATACAGTGGATTATAATGGATTAATAGATTTTTTTATCCATCCATTAGAATGTAAAACCATATACATCCAATTCATCCATTTTACCACTTCTTATTATGGGTGATTATAGTTCATGTTTAGATTTTTCTTGCCAAATAGTTCATGTATATAGAAATTTATCATTTTGAAAAGAGAGACAATCTCTATAAGATATTCATGTATACAAGTTTTTTTAGTATAGATATTCATTTTTGTTTAATAATAAAGATATTCATATATGCATATAGAAGTTTATCATGTCTATAGACTATACGTTTTTTATTTTCGTTTTTTTGACTCAACAATAAATTTTTTAATATATTAATTATTAATTCAAAAATAATAATGAAATATTGAAGATCTTTTGTATGGAATGAAATATTATGGTAAAAGTCTAAAGTTTATCATACATATAGAAACTGTAAATATGTTTTTTGACTCAACTATAAACTCTTGAAATAATAATGAAACATCAAAAGATTTTTGATTTGAATGAAATAGTATTAAGGTAAAAATCTATAATAAAGGAGGAAATTAAAAAGAGGATGGTCAAGGGTGGTGTATGAATAACGTGGACCATTTTGAAGAGATTCTGAGAATGTGACAAGAGCAGCCGAAGCCGAATCAATAATACTAGGATTTAGGAAAATTTGAAGAGTAGTCAAATCGTGATGCTTACATGGCATTTAAATTATTGGCAGCAAAACAAAAGGGTCCTTGTGGAATGTACCTACTCAAGACGCTTGGCACCTCATTCAACCAACGTGTTATAGGTTTCGGTGCCTTTCTCTTTTCTAATTTAATGCTTCATTTCTCATTATTCACGTAGTACATGGAATTCAATTATTTAATCTTACTATATACTATATAGTATTGCTATAACATATCATATATATGTCCTTCTCTGTGTTTACCCCAGTTCGCTACACAGATGGATTGGTGGCATAAGCTTAGGAGAACTTTGACTGTTCTCTCCACCAGAATCAAGCTTCGCAAATCTTGTAGGTCATCTCTAATTTCTTTTTCTAATAATATTTCGTGCATGCATGTTTGCTACTGCATGAATTCATCGTGATTTTATTAAATTTACCGTGATATCAAACATACACTTTATTTCTTTGATATCAAACATACACTTTATTTCTTTTTTTATTTTTGAATCGATGATTATTTCAATCATTCTAGGGGCTGGTCGTGTTGCTGGATGCCGAGGCTCCGATGTGGTTGAATTTGGTGGTGAATGTGGCGGAGGTGTTGGTGGTGGATTGATGAAACTTAGAGGTGATGTAGAAATGTGCGGTTACAGAGATGTGGAGTTGATGTGGAACATGTTAGGCTTAAACCTCAAGCCTGAGACGGTGGAAACTCCAAGAAGCACTAAGCCAAAAATTACAAGGCGTAGCTGCAAGCAAAGATTCAATTCTAAGCTTTTCTTCTGGACTAACCATAACCCATAAACTTGTGCCTCAAATAGTAAATTTTGAAAGTTTTGTAGTGGGCATAATGTTTATTTTGTACATGATGATATGATGAATTTTATAAACTTATGTAAATAAAATATGTAAGTTCCTTTTACACACCGCGTACGAGTGATGCTATTTTTGGTATTATACAATTTATTCAAGTAACCGTTAATTTGTCTCTCTATACATTATACAGATAATCGAAAGAAACGTCGTCTTGTTTCATGTCAACTAGGTGACGGTTGATGCTATGTATTTGGGCCAACATTTTTCTATATGACCAAAGCTATACTAAATATTTGGCTCTAGTTCCGTCGTTTTCCTTTTCTTTTTTTTTTTTGCACTCTTCTATTCAGCATTTCAATTTTGATATTTTCCCTTTATATATAGAATACAGACTCTGTTTGGTATAAAGTTCAGCTTTGTGTAATATGACGAAGAATGTAGCCCCGCATGAAGTATAGCTATCTTTCAATGCTAACGGTGCAAGTGGCAAGCTTCTAAAAAAAATCGAACAAGTGGCAAAGGTTTTTTTAAGTAAAAAACGATACTTAGATGTTTCTCTATTTTTTAAAATGACAAATTAGTTATTTTTTGTAAATCAAGATTATTTCTCTCACAAAACTAATTCCTCGACATAGTTGAAGTTGATTAAAGAGAGATTGACCTCTTTAAACATATATTTTTCATATTATTTTTTTTCACCGGTGAGAAATAGAACATTTAATCAAACGATTAAGGATTCAATCGTTTATCACAAAATATCTTATGTTAATGTTGTTAGATATGATTTTATTAACCGTTTGGAGAATTGTTTCTAACTTGAAATTATATAAGTGGTGTTTTGCCTCGACGATTAACTTTTTGTCTCAAATTTATTGTCTATTCACTTTATTTGTTCAAGTGAGTTTTATGCAGTAAAAATAATTGATAATATTGGAAAACCAAAGACGAACTCAATTATTTATACTCCGAGGTTGTCCTTGTCTTGTCACCCATATAGAGTACACAATTTATAAAGAATTATTTAAAGGATTTTCTTTGGACTAATACTTTACTTGCATGCATTGCGGATCCAGCAATAAGTAATCGGTTTCATTTGTCCCTCTGTACCGAAATAAATATAATCCTTAGTAATCACAAAGTGTCTTGTCAAATATTACTACCGATAGAGAGGCGATAAGGATCATGCCATGGTAATATTGATAGTTGATTTGATAACGAAATAAGATGGGATTTGATTCAATTTGTGACGTGGTTTCATCTGCATTCAACAAATGGACAAGTGTTTGCATGAATCACTTGTTACCATAAATTGAAGTCTTGCTTGCTAATAATGTGCCGAATGTTTTACCTACGTGGAAATGAATTGGAACCGCAGTGTCACACCGTGAAAATCAAAACTAAAAAAGCTGTAGCTTCTCCCTCACCACCAGTCTCATCACAAGGATGTTTACATATATGAAGTTCTCACTGCCAATACCCATTTCTTCATATTTTTATTCATTGATATACTATAATATAGAAAAATGACACGTTTATAACTTTTGATATAACTTTGTATACATAACAACTTTTTCTGGTACAGAAAATATACATTTTCTATATAGCTTTTTTTCTGACAATTTATTATATACTTTTTTTATTACAAGCTGACAATTCAATTCTATCTTGAATGCATGTGGTAAATTAGAAGGAGAAATACGAGTCTTATAAACTAGCGTTGCAGGTGATTGTATGACTCAAGTTTATGCGGATAATTCAACTCAAAATGACTAGTTTATTAGGTGAGAGAGTATCACAATTTAGATATCATATTATACTTTCTTATCTATGTAATGTAAGACTCATAATATGAGATTATTTTTATTCAAAGTTTGAAAGGGGGTAAAAGAAACGTAAACACAAAATACCAAAGGATAAAAATGTGTTAGAGAACATAATGAATTCTTTCCTAAAAAAAACATAATGAATTCTAAACTATCTCAACCACCATTTGAAATGTTTTTTTAGTACAGCTCATTTACCAAATATCACTACTTTGATGGAAAAAACTTATAAACTAGGTAAATAAGTTATTCAGACTAATTTATTATTTTGCCAAATAGTTATAGTACCTTATTCTAATCTCTATTTTTCAATGTAATTGATTTCTTTTAATAGACATGGACTAACCGAAAAAGATAATGTTCATTGTTGTGATAAGATATCACAAATATAATAGTATTAAGGGAAATGTTATATGGTGTGACAAACTCACGCACGAAATTTGACGAATGCGTTGATAAAAAAGTCCTTCATGAATTTTCTTTAGTATTAATTAAGTTTGAATGCTTTAGTTAATTTTAGAAGAAAAAAAAAATTCAATTTTCACGGATTTTGCACACTCTTTTTTCTTATGAGCAATTGCTCAAATTACCACTTTTATTTTTAGCAATCAAATTACCACATTAACATTTTTCTTTTTAAAAAAAACAAGATATTATATGAGTGTTTTAGTTTACGCAATCAAAGTTTTCGTAAGCTTAACTTAATTGATAAGAACAATAATATATGCAAGGTCCGGGTTCGAACTCGACCATCACTAAAAAAAAGTTAGCCAAAAAAGTTTACGCAATCAAATTTTGAAGTTTTAAATATATTTTTTTACAGGGAAGTTTTGAGTGGTTATGAGTGTTTTATATGGATGTCTCCGGTGTGTTTATATCAGGCTAACACCAAGACATTTTTTTTTGTTCACAGTACCAAAATATTATATGTTTTTTTTGTGTGGTGATATTATATGTTTAAATATAAAGGAATAAAATTAATCTTCTACATTTTCATTGGCTTCTTTATCATCATATTGAACTAGACTAATTCTTATGTGATACAAAGAATTGGACACACACAAAAATATACATCATAAATTTATTTAAAAATATTGATTTTTGTGTATAATTATTGATCGAACTATATATCCTCACGGACCAAGATAACAGAAGATCTCCTGTCAAAAAAAGATAATAGAGGATATATTATTTATAGAGCTGATAACTGAATAAGTTACCTGAGATTAGAATGGTCCCTAACGTTGCAAAGATAAGAAGTTCAATAATCAATACAATAAGACAAGAACTGCATTAATAAGGTGTCCAAATAAGAAAGAGAAACGAGATGGACCATCAACTCTAGATTTCTACCTATGATATATGAGCTCTCAAACAAAATTAGCATATTGCTAAGTCATGCATCGTTGCATCAACAACAACGGTCAATTTTCAGCTGTTGTTTATCAAAAGTTATCGTTGTTTTTGGATTTCCAAACTGTTGTATTTTGGTTTTTCAAATTCTATTTTTTACCAAAGTTACTACTAGGTTGAGTCACAACCAGGTCGCTCTCTTTAAGACGTTTCGTAGCACTGTCCATAATTGTGCAAGGCAGACTATCAACCACGCCGCCTCCAGGATAAAACAAGCCCAGCTACAACTGTGCGGTTAAGTACTGCACTGTAGAAATCCGTTCAAAATTACACCTTCAATATAGTACTAAGATCACTCTTTTAATACTGAAACCAATATGGTACTGTAACCATTCTATTATGGTGTTGAGACCACTCAAATATGGTGTTACCACTATTCTAATTTTTAACATCTCCAAATATCAATATGGTATTTCAATTTTCAACCACTTAAATATGGTGATACGACCATTCGAACATCTAACATCTCCATGAATTGAAGAAGAATATATAAGTTTAAGATCATTCTTATTATACCGAAAAGGAACTATGATCTTAAAATATTATTTATTCTAAAAAAACATAAATAACTGAAGGGACTATGCTCTTAAGACCATTCTTGATTCCGAAGGGACAATATGCCGAAAATGGACTATATGGTCTTAAGAACACTCTTAATTTTGAAGGGACACAAGAAGTAGAAAAAGGAGAATGACTTGTCAACACAAGTCGAAGGAGAGAGGAGAGAGGAAAGACAAAGGAAACATCAACTGTGAATTTCGGTGTGTAGAATGCACTGTGTGAGCTCTCTATTTATATAGAAAATTCACAACTAATAAGTGGAAACTTTGGGAACAAGTAATTCACATTTTAGATCTAGTACAAAAATATCTCAATTGAGTACCAAAATATATTATATTGAGTACAAAAATATATTATATTATGTACCAAAATATATTTCAGATCAAGTACTAAAATATATTAGATTGCCTACCCAAATATTTCAGATTGTGTTCCAAAATATTCTAGATTGTGTTCCAAAATATTTTAGCAAAACTTGGGGACTAAGAAAACACTTTCTAATAATGATTAAATTAATTATTTAATTTATCATTTCCAAATAATAAAATATATATCAATATTTTTTTTCTCTAGCGCTTACTTCGTTCACTAATTATGTACCCCCAATAATTAGAGGTATACCCCCACTATATAAACACTACTAATGTGTGTGCTCCATCCTATGTGGGACTTCCACTTTTTCAATTCACACAACACTAGTTCTACCCAACATGGGAATTTGTGTTTAGTCTTTTAACTCAATTTCCACACATGTTCCAACAATCCCCCACTTGAATTTAGAAAATGGTTTCAGAAATAACGTCAAAGACGCCTCCATAAGGTTTGTTAGTAAACAAAGGTGTCGCTTACAACTTGAGCCTTTGCATAGCAGATAATTTTTCGATTTAACAAGAGTTGCTTACAATATTGAACTCTATCTCAGACATAGAATCCGCACACAAACCTTTTCTTAGGTGTATTCTAAAAGCTTGTGCGTTTATGGTCATGCACGTCTATCCCAGTTTTAACGAACGCTCTAGGTATTATGCCCCGAATTTCATAAGAACCGGCCTTAGTTCCACATTCGTATAGGTGAGTCTATCAAGAGTGCTCTTGTAGCTATGTACTCCACTAGAGGAATCATGCTTTCTTACTTTTCTCATAGCATGTTCTATCACTCATGACTTGTTATTACCCATTGAACCTATTTCTTGGGATCTCCAGTCAGTTAGGTCGGGTTACCATCACTTGTGACCGTTGGACATTAGTCTCATCCTATTGGATATGTTTATGACTTTCTTTCTAGTAATTCCATTCGGCAAGGGAATGACTATTCTTTATCAGTGCGTACATGATCTACTTTAACTATTCCTTTTGAGAGTAGCTAGCTCTCTATTTCTTTATGTGTTCGTGCCTTAATAATCGTCTCTTTCCATTGTAGTAACGATTCTCAATTTTTGTAATAGATGCAGTACTATCACAATGAATGAACACTTATGGAAACAATTTTACCCACTAAGGGTTCTCAACTAGCAAGTATCTTATCAACTTGCTTCTTCACTAGTTTTCTCTAGTGTTCTCATCTCAGATTCATTCCATAGTGGACTAAGTCAATATCATTTGTTTCAACAAATAACTCCTCCAGTGATGCTCAATGTGCAGTCACTGTTAGCTTTAAGACTCATTTGAAGGATGTTCTATTTTGTATCTTGTACCATTCATGTACAATATGATACTTCTCATTTGTATCTTGTATTATTCAAGTACAATAGGATACTTCTCGTAATGTAATTCTAGAGTCATAATCTTCTTAAGGCACCTCATGACTCTTTCAATAGCATGACAATGTTTCTCATTCGTCTACTAGTAAACTTTAACAAAAGTCTCACGACGTGGCCAACGTCGAGTCTAATACATTCAATGTCATATCTAAAGACTGCCAATGATGCTCGCATATTCTATTTGTCTAACACCATCTCAAGTGTTCTTGAAAAGTTTTACACTAGAAAGTTTACAGTCAAATAATTACATTTCCTTAAGATATTCTCAACTTTGTGAGATTCATCAGAAAAGTTCTCTTTTCTGATCTAGTAATCTTGAAACCAAGAATTACTTCAACTTTGTCTAGGTCTTTCTTATCAATGTTATTGATAAACAATGATTTCACATAATTCATAACATGGATCTTTAAACCAAATATGAGCGAGTCGTCTTCATAGAGACATATGATCGTGCAAATGTTATTTCCATATTTGTTGTAAATACATTTGTCACTTTCATTCACTTTATGCTCATTCGATAACATTAGAATGTCAAATTTTTCATGTCATTCCTTAGGAGTTTATTTTAGTCTTCACAAAGAATTATCTAACTTACAGACCTTGTTTTCTTGTCCATGAATCACAAAACCTTCAGGTTGTTTAATATAGATTTCTTCTTCTAGTTCACCATAAAAAAGACAACTTTCACATCCATTTGGAGTACTATCGAGTTATGAACAGCGGTTAAAGGGACTATTACTCTTATGAATATGATTCTAATGACTGGTGAGTGAGTATCGAAGAAGTCTATATTTTCTCTTTGTCTAAAACCCTTGACTACAATGAGAGTCTTGTATTCATTAGCTGTCCCATCAGGTTTTAGTTTCCTTTTCCAAAATTCAAATACAACCGATTAATTTGCAATTATGAGGCAAGTCAACCAAGTGTCATGTTTCGTTAGACTCTAGAGAATCCATTTCATCGTTTATTGTTTCTTGTCGTAATTCAGCATCCAATGAGGATATAGCTTTTTTAAGGCCTAATGGATCTTCTTCCAATGTATAAACCACAAGGTTCATACTCTTTAACAATTCTAACTTTCTTACCTCTTTGAGGTTCTATAACATCTCGTACGATGTTTTCATAATTATTTCTGATTATTAGAATGTGATCAAATATTTATGCCCCCACTAGTTCTTAATATACAAGGGGAATTTAGTTTACCCCCACTAATGCCCCCACTATTCTTTAATTTACAGGGGTACTTACTTCATAGAAATCAACATTGTTTGACTTTATGATCACTTTAGCATTTAGGTCATAAAACCTATAAGATTCCCTAATTATAGCATACCCAATGAATACACATTCATAGGCTCTAATAGTGAGTTTAACTCTCTTGGGTTTGAAATTCGAACTTATGTCAAACATCCATCCAAAGTTCAAAAAATAAGACAAGTTGGATTGTCTTTTCTTCAAAAATTTCTTAATTAGAATTTTTGTTCATAGACTTGGTACTCTAGCCAACATAAATTTCAATTTTCATTCAAGAAATTGAACATATCAAGCATATCAATTTTATTTTTCAAAATTTGCAGTCATCAATAAATATGATAAAATATCATTTTATCATTTCTAGGTTATGTGCCATCAAGTTCGCACATATCATAATTTATTAAGTTTAGAGATTCAAATTCTCTAAACACTGATTTATATGGACTTTTGGTTCATTTATCATGACTGCAAAAAATAAAATTGTCTAATCATATAACTTTGGAATTAAGTCCAAGTTACTCAAGTTTAAAATTAAACGCTTGTTCACATAATACGTTTTGATATGTCAAATATTAAAATCAGACAACTTATAAAATATAAGGAGAATTTAATTTTGAACATACCATCAAAGATGCAGTCTTTTCCCACAAGAATGCATGGTACACAAGTCTCTCTTTTAAGTCTGATTCAACTCAGTCTTATTCAGTAGAAATCTGAAATTCAGATTCTTTCTTACTTCATATCTCCAATGCCAACAACTTTAACAGTGTTATAATATTATAACAACACTTTCTTATTTTCAGCAGTAGCATATGTTTTAAGCATAGCATAATCATATCAAAGGCGCGATGCACTAATGTTTATCCATCATTCACTTAATTCACCAACTAGAATGATTTAACTAGTCATATCAGTGAATTTCTCTTTAGTCATGTTAGGCTACAAAGCAGCACTTGACATGTTGATATAATGGAAGGACATATGACAAAGTTTCTCACAATTGTATTAAATTATGAACCATTGTCATTTTTTGATGATGGCTGCTGATTTTCATTTAGGACCTTTTGGGGTTCCTATTCTCTTGACAATTAGAGTTATTTATTCACAATGCAGTTCTGAGTTTTTGAAATTTCGTCAGTGTTGTTGTTATAACAAGCATGACTTCATTGTTTCAGTTGAAACGGTGTATTTCTATAGCTTGATTTATCCTTCGTCTCAATAAGTAATTTCTTCGGTAGACATATCAGTCAAAACGTCTTAAAATTGTTGTTTTTGGATTTCCAAACTGTTGTATTTTGGTTTTTCAAATTCTATTTTCTACCGAAGTTACTACTAGGTTGAGTCACGACCAGGTTGCTCTCTTTAAGACGTTTCGTGGCACTGCCCAAAATTGTGCAAGGCAGACTATCAATCACGCCGTCTCCAGGATAAAACAAGCTCAGCTACAACTATGCGGTTAACTACTACACTGTAGAAAACTGTTCGAGAATTACACCTTCAATATGATACTAAGATCACCCTTTTAATACTGAAACCAATATGGAACTGTAACCACTCTATTATGGTGTTGAGACCACTCAAATATGGTGTTACCACCATTCTAATTTTTAACATCTCCAAATATCAATATAGTATTTCAACCACTCAAATATGGTGCTACGACCATTCTAACATCTAACATCTCCATGAATTGAAGAAAAACATATATGTTTAAGATCATTCTTATTATACCGAAAAGGAACTATGATCATAAGACCATTCTTGATTCCGAAGGGACAATATACCGGAAAAGGGACTATATGGTCTTAAGAACACTCTTAATTCCGAAGGGACATAAGGAGTAGAAAAAGGAGAAGGACTTGTCAACATAAGTCGAAGGAGGGAGAAGAGAGGAAAGACAAAGGAAGCATCAACTGTGAATTTCGATGTGTAGAATGCATTGCGTGAACTCTATTTATATAGAAAATTCACAAGTAATAAGTGAGAAACTTTTGGAACAAGTAATTCACATATTAGATCTAGTACAAAAATATCTCAATTGAGTACAAAAATATATTATATTATGTACCAAAATATATTTCAGATCAAGTACTAAAATATATTAGATTGCCTACCCAAATATTTCAGATTGTGTTCCAAAATATTCTAGATTGCGTTCCAAAATATTTTAGCAAAACTTGGGGACTAAAAAAACACTTTCTAATAATGATTAAATTAATTTTGTTAAAAAAAATAAAATGATTAAATTAATTATTTAATTTATCATTTCCAAATGATAAAATATATATCAATATATATTTTTTTCTCTAGTGCTTACTTCGTTCACTAATTATGTACCCCCAATAATTAGAAGTATACCCCCACTATATAAACACTACTAATGTGTGTGCTCCATCTATGTGGGACTTCCACTTTTTCAATTTACAACACTAGTTCTACCTAACATGGAAATTTGTGTTTAGTCTTTTAACTCAATTTCCACACATGTTCCAACAGTTATGATGTGTTTGGAATGAAAACATGCCAAAGAATTTTATTAACAACACAATTCAAAGCACAGAGTGCGCCTTAAAACATAATTACAACCACTAACGTATGAGAACGATAAAAGCCAGATTATCAAAAACAATCTAGAAAAAGGAAGAACGCATGTAAGAGCTCAAAGCTAGTAGCAAATCAACCGCTACTAGCTAGCATCAACAACTCCTAAGCATTCAAGCGGATGAATACACCACTAATTTAAATAATAACCAAATTATCCTGATTCATCAACAGTACTTAATTTTTCTTCTATGCAACTGAATTTCGGATATCGAAGTAATTAAGGTTTGATGTTTCTGCAGTAGAAATTTCGGTACTATCAGAATAATTTCAATCGCAACTATCAGAATAACATTATTTTAATAGAATGGATTTACTTTGAACTTAAATCTTAGTTGTAACTATTTTTATAAAAAAATCATATACGTGAACACATTCTAACTCATTAGAGCATTGCTTTGGAGTGGAGGCACCAAATGCAACTGACTCGATACATCATAGCTGCCAAGGAAACACCACCACAAGCATGTTTCTTTATTTTCATTTACCTATATCTAAATAGATTTGCATATGCAGCAGTTTACCGTTGCCAGGTGGGGGCCTAGAAAAACTTTGTTTTATATAAATAAATTAATAATAATGAAAGAAAATTGAACACCACTCTTCTAGTCTTGGAGGATAACATGTGCAGGATGCACATAAGATCGGCGCCAAATGACATTTGAGATTCATATTTACTGCACTCAGACAATTCAAGCCGTTGAATATAGATTCATAAATTAAAAACTCAATCTCAACCATTTGATCTTCATCAACAGTCAAGGGCAGTGACTGCTCCACATCAAATCTAGTTCTTTCACTGTGCCACATAAAAACACTTTGGTTGTGCACCTTGACCCACTTGAAAGTTGAAATATATCAGGGTTCCCCAGTTCACATGGCAACTATATCACAAACAATAGTACATAACCATATGTCTGAGTTAGATTATATTGTTTATATCGCTATCTTTTCTTGTCTTTTCTTTCGCCAGTACATGGCATCCCCCACAATGGTTTTCAACATAAAATTTAGTGTGTTTGGATTTAGAAAAAATTACAAAAGCAGGGATGATGAATTCCCTATGGATCCAAAGATAGGCTCAATCATTAAAATATCAATTGGCAAGTACATCATTCATCCAGGCATACAACCAACAGATATATCACATGAAGAGCAAAAAATAAGAAGTATACAATTGATAAGTAGAGACCTACCATGTAGCAGGCATAATGGTTCTCATTTTCAATCAAGTTGTTGATATAACACTAATATTCTAGCTTAATATCTATGTTTAAGGCTACAGTTATCCAACAATGCACGATTGGTATGGTTACAAGAATGTAGTTGGGTTAATTTGATGCTTGCTTCCCCAAAGGCTAAAACTGTTGGAAATGCAATGCCATTAACCCATTACTGTCCTGTTCAGCAAAAAAAAATGAACTTCTGAAGTGATGAGCTTGTGAAGATCAAAGCCTATTTATCAGATTGAAACTTTAACCTATCAGTTATTAATAATGCAAGAGTCAAGAGGAAGTTAAAACTTGGGTATGGAATTTGCACGCAGGAACTGCTTAAGAATGTCCTTGTCTTCGTCAATTTGTTTTTTCTCCATAGCATCCTTTGGTTTCACTTTTCTTTTCTCTTCCAGAATCCACTTGAAAACTTCACGTTGTTGTTCGTCAGGAATTGGAGCCCGCACTTCCATAGGCATTGTGGCAGGAACCAAGAAATCTTCGTAATTTAGGTCCACTGAACTTGTGCTGGGTTCAGGAGGAACTTCAACAGCAGCTTTGCTCTTATGCAATCTGTGTGCTGTTCTTTTTTTCTGAATCTCCATTGAATCTCTCCGTTTTGCACTTGCAAACAGAAAAGCTGTGAATTATCAAATACGTATCATGGAGCAACAAAAGCAAATTAGAGAAATAAAACCTCTCATTCTATGTTTTTAATTCTCCCTTTTGTAGCGCTATTATACAGGCTTGGCCCAATCAAAATTTGTTAATATTTGAAAAGAGATAGATGTTAACTTTTCAGACAAACTCACATAACAAGCTCATACAAAAAATTTACCAAGAGAGGAACCATTCCCACACATCAGTATATAGTAGGTGTTCTCTCTGCAACAAAATCAAATGTATGTCATACACTATAGTTTCCATTTCCACTTTCTTTCTTAACATCAAAAAGCCTAGAAGGGTTAAGAAGTTGAGGCCTTTTATGCATAAATGTTTTGTAATATATAATATCTCAGTAAGTAGGATTGGCTACATGGGTCAAATGACGCCATTATATTTTATTAAATATAACATCTCTATGCAACATCATATGATATCAACAAAATATAACCGCAAGTACTATCGGTCAAACTGATCATTTTCATATCATCCCTTTTTAAACTGATAAAAAAATTACAAAATCTTGACACGGCATCAACTCTTTTAAGGGACAAAATCATCAGTAATTGGTAGAGGCAGTTATAACATGATACAGCAGTAGAAATAAATCACGCGGCCAGTGACTTCACATGGTGAAATCGTTGAACATAGATACCCACCAGACTGCAAAGTATGGTGTTATTAATAAAAAAAGACTTCAATCACTAAACTACCATGTTCTTGTAATTTTATCAATCATCAATGTGAATGTAACAAAAATATATCTTTCAACTGGCTGAACAACTGGGGCTTTTTTACCTTAAGTTTCCTTTTAAAATACAAAACGTACAAGTTGGACAAAATTTCAATTAGGCAAGTCCAAAAGGTACAATTTTTACGATCACAACATGCAGTTACATATTGATTGAACATTCATTTCCTGAGAAAAGGGACTCAAAAACAATGCCCACTTTGCAATAAAAATCATGGAGAAGCGCTAATTATTTCCCACGGATGCTCCTTCCCATGCCCCCAAAAACTCGAACGAAGACAAGTGATCCATAATTCAACTCCATCACCTTTGGATTAAAAAATTTCCTTTCTTTAATGACAAATGATGTGACAGAAACACTCTTGCTATTACACTCAAATCGATCATAACATAGTCATATTTACTAAAGACAATCAGAACAGTTTTTTTCCTTTCCCGGCACAACCATCAATCAATTATAACAAATAAGTACGTAATCACGAAAGCACAAAGAAATATTTCATGATTTCTGAATGAACAATGCAATCAAAGAAATGAATATTATTTGAAATTTTAAATGGTTTCTTGCAAAGTTAAAGAATCCTGCTAGTTTGATAAGACACAGCATTTAAAGCTATAAAAGATGTGTTAGGCAATATATCAAACACATGATATGCAAAATGCGTGACAAAGAAACAACACATTGTGGCCTACAATTACAGTAATGGAAAATGACCCATTAATCATAAGTTGACGATAAATAAGAATGGAGATGAAAAATGTAACTGACCTCCAAGTGCAAGATTGGAAAGCAAGAGAAAGCGCCAAACGAATTTGAAGCGCTTCATGGGTAACCCAGTTGGAGGTGCAGGTGGTGGAGGAGGAGTCTCATTCATTGAAATGACGATAACGATGATGATGATGATGGAATTTTGCTATCAAGAAATCGTGAAAATCCTTGAAACACAACAAAAATGTCGTGAGTGTGGTCTGAATGCGAATGTATCCCTTTCTCTGTTTTTTCGAGTTTGCTTGCTATTTTCATTTTCATTCATAGAAAATGATGTGCATATCTTATAATAATCATCACATTTGCAAATATAATTATAATTTATCTTAAATTAATGTTAACTAGTGAACCCAGTTTAGGAATTATAAAAGAAAATGTTTTTTTTAAAACTTATGTATGCTACTTTCCAAAACTTAAAAAAGTGTTGAATGTTAATTTTCTCTTTTCTTATATTTTTAGTTGCTTAATTAGTGCCGGAGCACCGGTTAACATGATCATTTATCTTAAAATCATTTTTTTAAAATAATCTTAAAATGATTATCACTTTCCAAGTTACTATTTTTTTTTTACAAAGACACTTATGATGAGAAATTAGGATAAAAATTAACCTTCTCTTAATTTGTGCAAAATGATAAAATATGACAAAAATCGAGAGACGAAGGGAGAATTAGTGAAAATTGAATAAATTAATTTAGTCCTAAATTAATTTAGTTTCCAAACTATGTCAATATAATAAGTAGTTCGTAAAGTATATGAAATTCGTCAATTTAATCCTTAAAATATATGATTTTTTTTTTTAAACAGTGAAAATTTGTTGTAAGCTTCTTTTTACTTTACTAAGGTTTTACTCCATGCCCCCAAGGGTCAGTTGACTAAATATGTCACGCTTATCATATTGGTGAGTGCTGTGTGGCTATCAAAACATATGACTGACATAATTTTTGTGAATCAATAGGGTTGACTCGTTAAACCAACCCTTAAAAAACAACTCCACTTAGTTTTCCAACAATTACTTTTTATGAAAGTTTTCACAAAATGGATATTCTGCTATTTTTCCTTCTGTATATTTTTTTCTCCTCGATTTCTTTTTAGTAAGGTTTTATTTTAGAAATATCATCAATAGACATCCAATAAAAAATGTTATGAATATATATTGGATGGGTGTCAACTTCTTCTTTGTCTTCCACTTACCTTTTGGCATGATTTAAAATTCTCTTTGGTAGAAGGTCTTACTAATTGCTAGTGATCTTAACTCAATATTAATTAATGAAATGGTTATTCGCTTACTTGTAACCTACAGGTCATGTAAATAGTATATCCATCTTGTGTTGTAATGGGATACGTTGAAGAGTATTTTTTTTGGTAGTGATACGTTGAAGAGTATAATGCAAATAGTCTATTTTCATCTCTACTCTTGTAATATATTGTCATATAGTTTTGGTCAATTGCATAACAGCAATTTATGTGTCTCAATCAATGATGTCCTATATTAAAGACGAAAAAATATTAATTTTATTTTCAAACTAATGTTCTGCTATATATTATGGAGTATTATATTCAAAGCATTATATAGTTTTTATCAGTACGGTTATGATGTATATATCTTCCTTTTCTAAATCATGTAATAGATACAAAATATCCAGCAATTTATACGTGACTAACTTTGCCTTCGAAACATATTTTGTTTCTGTGCAAGACTCAAATGAAGTCTTACTTAAGAGATACTAGTCCACTAAATGATAATAAAAATAAGTTTTCGTTCCAAACCCTTTCAATGTTTTATTTATTTTATGAAACTACAGTATGACTAGGGGTGGCAAAAATACCCATGCCCATGGGTACCCGTGGATAAAATCTATCACGGACACGGGGCGGGTAGTTAAACGGGTATCCACGGGTATTTCACTACAAATTATTATATGGATACAAACACGGTTTTGATTGTACCCATACTCGATAATAAATTAAGCAAATTACTAAAATATCCTTATACATCTATCTTATTACTTAGAGTTGTTACCTTATTGAAGCAAATTTTACCGTTCACCTAAGATTCTTCATTGATAACATATTTTTATTTAATTTTTTTTTTAATTCATCTTACTAAGTTTATCGTTTCCACTTCATTCACATCATAAAACATATCACATGGATTATGTAAGAATCATGATTTTTCTATGGATTATGTATGATTTTTGAATTTTTGAATGGATGATGTATGGATGTTTAAAAGTTGAAGTTTTTTGGTAATTAAAAAAGTTATTACTTGTACCAAAAAAGAAATAAATTCAAAAATTCATGGGTACCCATGGATACCTCGATACCCACAGGTACCCGTATAGTGGGTACCCACGAGGGTACTGGCGGGTACGGGTATCATATTTATCCAACGGGGCGGGGACGAGTATCATGATATTTGTACCCATGAGTACCCATTGACATCCCTAAGTATGACACTCATTTATTTATTATTTTTCTTAATTTATATAGGAAAAACCTTGGATTATTTCCTGTATTTTGAATGAGAGTCCGGACTCAGTAGTACTATACTACTCCCTCCGTCCCACAATAGATGACCCATTTGGAAATGTGCAATTTTGACCTAACTTACTTTGACCATATTTTTCTACTAATATATAAAGATAAATAATACTCATTCCGTTTCAAAATAAGTGTCTCTTTAGCCAATTGCACACAGATTAAGGAATGAAATAAAGTAGTCAAATGTCATAGCAATTTTACCAAATTATCTTAATCAACTATTGGTTTGTTTTTCATTAAACAAAAATTAATACTTTGGAAGTAGTGTAACATAGTATTAATTGAAGGGTACAATTGAAAATAAAAAGTTATTATTGCATTGAAAAATGAAAGTGACATTCATTTTGAAACAATTTTTTTTTTGGCTAAAACGACACTCATTTTGAAACGGATGGATTAACTTTTACATAGCCAACACATGTTTGTTTAGTTGGTTCAACATATAAGATGTCGTTAGATTCGTCTCAATAAGTATTTTCAAAATATCAAATTTCCATAATTTTTTCTAATATATTATTTAAGATATTTAAGCTCAAAATTATGCATTGATATACGTAATAGGGTCAACTGTGTCATGTATTAAGGGACGAGATTTGTATCCATCTAAAATGGGCATCTGAACCATAATGATGAGGCTTGATATTGTTGAGCCGCGCCGCTCTTGTCTACCATTTCGGTACTATGAAGAGTCAAGTCTGTCTAACTAGTTACATTAGTTACTACTACTACTATTACTCTGAAGCAGACAAAATCTAAAATCAACGGTGCATCCTATAAAGGGCTTTCTCTAGACACATAAAGCTGCTTCGCAAACATGAATCATCACTGTCATGATTGAGAGAAGAGAACCTCGCTAGCTCATAGGTCAAAGATTTTTATATTAACATTTTTTCAAATTGATATGGGACAGGAAAGAACATGGGAGAAAAAAGAAAAAAAGTAGTCATGTTGCTTTCTCATCTGAAAATAGTGTTCTTAAAACCTGCATTATACAAAATCTTAATATTCCTTTTTATTAATTATAATGTATACAAACATGTAGGTAATCAAGCTTATACAATTATGAATTAAGAACATGCTATAATTCAACTACAAAATTAAGCAATTAGAATTTCAGCATATAAAGTCCTTGAGATTTTTTTCAAATAATAAGAAATAGATGAACAAGATGGACATTTCTTTTTCTCGTCTAGTTGCTCAAATCATCATACATATATATAATTAAGTTCACAACTCACAAAATCACACTCCCACCTATTATAAAAATAAAAAATCACACTACCTTCATCTGGTTACAACGATGCAACTTATTTGTCCTTTTTTGTCTTCACCTTAATTTCCAATCATCATTTCATAACTAACTTTATTGCACCTTATTCTCGTACACCATAAACCATTAATCAAATTCAAACTAATCTAACTCCTAATTAAGATAGATAGATAGATAGATAGATAGATATAAAATAGTAGTATCAAAAACCTAGTGAACAATATTCTTAAATTGAACCAATGAACTAAGCTCAACCATGGACTAATCCATAAGATAACGCCATGAGAAGGATTGCAGCCTCTCTCTCATCCTGAGGGAAAACTTGTTGAACACCCAAATTCTCACTCAAGCTTAATTTCAAATCCTCAAAAGTGATAAACTCCTTTCTACTTTGATGAGGTGGTTTTGCTTCAAGTTTGTGCTTCTTTTTCATATGCACTGTTGAACAATCAAACTCAATTTTGGATTTATTCTCTTTTTTCTTCTGCAACTTTTTTCTCTTCACAGAAGCTGTCTGATCAGCAATTGTTGTACCATTTGCCGATGCTGCAGCAGCAGCCAAAGCACGTCTTGCCTTCCTTTGTCTAATCCCACATGCGTTGCAAAGTGACTGTCAAATTTCATCATCAAAGTTATTAATTACCAAAACATTAGAAAATAATGTTCTTCTAATTCTACTTACCTAAGTAGCACTAATACTATAATCAAAATTTTGAGCCTAACAAATAAATAAACATTTTAGAATGTTGTAAATTTAGGGCACCGAGTGTGATTCGTGATTATAAAAAATTAAAACAAAGTGACTGTTTTAATTAGGGTTGAATTGAATCTTTAACTTTGAGGTTTCTAGACATATCCAAACATATACTTTATTAATTTGACTTTTATAAAGGGTGGAAGTGGATCATATATGTATACCTTTGGGCCTCTTGGTCCACTCCTCCATAGAGGGGTCTTAGTGGTGTTGCAATCAGAGCAAACCCTAATAGTTGAATAATTATTGCTGCTGCTATTATCCGTTCCTTGTGGTGACAGTGGTTGCTTTTGATCTTCAAACTTAATCTGCTTCAAGTTGCTTGTTAAGTTAGAACTACCGGTTTGATCAGAAACCATCATCTTCTTCATTATTCTCATCTTTGAAGACATCCACTTCACCGAAGTACCATCCTGATATTCAGCTTCTTGATTATGATTCATTTCATCACTAATTTGTTCTTTCTTCCAACGAATTGTCAGCTTGTGTTTAGTCTTGTAGTTGTCATGGTTTTCTGCAGTTGAAGAATTCCATGATCCACTTGAGGGAATATTAACCTTATCAACCTAATTAAGATCACATCATCAAATTAATTAAAGGGGATCAAATCACAAAGACTGGTGGACTTAATTAATTATTATGAATATGGGGAAAGGGATTAATTATGCTGCTATATATAATGATTCATGTAACATATATATGCATCTTAATTAGTATAAATATATATATTTTACCTCATGATCATGTGGTAAGTGGTTTGTTTGGCAGTAATAAGATGGTTGTTGAACTTGATCTTGTGGGTTTAAGAGAGTAGGATATGATGCTGAAAGAGAAGAAAATGAAGAAGAATTTGGACTTGAAAGGTCATGGTTTTGATCTTGATTAAGATCAATAGGCATGACGGACGAAGATATTGAATGGCGATAAGGTGGTGGTATCATATTGGTTGCATAGACACATAAAATAATCAAGGTTGAGAGAATTGAAGGGAGATCAGATATGAATCAGTGCAAGCAAAGTAGGAGTATATATGCAACTGAAATGAAACGGTATTCATTGATCATTCATTTTGTCCACTAATATATAAAGAGGATTAAGAGAGGGAGAGAATGGGATCATCACAAGATATATGTGGCAACATGTCTACTCCAGGCTTACTCGTCATATAGTGAAATATATTCCTCAAAAATATGTCCTGTCATTATTAATTTTTACACCCTTTTGTCAAAAAAAAAAAAATTAATTTTTACACCCTAGTAGTTCTTAAATTATTGGAGTAGACGCTTGTCAAAATACTCATTGATGTTTGGTCATCAAAACCGTTAGATTAAAATTAGAAGGGACAATTTTCTCCATCTTTCTATTATAGTGAAAGTGATCATGGGGGAAATATGAATAGAAGTAAAAATAATATAAATGTAGGGATAAGTGTAAACATATAATAAGATTATATATGTACTAATTAACAACTGAATTTGAATTTGTGTTGTTTTGTCATATTATTAGATGTATATCATCAACTTAATTATCTTAGTCTTTCTTATTTTAATCATAGGTTAATTTTAAAACAAATCTAACTTGTATGTGTATATATTTTTGGTCTCCTAAAATTATCAATTTAGACTTGCCTACACCTTAAGAGAAAAACATGCTTGTTTGTATACGGCTTCCTGAACACACTCCGGAAACAAAAGAGATAAACACAATCTCTTGATGGAGTTGGTAGCTCAATTGGTTTGAGTTAAGCAAAAAGAAGAAGAAGAAGTTGATGTCTTGGGTTCAAATCCAAGCATATGAGTAAATATTAAACTAACAAATTTTTATTTGATTTTTGGTAAAACTTTTGATATGGTCATCATGGATCTAGTCCAAAACTAAAGATTTTTCACATGATTTTTTTCAATAGAACACTTAACCACTCAGATATCTAGGAGTATTTTATCAATTATTTGATCGTAATCATTTATCTTGCTTGGTTTGGAGACACCGTTGTTTTTGGTGTTGTATTTCTCATTGTTAACTTTGCAACCTTTCCACTACCAAAAAAACAAAAGATCACTACAAAAAAAATTTAAAAAAATTGCAACCTTACGATCCTTGCATTTTTTAATACTTTGATTGTGAGTTTTTAATATATTATCTTTTTGGCATTTTGTTTAAAAAAAATACTGAATTTATTTTTAGAGAATATTCACTCACTTAGATCACTTTACATAATTTGATATACAATTGATATATTAATTAATTAATTATTTTGAAAACATAACTTCTAATAAACTATAAATGTTTGAGTCTAAATATCAAATGCATATAAAAAACGAAATAGTAAATGAATCAAATTTAAATATTACTATTATTTTACTAATATGATTAAGAAGTCATACCAGGTTGAGTTTAATAAAAGAGACTCGACTCATACAATATGAGGAACTAAGATTTGAATTATGAGAAGAGGTTTCCAGGGGCAAAGGGCTTTAGAGTCATGGGGTAGCATTGGCTACCCCAAAAGAAGAAAAAAAACTTGAGCAATTAACATAGTTTAATACTATAGCTACCCCATTAATATATTATTTAGTTACTCCAAACAATTTTGTTGGTTCAAAGAGAGTTGATATTAAAATAATATTCATAATCTACTTATTTTAGTGTCCATTATGCATAAATTTGACTTTTTAAAACTCCATATAGCTCGACTTTTATAAATAACTATTGTTAACTTTTATTTTCTTTGTTGTTGTTTCATTAAATATAAGTAAAAATTATTGTGAATTTATTTTACTTATTGATTAAGTTTAATATATTAGTTTTTAAAATATATTTTATTTCTTCTATATATTTGGCCCCTCGTTAAAATTGTGGTAGCTTCTTCGCTGGAGGTTTCTATATTTTTACTTCAAATGAGATTACTTCAAGTTGAGAGAATATATAAAAATCAAACAACAACAACAAAAATAGTTAATTTTCCAACAAGAGCAGTAAGCATATATATGAAGGAAAATAAGAGGGAAAAAATGGTAATTACTGAAATACTACTAAGACATTCACGTGAGTTGATGAGAGACAAAGAAGACAAATAAAAAAGACAAAATATATGGAGTGTGTGGAATGCTAATACGCTGACCCCATACGTATGACAAAAGCTTATCCGCAGAAAGTAGTTTTTTACTTTTCATCACTACATTAACTACTAAAACACCTCACTGTAAAGTTGAAAAAATGTCCACTTTTCATATTCGGTGGTGGGACTCTGGACGAACGATGTGAAAATCAAAGAAAAAGAGTTGCATGAGCATGATCATGAGCAGCTAGTAGCTTGCTTGACATGCAAAAATCAAAATCATTGAATGCTTGTGTGCAGACAAATGGACAGAACCCGACGGAATAATGAGAATTATGTTTTGAGAAGGGGACAAGCCAATTAATTTTTAAGTTTCATTTTTAACCACTTTGGTCCCCATAACTGCGCCGTCTCCATCTTCACAAGTAACACGATAAAAATATATATGGCAATGATTTTACTATAACACATTCACATGGTGATCAAGTCTTGGGCAAGGTTGTGAAAAAACAGTCTTGTTATTGAGAAAAAGGCCGCGAGAAAAAGGTATAGGTAGCAGACGTTACCGTTTTTACAGAGTGAACAAAAATCATGACGAAACGCCGTTATAGTCGTGACGAAACACCGTTACGGCCAGAAAAATTTCCGTTCATGACAATAGACATACAATCCGGATATTTTTTCAATTGAGATAGATGAAAATCATATTTTTAGTCCATATTTGATCATAAATTACATAAGTTATCTCCTTATCTAATTTAAAACTCCAAATCTTTCTATAGTTTAAGTTATTTAAGTTACTATCATTATTTAAGAGTTGTGCAATGTTGTGATTAATTCACACCGCGACAACCACAATCCGTATCGCAACACCCGTAACGACCGAAATCACGAAATCTTATACGCAACCGCGACTTTGACTGCGACCGTTATTTAAAACCTTGGTCTTGGGTATTTTTTTCCATTACATCAATCATCAAGCTTGATCTTAACAAATCTAGAATGTGGACTGAATTGAAGTAGCATTCAATTGAACTTAAATGTTAGGTGGGTATCATCAAATGTTTCGACACTCGGGTCGGTAATTAAGTTAAGAGTGGAAGGTTTGTAAGTATTGTAACTTGTGTTATTATGAAGGGGGTGCTTATAGGTGTTAGTAGTCGTTGGAGACCAATGGAGTGATCGACGTCTTTTTTCAATGTCATGATCTGGTAGCCACGACGATCTGTTTCAACTCGTTGTGACATTAGAAATTGTAGGATCCTAGGTCAACTAAGTGGGTTTAAAAAGTAAACGTGTTTTGGAAATGAACCATAAGTAGGCTGCAAGGGACAAGGCCTCTGGATTTTCATTTGAGATAGGTTAATATTTCATAAAAAGTATCGTTCGTAATTTATATATACATTGACCCAATAAAAAGATGTGACAGAAGTGTCTGTCTAAACGCTAGTATGTATAAGAAAAAGGCTTAATGGTTCTGACTTATCTCTTAAGACAAACCACCTTCTTGTTTCCCTCTTTCTCCTCCTAAGGTCTCTTAGAGTCGGTAGTACTTTTGAACCTATAGTAAAATTTGAGCACACATTTTAAAAAATAATAATAATACTATTTATTAAAAATATTATAGTTTCTATATCTTAAAACGTGACAACAATAATTGATGTGAATTTTTGTTGTGCGTCGAAGCAACAAAATGTAAGATATTTTTTTTCTTCCGTCTTTTTACGCAAAATGTAAGATTTTCTCGAATTTCTATTATTTTCCTTCTTGAGGGCTAAATTAAATAACCAAAAATAAAATAAAACCGAGGGCTTATAATCCTAGCTCTTCTAGCATACGACCTATGAAAATATTTTTTCAAGTTTGTGTCAATTTTAATTGCTAACAAATATATATTAAAGTCTTTGTCAAAAAAAAAAATTAAATTCTTAAATGAACAATTTTGCGTATTTTTTGAAAACAATAAAAATGTCAAATTATGAATTGTTTTAATCATTTTCAAATTGTATCATGCGCATTTTATAACTAGTATTTCATCTCCTCTCCATCACATGCATTTCAAGAGTCTCACACCATATTACTAACAAATTAAAAAGAACACATATGTTAAAAGTCTCACATTAAATGGTATAATCAGACAATAAATTTAAAAACATGGGTAGTCATCTCCTTACAAGCCGATTTGTTAAATTGAGTTAGGTCCAACTCAAATTTTAATATGATATCAAAGTCATGATATCTACCATGCATGAAAACTCTCATACACCCCCTTGAAGAAATGACCATCCTCTTCATTCCATTTTTCTTCTTCTTTGCTTTCATTTTTTTCATTAATTAATGGATATTTTCTTTAATATCAAACGATCTTCAAGATCTTGGATATTTTTCATTTTGCTTACTTCAAGAAACTCAGCAACAAACAATATTTCGGGTGCTCAACGACGAACAGGAAACCTTTCTAGTAGAAGATTTGTTATGAGTGAGAGTGTTGTATGCTTTGCTATTTCTTTGTTACACAAGTTTCTTACCAGATTCATTTTTCCATTCTCTTGTTAAAGTTTTCCATGCACCCCAAAAATATGGTGGGAAAATGATAAATGTAGCGACAAAGTTTATCAAGAAAGTATCCCCAAGGTGCATTTCACAAAAGGCTTAAATATGTGATTGGTTCCTGCACTTTCACCATTTTTTGACATTAATCCCTACACTTTTTTTAATTTAGCTTTAGTCCCTACACTTTGAAAAAATATTGCAATTGGTCCTTCTGTTAACTTCACTGTTACAAAAAACAAAAACTAACGGTGTGCCACGTGGACCAATTATTACATGCCACGTGGCATACTAAAAGACAAAATTGTAGAAATAAAATAAAATAAAATAATAATAATTGATTTTTAATTAATTTTAGTATTATTAGTATTGTTTAATTGGAAATTAAGAATTAAAAAGATAAGAGATATCCAAAACAGAAGAAAAACACTAACGATGAGAAAGGGGAAGAAAATGATTTTAGGGTTTCAACTTGAACATGTTGCCAATCAATTTCGTCCTTCATTCGTCAAGTTTCGATTCGATTTCGTCCTCCGTCCATAAAATCAATTTCAACCTCCATCGTTTATTGGATTTCACGATTTCATTCCCGTTCTCGATTCTGTTCGCGGTTTCGACCTATGTCGCCATTTTACCGTCGTTTTTGTTTAATCCCCTTACCACTGAGATGCATTTATGCGTTTCAACTTTGTACCGTTGAGCTGCATTTCCGTTTTCTTCTGTTAATGGATATCTGTATTTTTTTAAAGGTAATCGTTGGCCATTTGTTTAGCTTGTACATTGAAGGAGGTGTTTCATCAAATCAAATTCATTAACATTTTTACTGTAAATAAAAAACCTGCTACAACAGAGGACTGCCGTGTTGATTGATTTGTGGCACCCTTCTAAATAAACATTAAACAATAAAAATAATAAAACTAATTAAAAATGAATTATTTTAATTCAGCAGTTTTGTTTTTAGTGTGCCATGTGGCGTGTAATAATTGGTCCACGTGGCACACCATTAGTTTTAGTATATTTTAAAAGTTAGAAGGACCAATTGCAATATTTTTTCAAAGTGTAGAGACTAAAGCCAAACAAAAAAAAGTGTAGAAACTAATGCCAAAAAATGATAAAATTGTAGCAACTAATCACACATTTAAGCCTTTCACAAAACCAGTATTGTTGACATAGCATATTTTATCCACCGTGAATTCCGCAAAACCACGCTTTTGTATTGGTTAAATTTGTTTTTGTGAGCCTTCTTGATAATATTTGTCGCTAGCTATAGCAATGCTCTTTTTTATTCTATGTTTCTTTCCTATGGTAGTTAAACATTCTCATTCTCTTTATGTTTCTATCATATCGTAGTTTAGTCTATTTGTTCTCTATACGCGTCTATCGTATGATGGTTAAACATTTTAATTCTCTATAAACTTCTATCCTATGGTGATTTAGCATTTTTCATTGTCTCTCAGTGTATATTACTATATGATAGTTAAACATTTTCATTCTCTAAATGTTTATCCTATGGTTATGTTAGGTGATGAGGGGATCCCGTTGGATCAACAATATTTGGTAAAGAACAATTACACAAGTGAGTTCGACACCACATTTTAATTTAAAATCTTAAGACATTAGTTTTATGAGTCATCTCACTTATATATTGTTCAACCTTCACTTTCTCAAACAATGGAAGGCTTTTAACTCACCTCACACTTGCCACAACAGATTAAACATAGTTCATTCTCTTTGTGCTTCTACCCTTTTGGTAAAACTTTGTTAGCAAAAATTGACATTTGATAGCCCAAGATTTGAATTCTTGGTTCTATTGGAGTGAGTTTTGTGGAGACGCTGAATGAAGTTTAAAGAAGCCCAAAAACAGGATCAACGTACGTAAAAAGAAACTGGTATAGTATGAGATCATATTCAAGATATGTTGGATCATCTGCTATCACCTTTTCGCTATTAGATTACTCGTGTTTTAGATGTCAAATTCGGGAGTGAGAGAGAAGGGTGATATCAAGAGTTCTACATTAAACGAGATACGACTTAACAATGTGTTTATAAATAGAAATAAGCGTCACCTTACAAACATGTTTGTACGATTGTGTTAGATCTAACTAACTCAAATTCTAATACATAATTTATTAAATAAACATAGAAAATATTTTTACTAGCAAACAGAACCTTAATTTTTCAAATTAAATTGATGAGATTTTTATTCGAGACAAAGTAAATTTGTGATTTTTGTTTTTTTGACAGGGAGGCTAATTTGTGTTAACTAATGAACTTTATTGCAATGGTAAACCGCTAAATTAACAGTGTTGTCCTGTCTATTTTGCTCTAGTTTTTGAGAAGTACAGTCATTGGCGGAATTTGGAATTTTATAGAGTCTGTGTAAAATATATAAATAGTCATAAATTAAAATAAAAGAGGCTCGTCATTTTAACATAACATGTCAATATTGTGCTAAATAAAATTAGGAGGTAAATAAAACAATGATACTTTAGGTGTAAGAAGTAGTTGTAAAAATAATTTCAGTTAAAGCTAAAATTGGTAGCTTTTGACTTCTCTCTATACACTTTTTTTTATTTTTATTAACATTTTGTATTTCTTACACCTAAAGTATAAAGTATGCATGTTTTAACTCATAGGATCGTTTACATTGGATCACAAAAATGAAGGAGATATCATATCTTCATTTAAAAGTCTCAAGTCATTGGATTTATAGATCATTTATATAGTGTTCAAATACATTTTTCCATCCAATATGAAACTCTTACTCATATTTGAAATACTAACAATAAATAAATGACAACAATGACAACAATGATCATTGAAACATGCATAAAAAAAAATGATCATTGCTCAAAAAAAAAAAAAAAAAAAAAAAAAAAAAGTAAGACAAATAAAAAAAAAAAAAAACAAATAATACAAAAAATTTCTCAAAAAAACTATCATTGAATTTATTGTCAAAAAAGAAAGTACCATAGAATTTAAAACCAAAAGCCTCTTTTTCTCGTTGCCGTGTGTAGATAGATATAATTTATTTTTATAAAATACGAATAGTAATTATAACTGAATGATGGATAGCAATCCTTGTATGGTATTAATTATAACCCAAACAATACAACATCAAAATATCTTAATCAACAGTGTCATATCCCAGAGAGAAAACATCAAAATTCAGACATAAGTACTAACAAAACTTCTGTACCACACATTTATACAAAAACATGACAAGTCTAAAAACAATATGGATCATACAAGAACTTTTTTGTAGCAAAATTAATTAAAACAACGATTTTCCAATGTATTTATGACTATGAAATGAAAAGATAAATATATAATGATTGTAATATTTACGATGATGAAGTAGGCTACGTATGGGGTTTGTAAATCACTCTTGTACACGTTTGAGGCTTGTGGCAATGCTGTCTCTGACAGTGACTTGGTGAGAAAATTATAATGTAATTTCTGTCTGTAATATAGAGTAAGTCCAAAATTATAGTACTTTTCAAAATTGGAGCAAAGGGGCCATTGCTTTTAAGCTACATGCCAGTTTATTTTCTTTCAATTACAGAATGCCCATGGCCCCTCAATATCCCTATAGATCTGAATGTGTTATGGTGGGTACAGAATTTTCATGGGCAAGGGTAAGGCTGCAGGTAAATTTAAGTTTAAGATTTCGTAATATTGTGGAATGGGACGCCACAAACATAATCAGCCTATCAAGATTGCAATCATTATCATTGTAAAAACGATGATTTCATATTTTAATTTGAAAAGTTCCCGTAAATACAAATCATAAGACTCCTAAATAACGTGTGTGAATTACGCAACCATATTCTTTTAAACAAAAAAATAAGTTTCGAGTGTATTCCGTGTTAATCAAGGGCTAAATAGTTAACTTAGAGAGTCTTCGTAAAAAATATTAGTTTAGACCCTAGATTATCATTAAATATTGCTTTAACGTTGTATATTATTAGTATTATTTTACACTAGTTGTATAATTTCTATTAGTAAAAATAGGTTTTGTTTTTAAAGCAGTTTGGTTGAATCTTTATTGATAATATATAGTTGAGTTGAGTTACACACACAAGCATTTGACACACTATTTAGAGGCACAACAATTTATTTAATTATTTAAAAAATAGATATTATTCCTTCAACCAAAAAAAAAAAAAAAGTTATTTAATTGTTGGGAAAATGTTTGGTTGTTGTTGTGTTGTTTAATTGTTCTCTCTTTCTACATTTTCTCAATTGCATATGTATATCTACATAGAGCATCCAAGTTCTTATGACCAAACAAATATTTTTCACAAACAATATGACACTGCACTTTTTTTTAATTCAATATGACACTAAACTTGTTGGTTCAATTTTGACTATATCTTTTGTTCTACACAATCAAATTTCATCAATTTTGGTTGAGTCAAAATACTATTATTTTCATGTCAATCCGAAATCAACCCACCTGATGATGAAATGTTTGAACATAATCAAATCATCATAAGATATAACATATTCATAAACACACATATATATATAATGTTGAGAAATCAGTTCAACATGCCATCAATATGTTTCATCAATGGCTGGCAGGCACGACTGTAGAATGACAATAGCAGAACAATTGAATGCGACAAATCTGAGTTGTGATGGAAGAAACCGACTACTGGAGATTTGAAATGCAGCTAGGGTTCTGTGTGCGGGTGTTTATCCACGCAAAAACTTTATATTTCGTTAATAAAATATCACCACATTTTTGTTGAAGAAGTTAAATTAACCCACCTAAATTGTCACTAAGGAGAATCGAGAGATCTCGAGGAGGAGCACACTCTCAGATCTCAAGTCAATATCACTAGACCAACCCAAGTGGGTTAAAGTATCACCACATGAAGCAAAAGTTGAATTGCTTCCTTATAGAATCCTTGTGTGGGTTACATGAACTAGGTGTGCAATGTGTTACCATCGAGTTGGATTGCATAACACTCGTAGATGGGGTCAATGGAAATCTAAGAATGTAACTTAGTTTGGTTTATTATTATTTTAGCGATGTAAAACTGTAAGGTTATTAGTCTCCTCATGAGGCAACCAAACCTTGTTGTTGAATACTTTTGATTTATTTATAACAAAGAGGGCCAAAGCTCAACCCTACTTTTGATTTATTTTGTATTTTATAAGAAGTCAAATGCAATCCAGTAAACTTAAACCTCTCAATCAAACATAAGATGTTATTTAAGGGTTGAAACTCGAATCTCCAACATCTCACATATATATATTAAGATGTAAATTTTTGGAAAGAAAAATGAAAACTCGAATTGTTTAGATTTTAATAGTGAAAGTGGATTGATTTTATTTTATTTTTTTTATATAAAA